>SMVB01122801.1_pt1 | contig 26857 bp, 23 predicted proteins | sample 2456461 | NCBI WGS metagenome assembly SMVB01 (sample SAMN11095934, study PRJNA526329) | marine sediment metagenome | biome: Marine sediment; feature: Surficial sediment; material: Deep marine sediment; isolation source: Hadal surficial sediment | place: Pacific Ocean | collected 2014-05 | depth...
CATGTCCGGGGCGCCCACCATCATCGGGATCAGCCAGTTCGCGAGTCCCACGAAGGCCGGCATGATGGCGCCGAACACCATGATCAGACCGTGGTTGGTGGTCATCTGGTTGAAGAACTCGGGTTCGATGAACTGCAGTCCCGGCTGAAACAGCTCGGCGCGGACGACCAGCGCAAAGCTGCCGCCGATCAGCAGCATCAGGAAGCTGAACCACAGATACAACGTCCCGATGTCTTTGTGATTGGTCGTGAACAGCCAGCGGGTCACGCCGGTGGCCGGAGCGTGATGAGGGTCGTCGTGGTGGGTGTCGATGACTGCGCTCATGTCTTGCCTACTCCTGCGCCGCCAGCCACTCGAGTACGTCGACGGGTTGGGTTACGTCGCCGGTGTGGTTGCCCCAGGAATGGCGCTCGTAGTGCACGACAGCGGCGAGTTCGGCGGCGTTCAGTTGCTGGCCGAACGCGGTCATCGTGGTACCAGCCACCCCTTCGTAGACCTGTCTGATATGCTCGTCGCGCCCGCCGGTCGTGATCGCGCCCCCCGCAAGGGCCGGGAACACGGGCGGCAAGCCTCTGCCATCGGGCTGGTGGCAAGAGGTGCAGAACTTGTCGTAGGTTGCACCGCCGAGCTGCATCAACTCGTCCTCGGAGAACGTCTTGCTCGCCATTTTCTGGTACTCAGCATATTCCTCTACCCGTTGCGCATACCAGGCGTCGTATTCGGTTTCACTCACCGCCTCGACCACGATCGGCATGAAGCCGTGATCCTTGCCGCACAGCTCGGTGCACTGGCCACGATAGATGCCCGGTTCTTCGACGATGGTCCAGAGTTCGTTCAACATGCCCGGGATTGCGTCCCGTTTGATGCTGAAGTCGGGAACCCAGAACGAGTGGATAACGTCGTTGGACGTCACCAGAAACCGCACCTTGCGGTTGATCGGAATGACGACCGGGTTGTCGACCTCCAGTAGATAAAACTCGTTCTTGGCTTTTCTGTTTTCGATTTCTTCCCTCGGCGTGCTCAGATTGGAAAAGAACGACAGGGTATTCTGCAGATCGTCGTCGAGGTATTTGTATTCCCACTTCCACTGGTAGCCGCGCACCTCGATGGTCAGGTCTTCACCGCCGGTGTCGTACATCTTGATCAAGGTACTGGTGGCCGGAACCGCAATGCCCACGAGAATGAGCAGCGGGGCGACCGTCCACAGGATCTCGATGCCGGCGTGTTCACGAAAACCGGCCGGTTCATACCCGAGAGATTTACGGTGTCGGTACATCGAGTAGAACATGGCGGCGAACACCACGGCACCGATGCCACAGCAGATGTAGAAGATCAGCATGTGCAGGTCGTACACCGCGCGGCTGATCTCGGTGACCCCAACGGGCATGTTGAATTCGTCCGCCCGGACGCAGCTCGACGCCAGCGTCAATGCGCCCAGCAACGTCAATCCCACCGACCGCGGTTTCGTATTCACGTGATTAGCTTGTCCCCAACCACCGACATTGCTGGTCGGCGTACCACCGAGCGACGCAGGCTACAGGCGTTACCGAAACGGCGCGCCGCCTGCTACGATGGAGTCCCCAGATGCTTGAGAATCGGCGCGCGCATTATAGCAACGGCTACTCGATTCTCAACTGATCGCCCGATTTCGACGATAAAGAATACCTACCTATTTCAACGTGTTAGGCCGATGGCGTAAGCGATCCACGGAACTGCCGATGCGTGAGGTGGCGATTCTCGCGTGGCCATTGATCGTTGCGAACATCTCGCAGACCATGCTCGGCGTGGTCGATACGGCCATTCTCGGCCACCTCGACGACCCCCTACACCTGGGCGGGGTTGCAGTCGGTACCGCGATCTTCAGTTTCCTATTCTGGGGATTCGGGTTTCTCCGCATGGGCACCACCGGCATGACGGCACAGCTGTCCGGCGCGGTCGAACGGGGCGCGCAAGAGAGTGCCGCGCTGAAGGCATTGCTGGCCCGCGCCGCGATGCTCGCCGTCGGCATCGGCCTTTGCACCATCGCACTGCGCGGACCGCTGTTCAGCTACGGAGTCGAGGTGCTGGGCGCCGAACCGGCGGTAGCCGAAGCCACCCTTCTGTATTCATCCATCCGGGTGTTCGGCGCACCGCTGGTGCTGATTAACTTCGTCGCAACCGGCTGGCTTATCGGGTTGCGCGCACCAAAGGCCGTGCTCGCAATCATGGTGGCCATCAATGTGGCAAACGTGGTTCTCGATCTTGTGTTCGTGCTCGGCCTCGGCATGACCGTCGATGGCGTCGCCCTCGGTTCGGTGCTCGCGGAAGCAATCGGGTTGTCGCTGGCGGCGTGGTTGGTACGCACGCACTGGCGCCGGCTGCCCGGGCAGGTTGATTCGCGGAAGCTGTTTTCCCTGGCCGCGTACCGCCAACTGATCGCCGTCAACCGGGACCTCTTCCTGCGCACGCTTGCACTGTTGAGCGTATTTGCGTTCTTCACCGCCGAAGGCGCGCGCCAGGGCGCCGTGGTGCTGGCGGCCAACGCCATTCTGTTGAACTTCTTCTACCTGTCCGCCCACGCCCTCGATGGGTTCGCCCAGGCAATCGAGGTGCTCGCCGGACGGGCGCTCGGCGGTCGGGACGTGCGCCGTTTTCACGCGGCAGTCGGCGCCGCGCTGATCTGGTGTCTGGGAACCGCGATCTGTTATGCAACGCTGCTTGGGTTATTCAGCGGCGGGCTGATCGGTCTGTTCACGGATCTGCAACCAGTGGTGCGCGTTGCGATCTCCTACGTCGGCTGGATGGTCGTCATTCCGTTGCTGGCGGCCATCTGTTTCCTGATGGACGGGGTGTTCATCGGCGCGACCCGGGCGCGCGCCATGCGCGACACGATGATCGTGTCCGTATTCCTCATAACCCTTCCCATCTGGTGGCTGACCAGAGGGCTCGGCAACCACGGCTTGTGGCTGGCGTTCGCCAGTTTCTTCGCCGCCAGAAGCCTCGGACTCGGCGCGGTCTACATCTACTACAGCCGCACCGACCACTGGCTCAATCCCGAACCGGCGATGCGGGAAGGATGATTCGCAGGGGTGGGTGGGCCTTCACCCTCGCTCTCGAAGGATCGCGAGTACCGGAAGGGTTTCCGGGCGCATGCCAAACCACAACAGGAAAGCCTCCGCCGCCTGCTCGACGAGCATTCCAAGCCCATCGGAAACCCCTGCCGCGCCGTGCGCCGCGGCCTCCTCGAGGAACGGGCGTGAGTTCTCCCCATAGACCATGTCGTACACGAAGGCGTTGCCGAACAGTTCCCCTGCAATCGCGGGACGTTCACCCTCCAATCCCGCTGACGTACCATTGACGATCACGTCATAACCGGGGCGCAGCGCATCCAGCGCCAGGACCTTCAGGCGCGGATCTTCAAGACGCTCCGCGAGGACCTCGGCACGAGCCCCGGTGCGGTTGGCAATCACCAACTCCGCCGGGTTCGCGCCCAGCAGCGGCCCGAGTACTCCGCGCACCGCACCACCGGCGCCCAGCACCAGCAGCCGCCGTCCCTCGAGTGATATGCCATGGTTCTGCCGAAGGTCACGCAGCAATCCCAGGCCATCGGTATTGCAGCCAAGATAGCCGTTCGTGGACCGAACGATGGTGTTCACCGCGCCCGCGACCGAGGCATAGGGATCACGCTCGGTTACCCAAAGGTAAGCTTGTTCCTTGAAGGGCACCGTGACGTTCAGCCCACAGCCGCCCGCACCGAAGAACTGCGCCACGCACGCCTCGAAGCCATCCAGGGGCGCAAGAATCCCGGAATACTCCAGGGTGACCCCGCACTGCCGGGCAAACGCATCGTGAATTATCGGCGAGAGGCTGTGCGCGACGGGGTTGCCTACCACGGCGTACCGATCCAGCACGGTCATCGAGTCAGCCGCGCTCTTGCGATCCGGCCGGTTCGGGCAATCCTGATCTCGCTCGCGCCGCCCGGCCCCGCAGCGTCTCGGCCCACGGCATTGGTCGTTCCAGGCACCACGAATTCCACGCACTGGCCAAAATATGCCCGCGCCGCCAGGGCGCTACGCGCGGGGGTGCGGCCCGCTGGATTTGCCGAAGTGGAAATCAGCGCGCTTCCGCACAACGCCGCCAAGCGACGTGCCTGCTCATGGCCCGGGACACGAATCGCGACCGTGCCATCGCGGGCCGCGACCCACGCGGGGAACCTGTGGTTCGGAACCACCCAGGTGACCGGTCCCGGCCAACTAGCCGTCACGTCCTCCCGGGTCGTCGTGCTTAAGCCATCCAGTTCCGGATCGAACTCGTTTGGCGCGCCAATCAGCACGAACCCTTTGTGCGCGTGCCGACGCTTCATGGCCGATACGCGTCGAACCGCCGCTTCGGCAAACGGGTCGCAAGCGATTCCCCAAACCCCTTCGGTGGCATGCAGCACCACCCCCCCGGACAAAATGACGCCGGCAGCGACTTCCATCTGGAACCAATCGGCGGCGCGATCCTCAACCATCCCTACCTGCCCCGCGCGTCCCCAGGGGCTCAGCGCCGGGCCAGCTTCTCCGCCAGCCCGGTGTTTTGCTGCACCACTTTCTGCGCATTTGCTTCGCGGTCTGCGCGCAACGCGGCCTCTATCTCAGGGTCTCCCAGGCCAAGTATCTGCGCCGCCAGATGGGCTGCGTTTCGGGCGCCGGCCTTCCCCACTGCCACCGTGGCGACCGGAACTCCACCTGGCATCTGCACCGTGGAAAGCAATGCATCGAATCCAACCAGTGGCCCTGCGTCAATCGGCACGCCGATCACCGGCCGTACCGTGTGCGCGGCAACCGCACCAGCCAGATGGGCTGCCATACCCGCCGCACAGATGAACACCGCGCAACCCCGTTGCTCCGCGTCCTTTACGTGGGAGACAGTGGCCGTCGGTGTCCGGTGCGCCGAGGTGATCATGACCTCGTGCTTGACGCCAAGCTTCTCGAGCACCTCGACCGTAGATTCCATGATCGGCCAATCCGACTCCGATCCCATCAGGATGCTCACCCAGGCCACGCCTTGTTCCGCCACTGTCGAGTCCATCGCTATCGAGAGGGGCGCCGAATATACCCGTCGCCAACGGCCCGGACAAATCCTTTGAGTTCGAGCTCAGTCAGCAGACCCAGGGTTCGCGAGGTTGGTTCGCCCAGCAGTTCCACCAGTACTTCCGTCGGTCGGCCATCCCCGCCGGTCAGGCCAAGCAGGCGAATCTCCAGTTCGGTCAACCCGGATTCCCCACCGGTCGACGCACCTGTTGGCTCACCTGCTGATTCACGGCCTGCTGATTCACGGATCGACGCATCGATTCCCAACGCGACGCATACATCCTCGATCCCCTCGACCAGGGCCGCGCCGTCCTTGAGGAGACGGTGACACCCGCGATGCGCGCCGCCGGTTACCGATCCCGGCACCGCGAGCACATCGCGACCCTGTTCCAGCGCCAGTCGCGCCGTGATCAAAGAGCCGCTTCGCTTGGAGGCTTCAACCACGAGGACGGCCTCCGTGAGCCCGCTGATGATCCTGTTGCGCTCCGGGAAGAAATGCGGCCGCGGGGGCCAGGTCGGCGGGTACTCGCTTACCAGCGCGCCGCCTGTTTCGAGGATCTGCTGTCTCAGGCCACGGTGTCGTGCGGGATAGCAATGGGCGTGACCATGACCCAGAACCGCCACGGTGCTCCGGCCTGCCTGCAATGCGCCGCGATGGGCGGCGCCATCGACCCCACTTGCGAGCCCGCTGACCACTACGCGCCCGCATCGTGCAATTCCATCGGCAATGTCGGTGGCAAGCATCGCAGACGTTGGCGTGCAGCGACGGCTGCCGACAATCGCAATCGCGCGATCGTCCAACGGCCGCGGATCGCCGCGCACGAACAATGCCAACGGCGGGTCCGGAATCTCAGCCAGCAGGGGCGGGTAGCCCGATTGACCGAGATTCAGCATCGACACGCTGCACCGGTTCATGGCGGTAGCCTCGGTAGCGATTTGTCCAGCGACCACCGCATCGGTCGACGCCACTCGGTCGAGCAACGCTCTGGCCAAGGTGCGGCCACCCGGTATGCCAGCCAATACTTCGAGCGCGTCCCGGACCCGCATACCGCACTGCATCAATGGCGCCAGCGCACGTCGCACCGTCGGTCGAGACACGCCGGAATGGGTCAGCACAGCGAGCAGATCTGCGCACTCGTCAGCGGGCACCGGACCACATCTGTTGCGTCTGCATCGAACGACATGCTACGAAACAAAACGCGCCTCATTCGAGGCGCGTTGCTATCGCCGATGTGCGATATCGACGCCGGAGGTTCTAGGAGGAGCCTCTGATCAGAGGCTCTCCTTAGGGATTGCGAATTTCGTCGTCGACTGCAAGGGGCCGTTCCGCCGCCAGTACAAGACCGTACGAGAGTTTCTCGAAGGTCCGAAAGACCATCATCAGTCCAGCACGCTCCGAGGGGAGGCGCACCATTTCGTTGGCGATCCGGTCGCGCGCCAATGCGCCGCGTCGGTATATCGCCAGCACGTGGCCAACCTCGATACCCTCGCGTTCGCCCCGGTTGATGACCACCACATCGAACTGACCCACCTGGGTCACCCCGCCGAACACTGAAATGATCGAGCCGGTGACATCGGCGTCCGGCGCGGTAGGAAAGAACGTGGAATTCACCCGTCGCTCCTCCGTCGGCAACACGCGATCACCGATCTGAATTTCCTCGCGAGATTCGCTGATGAACATCGTCGAGATATCGCCTTCCTGGGCAGACACTCTGCCGATGCCCAGATAGGTGGCTTCTTGCCCAAGAACCTCACCGGTATCGGGATCGACGTACAAGGGACCCTTACGAACGAAGTTGTAAGTTGAGGTGCCGGCGAGGTCGCCACGCACATATACGGTGTCGCCACCACCGAGAACTAAGCGCTCACTGTCCCCCTGAACCACGTATGGCGCGCCCAGAAGAACCTGTGGCAAGACCACTCTGTTCTGCACGAGGAACCCCTGGATGGCGTCGAGGCTGATCGCCGGGATGGCCGACTCCAACGGGGTCTCGCGAATTCGTGGTTCGAGTTTGCCCTCAGTGGACGGGGAAACTTTGTACGTCCGGCCCGCATCGCCACGGTCCAGCATTAACGCTGGTTCGCCGTCGATATAGACCAATCGCAGTCGGTCGCCCGGATAAATCAGATGAGGATTTTCGATCTGAGGGTTGACCCGCCAAAGTTCCGGCCACAGCCACGGCTTATCGAGGAACATTCCGCTGATGTCCCAGAGGGTATCGCCTTTGACGACTGTATATACGTCAGGGTGGCCTTCCTTGAGGTGCTGCCCGAGTCCACCGGCAGGTTGCGCGGCCGTTACCAGACTGATCAAACAGGCAGCAAGCAAAACAGGGAGTGATTTCCACATGTTTTGATTCCTTCTATGATATGTGCAGCAAGTCTCGCCTGGCAGGTCCTCTTGACCAACGGGTCGCCATCGAGTGACCAACGAGAGTACAAAAAGTCATTATGGTTCCGAATCTTAGCAGCACTATTTACACCAATACTAGAGATAGATCACACGGCCAATGGCGCGCTTGAACATATTGGAATATCCGGATCCGCGGCTTCGCACTAAGGCCAAACAAGTGATGCGCGTCGACGATCGCGTCCGTCAGTTGATCGATGACCTGTTGGAAACAATGTACGACGCCCCCGGCATTGGTCTGGCTGCAAGCCAGGTCGATGTTCACGAGCGCATTATTGTGGTGGATGTGTCCGATCAACGTGATGAACCCTACGCATTCATCAATCCAACCCTCGAATTGGCAGGAGAACTGGTGGAAACAGAGGAAGGGTGCCTGTCCTTGCCGGGTTTCTACGAAGTGATCGAGCGCTCGGAACGCGCCACCGTGAAAGCCCTCGGGCGCAATGGCGAAGCCATCGAGATGGCCACAGAAGGACTATTGGCGGTCTGCATACAACACGAATGCGACCATCTCGAAGGCAGGCTGTTCGTCGACTACCTGTCCGGTCTGAAGCGTCAACGAATCCGCAAGAAACTCGAAAAACAGCATCGCCAGAGGGCCTGAGGATGCCCGTCACCGCCGTGGGACTCCAACTCGGGTTCGCGGGTTCACCTCCCTTCGCCGCGCAGGTTCTGCGCCGCCTCATTGCCGACGGGAACGCGCCGAAGTTAGTACTCACTCAGCCTGATCGACGCGCCGGTAGGGGAAAGCGGTTGACTCCAAGCGCAGTCAGCGTGGCCGCATCGAATGCCGGGATCGAAGTGGTCACGGCGACCAATCTGCGCGCCGCAGACACCGTCGAACGGCTCTCAGCAGCGCGTCTGGACGCGCTGGTGGTGATTGCCTACGGCTTGATCCTACCCAGCGAAATCCTCAACCTGCCACCGTACGGTTGCATTAACGTCCACGCCTCACTCCTGCCGCGCTGGCGCGGGGCAGCGCCCATCGAGCGCGCCATACTCGCGGGAGACGAGCGCACCGGGATCACGATCATGGCCATGGACGAAGGCCTGGATACAGGCGCCATCTATCTGGCAGGCGAAACACCCATTCTGCCCACCGATACCGGCGATACGCTGCGCGCCCGGCTAGCCGACCTCGGCGGCGAACTGCTCACTCAGGTGTTGACGAATTTGACGGATCTGCCCGCTGATATTCCCGTTCCACAGGACCAAGTGGGCGCCTGTTACGCGGCCAAACTGAAACCTGAAGAGGCCCGCATCGACTGGTCGCAGCCCGCAATCGAACTGGCGCGCAAGGTTCAGGCATTTAATTCGCGTATGCCGGCGTTTGCGTATCTCGGTGAGCACCGAATCCGGATTTTCCTGGCGGATGCCAACCCGACGGCCAGCAGCGCCGACCCGGGCACCATTCTGGACGCGACCCGCGCCGGCATGGCGGTGGCAACCGGTCGGGGCCAGCTCATGATCAGTTCGTTGGCCATGCCGCGTGGCAAAGGCAAGCCGATGTCCGTGGCCAACGCGCTCAACGGTTATGCCGATCTGCTGGCTCCCGGACGGCGCTTCAATGGCTAGGCAGCGACCCATCGACCCGCGGGTGGCCGCGGCGCGCGTGGTGCACCAGGTGGCGTTCAAAGGCCGTTCGCTGGATCCGCCGTTCGCGGCACCGACGAAGGTTCAAGGCCATCCAGACGCGAACGCTTCCACGCTCGCTAGGGATGCCCGGCTCAGTACGGAACTGGCCTATGGCAGCGTCCGACACTACTTTTCGCTGCGCAACCTCGTCGACCAGGTACTCGACGAGCCCTACGCCGGGCTCGATTCGCTGGTATCGAGCCTGCTGATTGTGGGCGCCTATCAGCTCCGGCATACCCGCATTCCGAGCTACGCGGCGGTTAACGAAACGGTTGCGGCCACCCGCAGCCTGCGGAAACCCTGGGCCCGCAAGCTGGTCAACACCGTGCTGCGCCGACTGTCTGGAATCGCGATACGCGCCGATGATGAGGAAGCCCGGTTCGATCACCCGACCTGGTTGATCGAGGCAGTCCGCCGCGACTATCCGGGTTCCTGGGAGGCAATTCTCGACGCCAATAACAGCCGAGCCCCACAGAGCCTGCGGGTCAACTGTCAACATCAATCCCGACAAGCCTACCAGGCCACGTTGAAAGCCGCCGGGCTCGACGCGGTACCGGGGATGGTTCCCGAATCCCTGTTGCTCGCCTCACCGGTTCCAGTACACCGCCTGCCGTGCTTTGCCGAGGGCGCCGTCAGCGTCCAGGACGAAGGGGCACAGCTTGCCGCCGGACTGCTGGCGGCGCAGCCGGGCCACCGCCTGCTGGATGCCTGCGCGGCACCGGGAGGCAAGACATTCCATCTCCTGGAGACCCGTCCCGATGTCGAGGTCCTCGCGATCGATGCGAACCCCGAGCGCGTTGCGGCCATGCAGAAAGAGTGCCGTCGCCTGGGCTTCGATCCGAGTTTCGTCCAAACGGGCGACGCGACCGGATTGGATTGGTGGGACGGGCGCTCGTTCGATCGGATTCTGCTCGACGCACCCTGCAGCGGTTCCGGGACCTTACGCCGCCATCCCGATATCAAACTGCTGAAAAACGCCACTGATCTCGCCGCATTCCAGGCAATTCAACGTAAACTAACCGCAACTGTTTGGCAGACCCTCGCACCGGGCGGAATTCTGTTGTACTGCACCTGCTCCATTCTGAACGACGAAAACGACGCGGTGCTCGAACACTTCCTCCGCGAGCATCGGGACGCACAGCCAGTTGCGCTGGATGATGTCAGCTGGGGCACGGCCACCCGCTACGGACGCCAGCTGGTTCCGTCGAAGGGTGGACCCGACGGGTTTTACTATGCACTCGTGGCCCGCCGCAAGGCTCGCCGCAAGGCTCGCCGCGCTGCCCGCACACCATGAAAATCCTGATTGTCGGTGCTGGCCAGGTTGGTGGGTCCCTGGCCGAGCACCTCGCCAACGAAGAGTTTGACGTGACGCTGGTCGATCGCGATGCCGCCAGGCTCGCGGAGCTTCGAGAACGGATCGACATCCAGACCGTGACCGGTCAGGCGCCTCATCCCGACGTCATGCGCCGGGCCGGCGCCGATGACGCCGACATGCTGATCGCAGTAACCGGCAGTGACGAAGTCAACATGGTCGCGTGCCAGGTTTGCTACTCCCTGTTTCGAACGCCGACCAAAATTGCCCGTATTCGATCGGCGTCCTACCTGACCCGCGAGGGCCTGTTCAGCCAGGAGCACATGCCGATCGACGTGCTCATCAACCCCGAACGGGTGGTCACCGAACAGATTCGTCAACTACTGGAACACCCCGGTGCATTGCAGGTGTTGAATTTTGCCGACGGGCGCGTGCAGCTGGTGGCGGTAAAAGCGTACTACGGTGGTCCGCTGGTCGGTCAGGAATTGCGCTCCCTGCATCAACGGATACCCAATGTCGAAACCCGGGTAGCGGCGATCTTCAGGCGCGGACAAGCCATCATTCCCGAGGGCAGCACGGTCATCGAGGCGGACGACGATGTGTTTTTCATCGCCGCGACGGAACACATCAACGCGATCATGAGCGAGTTGCGCCGGGTCGAACGGCCCTATCGTCGAGTGATCATCGCCGGTGGCGGCTTGATTGGCGAGCGCCTGGCGCAGGAGATCGAATCGCTGTTCTCTGTCAAGGTCATCGAGCACAACGCGGAACGCTGCGCGCAGCTCGCCGAGGGCCTGTCCAACGCGGTGGTGCTGCATGGGGACGCGACCGACCGTGAACTGCTGCTCGAAGAGAACATCGAGCATACCGACGTGTTCTGCGCACTGACCAACGACGACGAAGTGAACATCATGTCGTCGTTGCTGGCGAAGCGCCTGGGGGCCCGGCACGTGATGGCGCTCATCAACAAGCCTTCCTACGTCGATCTGGTCCAGGATGGACAGGTGGACGTCGCGATTTCGCCCCAGCTTGCCACGACAAGCATCGTGCTGACGCATATCAGGCGCGGCGATGTGGCTCAGGTGCACCGCTTACGTCGTGGTGCGGCCGAGGCGATGGAGACGGTCGCTCATGGTCGACCGGACGAGTCACGGGTGGTCGGCCGACGGATCAGCGACATCGACCTGCCGCCGGGGGTCAGCATCGGCGCCTTGGTACGCGGTGATGAGGTGTTGATCGCCCAGGACGACCTCGTGGTGGAGAACGATGACCATGTGATTCTGTTCCTCATCGACAAGCGCAGGGTCGCCGCGGTGGAGCGACTGTTTCAGGTCGGTTTGTCGTTCTTCTAACGGGCCGTGCACTTTCCCGTCATCATTCGTGTGACCGGCATCCTGCTGATGCTGTTCAGCCTGTTACTCGCACTGCCGGGGTTGCTGGCCCTGTCGCTGGGCGAACCCACGGCACCCCCATTCTTCCAGGCGTTCGGGATTACCCTGCTTGTAGGCCTGGTGGCGTGGTTACCGACCCGTACCCATCGTGAGCTGCGCAGCCGTGACGGCTTCATGATCACCGCGCTGTTCTATGTCGGGCTTGGCCTGTTCGGCGCTCTGCCTTTTTACCTGTCCAGCAGCGTCTCGGCGTCATTCGTAGACGCGGCCTTCGAGTCGATGTCGGGGCTCACGACAACCGGCGCAACCGTGCTCTCGGGCCTCGACGAACTTCCTCGCTCCCTGCTGATGTACCGAGCGCTGCTGCAGTGGTTGGGGGGCATGGGTATCATCGTGCTGGCGGTTGCGGTGCTGCCGATGCTTGGCATCGGGGGCATGCAGCTCTATCGGGCAGAGTCACCAGGCCCCGGCAAAGACAGCAAGCTCACGCCGCGAATCACCGAGACGGCCAAGGCGCTGTGGTACCTGTATCTCGGACTAACGGTGGCGTGTGCGATCTGCTATCGGTTGGCCGGCATGTCCGGCTTCGACGCCATCGCTCACAGCTTCTCGACGGTCGCGATCGGGGGGTTTTCGACACACGACGCCAGCATCGGCTACTTCGACAGTCCGCTCATCGAGTCCGTTGCGGTCGTCTTCATGGTCATCGCGGGGATCAACTTCGGTCTGCACTTCATGGCCATCCGCCGACGCAATCTCATTCCTTATCTGCGCGATGCGGAGTTCACTTTCTACATCTCCGTACTGGTTGGTATTGCCATCATCGTGTGCGCCCTGCTGTACCTCGGCGATACCGATCAAGCGCTGCGCAAGGGCATATTCCACACCGTATCCATTGCCACCACGACCGGCTTTACCACCGACGACTTCAGCCTCTGGCCTTCCGTCACGCCGTTTTTGCTGCTGTTTGCCGCATTTGCGGGCGGCTGCGGTGGATCCACCGCGGGAGGCATCAAGATGATGCGCGTATTGCTGATCTACAAACAGGGCATGCGGGAGATCAAACGCCTGATTCACCCGTCTGGAGTGTTTCCCGTGAAGCTGAATCGCCGGGTGGTTTCAACCCGGGTAATGGAGGGGGTCTGGGGTTTCTTCGCCGCGTACGTGATTCTCTTCCTGATGATACTGATCGTGGTGCTGGCGATATCGCCGATTGATTTCGTCACGGCATTTTCAGCCGTAGGGGCGTGCCTCAACAATCTCGGTCCGGGCCTCGGCGCCGTTGCATTGGATTACGCGGATCTATCCTCCCCCGTGAAGTGGATTCTGATCTTCACCATGCTGCTTGGCCGATTGGAGATCTTCACGCTGCTGGTGCTGCTGACTCCAGCCTTCTGGAGGCGCTGAGTCGCGGGAACGTATCGCGCTCCCGTCGCGGGAAAATGCCCCGCTCCCGTCGCGGGAAAATGCCCCGCGACCTATCAGTCGACCAGGTGTCGTTCAACGTCGCTCTGACGACACTCACGGTGACGAAAACATCCGCGTAAATGGTCATTGACCAGACCCGCGCTCTGCATGAAGGCATAACAGATCGTGGGGCCAACAAACTTGAAACCGCGCCGCTTGAGGTCTTTGGACAGCCGAGCCGCTGTATCGGTGGTGGACGGCACATCGTCCATGGATTCCCAACTGTTATGAAGAGGGGCATGGTCAACCCACGACCAGAAGTAGTCCACCGCTCCCAACTCGTCCTCGAGCGCCAGAAAACATCGGGCATTTTCCCGGAGCGCCTGGACTTTGCCGCGATGCCTGATAATACCCGGATCCGTGAGCAGACCCTCGACATCGGCGTCGGTAAGTCCGACCAGCCGCGGAGCATCGAAACCGTGAAAAACGGCGCGCATGTGACGCCTCTTTTTGAGGATGGTGATCCAGCTCAGCCCTGCCTGCATCCCCTCCAGGATTAGCAGTTCGAACAGTTGGCCGCCGTCACGGCAGGCCACGCCCCACTCGAGATCGTGGTAACGACGATACAATGAGTTCTGCTCACTCCAGGGACAGCGGGCTCTTTTGACCATCGAATCCAATTGCCGCAAGATTGCGCCGCAAATCTTACGCGACAGGATCTGATGCTGCTTGTGCTTCCGGCCACACCCAAACACAGTCCGCTTCAAAGGCGATCCTGAACGTGGCGCGACTGCGCGGGCTGCTTTTCTACCTGGGATACATCCCGTTTACCGTGGTATGGGGCGCGCTGGCCGTGCTCATCGCCTGGTTGTTGCCGTATCGCTGGCGCTTCCGCTTCGTCATCCTCAGTTGGACATCGGCGATGCTCGCCTGGCTTCAGCTATCCTGCGGCATCCGCTATCGGGTCGAAGGACTGGAGAACATTCCCCGGACACCTTGCATCGTGTTCGCCAAGCACGAAAGCACCTGGGAGACCCTGATGGTGCAACAGTTGTTCCACCCTCAGGCCACCTTGATCAAGAAACAGCTGCTGCTCATTCCATTTTTCGGCTGGGCGTTTCGCCTGCTCAGACCCATCGCGATAGATCGCAGCGACAACCGCCTCGCATTACGAACGTTGATCCACGAAGGCTCCGAGCGATTAAACAGCGGCATCTGGGTGTTGCTGTTTCCCGAAGGTACACGGGTCGCGCCGGGCACGGTGGGCAAATTCCAGGTCGGCGGCGCGGCCCTGGCCGAAGCGACCGCCAGCCCGATAGTGGTGGTCGCGCACGATTCCGGCCGCTACTGGCCCGCCCATAAGCTCGCCAAACGTGCCGGAACAATCACCGTTAAAATTTCACCGCCCATTTCGACAAAAGGTAAAAAACGCAAAGAAATCAATCGGTTAGCAAAAGAATGGATGTCGGAAGCGGTCACCGAGCTGAACCTCGATCACACGTCCAGATTGACCACGGACAAGGCATTTAATTCGATGAAATCGCGTCTGGGTTCCACCTGATCGCCCATTAGCGTGGTAAACATCTGATCCGCGCCGATCGCGTCATCGACGGTCACACGCAGCATTCGACGAACATCCGGATCCATGGTCGTTTTCCACAGCTGATCAGGGTTCATTTCACCAAGACCTTTGTAGCGCTGGATGTCGACACCTCTCCGTGCCTCGGTCATCAGCCAGTCCAGGGTCGATTCGAAATCCTGTACCGGCCTGCTGCGTTCGCCACGCTGTATGAACGCACCCTCCTCCAGCAGCCCTGACAGCTGCGCACTGATTTCGGTTACCAGGCGATAGTCCGCGGAGCGAAAAAAGTCCTGGGTAAACGAAAAGTCTTCAGTGACGCCGCGGGACGTCCTTCGAACATGGGGCAGGTAGACATGGTGCTCCTGATCGAATTCGAGCGTGACTTCAAACTCGACTTCCGCGCCGGTAACGACGCGTTCCTGAAGCAGATCGATCCAGCCCTGGACCGTCGCCTCGTCGCCGAGGTCTGCCACGGACAACGCGGGCATCTCCAGGAACAGCCGGGTCACTTCCGCGGGATAGACACGGCCCAGCAATTCGAGACGGGCAACCACGTTGCGATATCCGCGAACCAACTGTTCAAGGCTTTCGCCCTTGAGTGGCGGCGCGTCTGGATTGACGTACAATTCTGCTCCATCCAGGGCCAACTGCAGGAAATGGTCCGCTAACTCCCCTTCGTCTTTGACGTATTGCTCTCGTTTACCTTTCTGCACCTTGAACAACGGCGGTTGCGCAATGTAGAGATAGCCACGTTCGATCAACTCCGGCATCTGCCGGAAGAAAAAGGTCAGCAGCAACGTGCGGATATGGGAGCCGTCCACATCCGCGTCGGTCATGATGATGATCCGGTGATAGCGTAGCTTGTCCGGGTCGAACTCCGTGCGCCCTATTCCACAACCAAGGGCGGTGACCAGCGTACCGACCTCGGCCGACGCCAACATCTTGTCGAAGCGCGCCTTTTCGACATTCAGGATCTTGCCGCGCAGGGGCAATATCGCTTGTGTCCGGCGGTCACGGCCCTGTTTTGCCGACCCACCCGCAGAGTCGCCCTCCACGAGATATATTTCAGAGAGCGCGGGATCCTTCTCCTGACAATCCGCGAGCTTTCCCGGCAATCCAGCAATGTCCAATGCACCTTTGCGACGCGTCAACTCTCGAGCCTTACGCGCGGCTTCCCGCGCCCGCGCCGCGTCGATCATTTTTGTCACGACACTGCGAGCGTCCTGCGGGTTTTCGTCGAGAAAGGCAGAAAAGAAGCGCGTCAGCTCCTGCTCCACCGCTGGTTTCACTTCGCTGGACACCAGTTTGTCCTTCGTCTGGCTCGAGAATTTTGGATCCGACGCTTTGATCGACACCACCGCAGTCAGGCCTTCCCGGGTATCATCGCCGCTGGTGGTCACGTTCATCTTGTTCAGAAATCCCTCGCGCTCGATATACGCATTGAGCGTGCGGGTCAACCCGCCTCGAAATCCGGCAAGATGCGTGCCCCCGTCGCCCTGGGGGATGTTGTTCGTGTACGCAAACACCTGCTCTTGGAAACTGTCGTTCCATTGCATGGCGATCTCCACGCCGATCCCGTCTTCGCGCAATGAGTCGAAGTGGAAAACCGAGTTCAGCGGCGTTTTGTTGCGATTGAGGTACTCGACAAACGCCTTCAGGCCGCCTTCATACTCGAACTCCTCTTGCTTGCCGGTGCGCTCATCACTCAGGTGTATGACAACCCCAGAGTTCAAGAAGGCGAGCTCCCGCAATCGCTTAGCCAGAATGTCGTAGTGAAATTCGATGTTATTGAACGTCTCCGGGGAGGGCCGGAAGTAGCACTCGGTTCCCCTGTCATCCGTCTCCCCCACGACTTCCATCGGTGCCTCGGGCACGCCCATCCAATAAACCTGCTGATAGACCTTGCCATCACGCCGCACGGTCAAGCGGAACTCTTCGGATAGCGCGTTAACGACGGAAACGCCCACGCCATGCAGCCCGCCCGATACTTTGTAGCTGTCGTCGTCGAATTTTCCCCCGGCATGCAACGTCGTCATGATGACTTCCGCCGCGGAGACCCCCTCCTCCGAATGAATGTCGACGGGAATTCCACGCCCATTGTCACGCACCGTGATGGATTCACCCGGGTGCATAATCACGTGGATCGCATCGCAATGGCCCGCCAGGGCCTCGTCGATAGAGTTATCTACAAGTTCCTGGACCATATGGTGCAGGCCCGTGCCGTCGTCGGTGTCTCCGATGTACATTCCCGGACGCTTTCGCACCGCGTCGAGCCCGCGTAGTACTTTGATGTTCGCGGAGTCGTAGGTTTCGTTGGACATATAAGTCTATTCCTCAGCCATCGATCAAGCGGCACGCGCCTTGTTCCACGTGAAACGTTCGGAACCCCGATTTATAGGTCACCATGGGTTCCAATTTCGTCGTGCCGGTCGTGATCACCTGGCATTGTTCTTCGCTCAGCAATTCAAAGAAATTCATCCGGTGTGCTTCATCGAGCTCCGCACCGACATCGTCGATCAGGAACATGCTGTCGGCCCCCGTTTGTTCCCGTGTTTTCCTTGCCTGCGCAAGGTGAAGACCGCTCGCCAGGAGTTTCGCCTGGCCGCGCGACAGGACATCCGAAGCGCGACCCTGCGCTACCGTGAGCCGCAGGTCCGCCCGGTGCGGACCGCTCTGCGTAGCGCCTAATTTTACCTCGCGAAGCACCGTCTCGACCAATGTTTCTTCGAGCGTTCGGTCATTGGGCCAGCCCGGCTCGTACGTCAGCACGACCCCAAGCTCCGGCGCCAGCCGCCGCATCACGTCTTCCACCAGCGGGATCAAACCGGCGATGTACTCACGTCGCTGCAGGTCTGCCCGCCGCGCGAACTCCAGAAGCTGGGCATTCCATGCCTCCAGTGCAACCGGAAGCTTGCGGATATCGCCCCGCGCCTGGCGAAGCAACGCATTGCGCTGTCTGATGGCGCGCTGATAGCCGCGCAAGTCGTCGAGGTGTTCACGTTTCACGTGAAACGCTCCCCAGTCGATGAACGAGCGCCGCACCGCCGGACTGCCGAACACCAGGCCGGACGCTTCCGGAAGCATCAACTGGATTGGCAGCAGGCTCGCCAGCTCCGAAACCTTCCGGCCTGCGACTCCATCGACTCGCAGCTCCCGACCATCGTCCCGATCGCGCGATGTCGCTGCCGAGCGTCGCAAACCATCCGCATCGAGCTCCGCCCGCACAACCAACCGGTCTTCTTCCCGAGCAATTACGTTCGCGATGCGATTCGTCCGAAACGACCGACCCCGGAACAGCAGATAGATGGCCTCCAGAAACGCGGTCTTCCCCGCGCCGTTCGGTCCCAAAAAGTGATTCAACCCAGGAGAAAGATCAACGCTGAGAGAAGTCAGATTGCGAAAACCCCAGACCTCAGCACGTTCCAGGCGCATCGCTCGACCTCCTCCTATGCATCAATTGCGCATCAATTGCGCATCAGAGCTGCATTAGGCCCATCAAAGTCGCATAGGCATGACGACGTAGACCGAATCATCGGCGCCCGGGCCTTCGATGAGCGCGGAGCTGTTCGCATCATTGATGCTTAGCCGCACCGTCTCGGTGTCCAGCACGTTCAGCACATCTTGCAAATAGCTCACGTTAAAGCCGATTTCCATGGGGCTCCCGTTGTATTCGACGGCGACAATCTCTTCGGCCTCTTCCTGTTCCGGATTGTTCGCCTGGATTGTTATCTGCTCTCGCTCCAGCGACAACCGCACGCCCCGATACTTCTCGTTTGACAGGATGGACGCCCTGTAAAACGCTTGCTTTAACTCTTCCCGATCACCTATCAATGCGTTTTGGCTATCCGCCGGAATCACCTTGTCATATTCCGGAAAGCGTCCATCGACGAGCTTGGTCGTGAGCGTGTAGCCGCCCTGACTGGCCCGCAGGTGGTTCTTGCCCAGGGTGATGTAGACCGGATCATCTCCGTCCCGCAACAACCGCCCCAGTTCAACCACCCCTTTGCGTGGCACGATCACCTGCACCCGGTCCGCCCCCGCAACGCCCTTATTCAGCGTACACATGGCTAATCGATGCCCGTCGGTCGCCACGGTCCGAATATGCTCGGATGAAACCTCGAGCAACAAGCCGTTGAGGAAATACCTGACGTCCTGCTGCGCCATTGAAAACCCCGTCTGATCCAACAGCCGTCGCAGATCCAACTGAGCGATACTGAATTCGATGTCTCCGGGAGCACTCTCCACGCGGGGAAAGTCCGCCACCGGCAACGTTGCCAGCGAAAATCTACTACGACCCGACCGAACGATCGCCCGGTCCCCCTCTGCCTCGACCGCTACCTGGGCATTTTCCGGCAGCGAACGCCAGATATCGGCCAGCTTTCGGGCCGGAATCGTCGCTTCGCCGGTCCGCTCCACCTGCACGCCTTCTGTGACTCGAGCCACCAGCTCGACTTCGAGATCGGTCCCGGTCAGCGACACGCCCTCATCGTCAACGATCACCAGCAGATTCCCGAGCACCGGCAATGTCTGGCGACGCTCCACAACGCCGGTGACCAGTTGCACTGCACTGAGCAACGTCTCACGGTCAGTGGTGAATTTCATAGGAATACCTCTTACCAGCGCCTCTCACCAGAGATCACCGCGAAGCCTCGCGCTACTTCGCAAATGGGTCCGAAAGCTAGGTCGAAACGAGGCGGTTCAGGTTGCGATAATCTTCTGCAACATCCGCGCTCGATTCCTTGAGTTCAGCAATCTTCCGACACGCATGCATCACCGTCGTATGATCCCGACCACCAAATGCGTCACCAATCTCGGGCAACGAATGATTAGTATGTTCCTTGGCGAGGTACATCGCCATCTGTCGGGGACGCGCGATGCTGCGGCTGCGACGCTTCGACAACAGGTCGGAGATTTTGACCTTGTAGTACTCGGCAATTGTACGCTGGATGCTCTCGATCGAAACGTGGCGTTCTTGAATAGCGAACAGATCCCGCAGCGCTTGCTTAACCTGGTCGATGGAAATGCGTCGGCCGGTGAAGCGCGCGTTTGCCATCACGCGTTTGAGCGCACCCTCCAGTTCCCGCACGTTGGAGCGGATTCGTTCCGCGATGAAGAACGCGATGTCCGACGGCAGATCGACACCTTCGAGTTCAGCCTTCTTCATCAGGATCGCGACCCTGGTTTCGAGTTCTGGTGGTTCGACCTCTACTGTCAGACCCCAGACGAATCGCGATTTGAGACGCTCCTCCAGTCCGTCGATCTCGCTGGGATATCGATCGCAGGTCAACACCATCTGGTGGCCCCGCTCGAGTAGCGCGTTGAAAACGTGGAAGAACTCCTCCTGGGATCGCAGCTTGTTCGCAAAGAATTGAATATCGTCGATCAGCAGCGCATCCACTGAACGGTAGTAGCGCATGAACTCTTCCATGGTGCCTTGTTGTAGCGCTTTGACCATGTCTTGAACGAATCGCTGAGAGTGCAGGTAGACCACGTTGGATTCGGGATCTTTGTCGAGAATGGCGTTGCCCACGGCTTGCATCAGGTGGGTCTTGCCGAGACCGACGCCGCCATACAGCAGCAATGGGTTGTAGGATAGCCCCGTGTTCTGCGACACCTGCACCGACGCCGCCCTAGCGATCTCGTTAGATTTACCTTCAACGAACGTCTCGAAAGTAAATGCCCGATTGAGATCATCGCGCACGCCCGACGCACGCCGGTCTGCCCGCAGCGGTATCCCCGCGGGCACCTCGCTCCCGATGTCGAGCGCAACATCAAGTGGGTTGGCCGGGTCTCCCTCCTGATCCAACATCTCTCCGATGCGCTGTAAAAACAACGACTCTACATGATCTCTAACGTACCGGTTAGGAGCCAACAGCGTTATCCCCCCATCAGCCTGACGGGCCTGCAACGGGCGGATCCAGGTGTTGAATTGATCAGAAGAGAGTTCGTGTTCCAAGCGATCGAGGCACTTATGCCACACCGATTTTACCACCGACTATGTCCCCCGCAGTGTCGCTTTTGCATTTTTTCGACAGTCTAATGGCTTCGAAGATACACGGCTATGTGCATTTCAACCTGAACGCGAAATCTTCCGAAGATCGCCGCATTCCGGGCCCGTTCCCATCTCAAAAATCACCTCGTCGAGCCGACGCCTGTGACTAACCTGTGCGCGAGTCTGTGGGTAGCATGTGGATAACTTTTGGACGCCCGCCAGCGGGGATAACCCGCCATTTTCGCCCGCTCTTTTCAGCGGATGCGCACAACTTAGCAGGCGCTACAACCCTATCGCAAACAACCACTTGAACCGCTTACCCACAGATCCCAACGCACTCAACAACTAACCATCACAATTCTCTACACATCAAAACAAATCTTATTGAAGTCGTGCAAAGACGAGGTACGTCAGGCCAAGCTAAAATTGACACCTCCTGGTACGGCACCTAAAATCGCGCTCCTTTTTCCAGGGGCCCGACATGAAGCGGACCTTCCAACCAAGCATCATCAAACGGAAGCGCACGCATGGTTTCCGAGCTCGCATGGCGACCCGCGGTGGTCGCAAGGTGATCAACGCCAGGCGTGCCAAAGGGCGCAAGCGCCTCTCGGCGTAGTACCGCCGGCGCTTGCGGGTCGGTTGCCGTGCGTTTTTCCCGCGACTGCCGCCTGCGTCGCAAGCCGGAGTTCGACCGGGTGTTCAAGGAGGCGCAATGGCGCGTCCGCGAGGGTCCACTCCGGGCGCTGGCGCGCGTTAACGCAGGTCAGTCACCACGGCTCGGAATGGTCATTGCAAAACGGTTCGCCAACCGCGCCATCGATCGCAACCGGGTCAGGCGTTGCATCAGGGAGTCGTTTCGGGCGAACCGCTCTACGCTCCCACCGTGTGATGTCGTTGTGCAGCTGATCGATGCGCCGGGATCCGCGGATCTTGGAGAGTCGTTGCGCTCAATCTGGAGCCGTTTGCGAGAATTGGGTAATGAAAGAGCAGACTAACCACATGTCGACACGATCTGGTGCCTGGACCCTTGCGGGGACCCTTGCAAGCGCCATTACGGGCGCGGTTGCGCTGCTCATCAAGGGCTATCGCTATGCAATAAGCCCGCTGCTCGGTCAACACTGCCGATTCCACCCGAGCTGCTCGGCATACGCGTTGGCCGCCATCGAATCCCACGGTCTCGCTCGCGGTGGGTTGCTCACGTTGCGGCGCCTTGGTAAATGCCATCCCTGGCACCCCGGTGGATTCGACCCCGTACCGGATGACATCACGCGCAAACCCCTTGGGATCGCGGCGGATAGAGGTCACTGAATGCTCCCCACCGAGATTCAACGAATCATACTGATCATCGGGCTTGCGGCGACGGCTTATCTGATGATGCTCGCTTGGAACGAAGACTATGGGCGCCCAGCGGAGCTTCGGCGTACTGAAGCGCCTGCGTTGGCGACACTGCCGGCGGACCCGCCAATGGACATTCCGCGCCAGGAGTCTGGGGCCAGCGACGTGCCGGACGAGTCCCTGCTGGGCCCGGTTGGAACTCAGGAATCGAGTAGCATCGCGCTGGACGCGCCGAGCGCTCAGGTGACCGAAGGGCGACTGGTGCGGGTGGTCACGAACGATCTGCAGCTGTGGATCGATCGGTTGGGGGGCGACATCGTGCGTGTTCAACTCCCGGGCTTTCCGGTCAGCCTGGATCGGCCGGATGTACCGTTTGTGTTGCTGGATAGCGGCAACGGGCGGACGTATGTTGCGCAGAGCGGATTGATCGGTCCCGACGGCACCGACACCGGTGGTCGGCGGCCGTTGTTCGACGTCGGCGCGTTGGAGTTCGACTTCCGGACGTCTGGTGGCAGTGTCGAACTGCACACCCGGGTCGGGGCGGTGGACGTGTCCAAGGTGTTCACGTTTCAGAGCGACGGCCATCTGGTGACCATGGAGTACCGGATCGACAACCGGGGCAGCGAACCTTTCACGGTCGGGATGTTTGCCCAACTGAAACGCGATGGTGAAGCGGTCGAGGAAGGTGGCGGAGGATTTGGCCTGGGGCCACGTCCATACTTGGGTGCGGCGTTGACCACGGGCGAGGAACGGTATCTGAAGCTTGGTTTCGACGATCTCGACGACGAAGACTTTCGCGAGACCGTGGAGGGCGGGTGGATCGCCATCCTGCAGCACTATTTCCTCAGTGCCTGGGTTGCGGACGCTGCCAGCAGCAACCGATATTACGGACAACGACGTGATGATGGTACGTACATCGTCGGCTATACCAGCCCGGTGCAACGCGTCGAACCGGGGCAATTGGCAACCTTTCACACCGCGTTCTATGCGGGGCCGAAGGACCAGAGGACCCTCGAGAAAATCTCTCCGAATCTGAATCTGACCATCGACTACGGTTTTCTCTGGTGGATCGCCGTGCCGTTGTTCTACCTGCTGGATTGGTGGCACGGTTTCGTGGGCAACTGGGGGGTGGCGATCATCCTGCTGACGTTGGTGGTCAAAACCGCGTTGTATCCCCTGTCCGCGGCCAGCTACCGCTCAATGGCCAAGATGCGCAAAGTTGCCCCGCAGATGAAGCGTCTCCAGGAACGTTACTCTGACGACCGACAGAAACTGTCCCAGGAGATGATGTCCCTGTACAAGAAGGAGAAGGCCAACCCACTGGGCGGGTGCCTGCCGATACTGGTTCAAATGCCCGTGTTCATCGCCCTGTACTGGGTGTTGTTCGAGAGCGTCGAGTTGCGCCAGGCGCCATTCCTGCTCTGGATCGACGATCTCTCGGCGATGGATCCGTTCTTCGTGTTGCCGATCCTGATGGGAGCCTCGATGTTCTTCCAGCAGACGTTGAATCCGCCGATGCCCGATCCGATGCAGGCGCGCATCATGAAAATGATGCCTATCATGTTCACCGTGCTGTTTCTGTTCTTCCCGGCGGGACTCGTTCTCTACTGGTTGGTCAACAATGTGTTGTCGATGACCCAGCAGTGGCTCATTACACGACAAATCGAACGTGGAAGTGCCCCCGCAAAAAGCTAGCGCTGCACTTGACGCAGACACCATAGCCGCGGTTGCCACACCCCACGGACGTGGCGGCATCGGCATTATCCGGGTCTCCGGATCCAGCGCGGACCGGATCTGCCGCACCGTCACTCATACCGAAACACCGGCCCACCGAGAGGTGAGGACGGCGACGTTCCATGATATGGAAGGTCACCCGATCGATGCCGGATTGGTGGTGTTCTTCGAGGGACCGCGTTCGTTCACGGGCGAGGACGTGCTCGAACTGCATGGCCACGGCGGAGCGGTCGTGATCGATATGGTGCTGGCAGCAACACTCAGCGCCGGTGCGCGCCAGGCGCGCCCAGGAGAGTTCAGCGAGCGTGCGTTCCTGAACGGCAAGCTCGACCTCACCCAGGCCGAAGCGGTTGCGGACCTCATCGATGGCGCTACCCAGGCCGCGGTCCGCAGTGCCATGCGCTCACTGCGCGGGGAATTTTCGGAGCGCATCGACGTGCTCGCCGAGAGTCTGAGGGAATTGCGCGCCTATGTGGAAGCGGCCATCGACTTTCCCGAGGACGAAGTCGATTTCCTCGGCGACGGCACGGTGCTCAGACGTCTGAACGAGCTGCAGCAACAACTTTGCGATGTGGCTGATGCGGCGCGCCAGGGCACCATGCTCACCGAAGGCGTGACCGTGGTGCTGGCTGGGGCGCCAAACGTAGGCAAATCAAGTCTGCTCAACCGGCTCGCGGGGGAGGAACGTGCGATCGTCACAGCAGTTCCGGGGACGACCCGGGACGTGTTGAACGCGGATCTCGAACTGGACGGCATACCCGTGCGACTGATCGACACCGCGGGGCTGCATGCGTCGAACGACCCGGTGGAGCAGGAGGGCATTCGCCGTGCCGAAGCCGAGATCGCAAAGTCGGATCTGTTGCTGATGATCGCCGATGCCACTCAGCCAGGAAGCGCCGGGCTGATCGGGGTGGCAGAGGCGGTGGCAGGGGACGAGGGAACGCGAATCCTCCACGTCCGGAACAAGATCGATCTCACCAGTGAACCGGCCAGCGAGCCTACGGATCCCACGGACCCCACGGACGCCACGGAGGAAGTGGTGCGGATTTCTGCCCTGACCGGCGCGGGAATTCCGGCGCTTCGCGCGCGCCTCACGCAGGCGCTGGGATTGAAGTCTCAGGACGAGGGTGTGTTCTCGGCCAGGCGTCGGCACCTGGATGCGCTCACTGCCGCCGCCGGGGAACTGAAAGAGGCGATCGATGCGTTTGAGCGAGTCGGTGCCGGGGAACTGTTGGCGGAAGATCTACGCCGCGCACACGACTTGTTGGGTGAAATTACCGGGCGGGTGAGCCCGGATGAGCTTCTCGGCGACATCTTCGGGCGATTCTGTATCGGAAAATAAGCATCGGTTCAGCGCCTACTGAATCCGTTCCGATTCGTCCGTAAAATGGGAGCTTTCGTCCCAAAGAAACCCAACAGGGTGTATCAACAACCAGTAGTATTGTGCCCATGGTTGTGCCCATGAAGGGATTTTTACAGCATTCCATGGGCACAAATATCTGGCGGAGGTACTGGTTTGAGATTGTCGGACGCGAAGGTGAGGGCGCTGAAGCCGCGGGAGAAGGCGTACCAGGTGGCAGACGGCGGCGGGCTATTTGCGGACGTGCTGCCAACAGGTCGGGTGGTCTGGCGGTTGCGCTTTCGGCTTCCAGGAGAGTCACGGCAGGAAAAGGCGACGCTGGGAGCATACCCGGTGCACAGCCTCGCAGACGCCCGCCAGTGGCGAGAGCAGTGCAAGCGACAGATCAGCCAGGGGACCAGCCCGGCGGCTGAAAAGCGCCAGCGAAGCGCAGAGCTGCACCACACGGTTGAGGAATTGGCTGAGCGGTGGCTGCAAAAGGTGGTCGAACCGGCCCGCAAGGACGCGAACACGGTACGGCGAGTGCTGGAGAAGGATGTGCTGCCGGTGATCGGCTCGCGGCGGGTGGATGAAGTGACCGTGGCGGATGTGTTACGGGTTGTGGACCGGGTGAAGGCTCGGGGGGCGGACATGATGGCCCTGCAGACCCACGGCACGGTGCGGCGGTTGCTGGATTATGGGATGGCCCGGCAGTTGATTCAGGTCAACCCGGCGGCGGCTGTCCAGTCGCGGTACGTGGGAACCCCCAAACCACGGACGCGGGTGCTGTCACTGGATGAGGTCGGGCAGTTGTTGCGGGCGCTGTACGCTTCTGATTTGAAGCGCAGCCAAATCCTGGCGATTCATTTGCTGCTACTGACCTGGGCGCGTAAAGGAGAGTTGACGGCAGCGCGTTGGTCGGAGTTCGACCTGGAAGCGGCGCTGTGGGCGATTCCGGCCGAGCGGATGAAGAAATCACGTCCACACCTTGTTCCACTGTCGGATCAGGCGGTGTCAATTCTCAGAGAGTTGAGAGAGCGGTGTGATGGCTCCGAGTGGATGCTGCCGAGCAACCGCAGCCGTGGGCGACGACCATTGGCGCACAACACGCTCAACAAGGCGCTGGCGGCACTGTCGCTAACCCTCCCGTCGTTCGTGATCCACGATTTCCGGCGCACCGCGTCCACGCACGCGCATGAGGCGGGCTTTTCCAGTGATGTCGTGGAGAAGGCGCTGGCGCATGAGCAGCGCGGTGTGAGAGCCGTCTACAACCGGGCGGAGTATCTGGACCAGCGGCGGGAGCTGTTGCGGTGGTGGTCTGATCTGGTGTCAGCCCAGGCGGGTGGGCGAGGCAATGTCTTGATCATTGGAGGACGCGGCCCTGGGGGCTGAAGTGACACGGCGACGGAGGCCGACCGACGACAGAAGAAAAACACCATGCCGAAATCAGTGGAGTGGCTGCCAGAAGGGGCATTTGGCGTAAAGCGCCATGTCCTGGATCAGGAACAGAGGCCATAGCCTCGAGGCAGCAAAAATACAAGACCATCCGCGGCGAGACGAGTTTATACGCGGGAATGAGTGGGGAATCGGCGAATACCAGGCTGCAAAAGAGTTCCAGCGACGCCATGCGAAAGCCTAACAAGTATCTGCTCGACAGACCGTCCTC
>SMVB01222312.1_pt1 | contig 26844 bp, 23 predicted proteins | sample 2456461 | NCBI WGS metagenome assembly SMVB01 (sample SAMN11095934, study PRJNA526329) | marine sediment metagenome | biome: Marine sediment; feature: Surficial sediment; material: Deep marine sediment; isolation source: Hadal surficial sediment | place: Pacific Ocean | collected 2014-05 | depth...
AGTCAAGCGTGCCAGCGTTCAGTTTCTGCGCAGCAAACCTGCTATGCCCATACACGGCGATTTTGTCATAGATCGGCAGCGGTGAGTCCGGGTCCTGCTCTGCCTCGACCGAGCCAATGAGTTCTAAGGCAACGAGATCGGGACAACTGACCTGCGCATGCAGGGTTTGCGAAGAGGTAGAGGTGATGGACACACGGGTGCCGGACGCTTGCACCACCACGCCAGCAAGGTCAACAGGCCGACCGCGCAACTCAATGATCGTGGCGTCTGTCGCCCGCAGACCTAAGGTGAAATCTCCCTGGACGCTTAACTCAGCGCAGCCACCGAGCTCGACAATACGGCTGACCTCGGGCGCACCACAGCCTGTTAATACTGTACAAAGTATTAGTGCGGTTATACGAAAAGACAGCCGCGAAATCATTCCTCGTAGGTAACGAATTCCACCCAGTTACCGTCCGGGTCTTCCACCATACCAATGGTCACGCCGGGGCGCGCCTGGGTAACCGGCACGACAACCTTGACCCCGGCTTTTTCACATTGGGCCATGATCTCGGCCAGATTATCCACACGCATGGTCCAATATCGGTAGCCCGTGGCTTGTGCTATGGCGCCAGGTACAGGACCTTGGGGTGCCGCCGGTTCGGGTACGACGATCTTTATCAGGCTCTCTCCACACCAGAGGCGATGCATGGTGCCACCCATGGGAAAAGGCGTACTCGGTTCCTCAACAAAACCGAGCAGGTCTCGATAAAATGCCACCATGGCGTCACCATTGTTGGTAACAATGCCTAAATCAATGGCGCTTTTGCTGAGTTTTACTGTCACTTCAACCTCCTTTAACCACCTTCAGTCATCCAGCGCTTCATTCCACTGAGCCACTTCGGCTACCGAGGCAAGCAACGCTGTGACGTCACCATCGATGGTGATGGATTGGATCATGTCGCCCGTGGCAATCGCGTTTACCACGGTTTGATCTGCATCACTGTACACAGCGCCAAATACGGTGTGGGCATCATCCAAGTGGGGTGTCGCCACATGGGTAATGAAGAACTGAGAGCCATTGGTCCCGGGTCCGGAATTAGCCATGGAAAATTTGCCGGGCGCATCGTGGCGTAGTTCCGGCACAAATTCGTCCTGGAATTGATAGCCGGGCCCGCCAGTACCGGTACCCTGGGGACAACCGCCCTGCACCATGAAATCTGCAATGACACGATGGAAATTCAGGCCATCGTAGTAACCCCGCTGCACCAGATTGACAAAATTAGCCACCGATATGGGTGTTTGCTCAGCAAACAGATCGAGACGTATCGCGCCCTTATCTGTATTAAATACCGCAACCAAAGACATAGTTTCTCCTAGTTCAATGAAATATTGGCACCAAATTTGTCGGCAAAACAAAGTTTGGCAACCGGACGACGCGAGATGGGTCCATGACCACCACGCACTGGATAACCTATGGGCATCACAGCGCAGGTATACCAGTCTTCAGGCAACGCCAAAAGATCCTTCATGGCAGATTCTTTGTAGCACAGCAACGTAGTCAAGGTACAGCCAACACCTTCATTAACGCATGCCAGCATGGCGTTTTGCAGGGCCGGATACACCGAACCACCACCCACCACCGACGCACGTCCAAGGTCAGCATCGGTGATCGCCATTAACTTCGGGTTAAAACAGAACACCAGCAACACCGGCGCGTCGCCCATGTGTTCGCCGAGATGGTCACAAGCGTCCAGCATGCGTTCGCGCTTAGCCCGTGCCTCCCCTTGCATTTGTTCAAGGCCAGTGCGGGCATTCTCGCCATATTCTGCCCACTGTGGCCGGTAGAGTTCACCAATCTGGCTGCGCAAGGCCGGATCGCGAACCACCACAATGCGCCAGGGTTGCACATTGCCACCACTGGGCGCCCAGGCCGCCGCTTGTAAAATCCGCTCCAGCACATCGTCTGCAATCGGCTCTTCGCGCAGGCGTCGTACCGCCCGTAAATTGCTCATGGCGTCGTACAGGGCAATAGAATTATCAGTCATTGGTTATGCTCTTTTGGCTTTAAGGACCAGGGTTAAGGCGTATGACGCGCGAGGAAGTCTGCAAACGCCGCCATGGCGGCCACGCGCTCATCACCTTCTTTCCAACGTTCAATAAATTCAACATTGGGCGCGGTTTCTGCAATCAAACGTGAGGTAGATTGAGGGTGATACAAGTCGTCGCCCATCAGAACCAGCAATGGTGTTTCGCAGGTGGCGACAAACGCTTCATCAAGATTAAACAAAACCTGGTCGCCACCGTACATATTCTCGCGAAATGACGCCCATGCATCACCACTGACCTCGCCCATGGTGGCAGACAAAGGCTCCGCCCAGCTATCAAACATGGCGTAAAATGCGTCGCGGTTTTCATCGCGGCCTATGGTCTGGAACAAGGTCGCCGAGGTGACGCGGGTTGGCGCCTTTTCGATCATCCCCAGACAATAGGGTCCGCCGATGCACATGCCGGCGACGTGGAAACGATCCGCGCCAAGATGATCCATCAAGCCTAATTGATCAGCGACATAGGTATGCCAACCGTCGTCAGCTGCTACCGGTGCAGTGCTGTGGCCCGCATTGCGTTGATCCATGGCGATCACCCGATACTTATCAGACAGCTGTTCGATGGGGTTCCAGGGCGTATTCTGCCAAAATCCAATGTCTGATTTCATGCCACCCGGAGCAATCAGTAACAGCGGAAAGCCAGATCCGTATTCTTCATAGTAGATCGAGGCGCCCGCACGGCTGTAGGTCGGCATATTATTGTCTCACTTCAAGTTTGCTAAAGGTCAGCGCGCACAATGCCCGCCATCAATGGTAATGATGGTGCCGGTGGTGTTCGACGATAGATCGCTGGCCAGAAATGACACCATGTCGGCAATATGTTCAGGCTGTCCCGGCGGATAACGCGCATCCCACAACTCCTGCCAGCGCTCAGGGTCTCCCCAACGGGTTTCGGCGTTGCTGCGTTGCATCGTCTCAAGACGTTCTGTGACGATCTGACCCGGGTTAACCCCGACCACGCGGATATTGTCCTTGCGGCTGGTGCCGCCCAAGGCCCGGGTAAGCGCCATCAAAGCGGCATTGCCCCCTGCACCGGCCGCGTATCCTGCGCTCGGTCTTTCGCCACCGGCGCCGATAACGTTGATGATGACGCCACCTCGTCCCTGCATGTTGCCGTATATCGCACGGCACATATTGATGTAACCGAACACTTTCAGATCCCAGGCCTGTCGCCAGGTATCTTCTTCAATATCCAGCAGCGAGCCTGCCGGGATCGCGCCAGCGTTGTTGACAAGAATGTCGATATCGCTATGCGCAGAGCATAGCTGGGTAACCGCGGCAGATTGCGACAAGTCCAGCGCGTCGTAGGTCACCACCACGTTAGCCTGAGCGGCGATCAGAGATTGAGCCGCTGCAAGGTCAGTTTCAGTGCGCGCAACCAGATGCACGGAACAACCTTCCCGAGCCAGACTGATCGCACAGGCCAAGCCGATACCCTTAGACGCACCGGTGACAAGTGCGGATTTACCCTCTAAACCAAGATCCATAAATACCTCAAATCGCCAGCGCTTACTCTAGGGAGCCTCTACTTAAGTCTCATGTGCTCAGCGCGTTGCACGGGCTCTGTGGCAAGGCGCACTGCGTAGGCCCCCTTTTTACCAAGCAAGGGGCCACCTTGGCAAGTAGTGCAACGAAGTCCACCGAGCCCGTGCGACGTGCCCTTCGGGAGGATCTGAGACTTAAGTAGAGGCTCCCTGGCAGAATCGCGGAAAATCGCGCTCACCACACAACGAGATATTTCACTTTTGCGCCTGTTGGCCTTGCAAAGCGGCAGAGATGGCGCTTTCACTAACCATCAGGTTCGGAGAATTTATGCTATGACGAGACTACGGCATGCGATCAATGGAGCGATGTACACGGTTCTGCCGGATGGTCTGGTCAAGGTCGAAAATAACGGACTCGTGGGCGTATTCGACCGCGATGGCAAACACCATAGTGGTGACTTGACCTATGCCGACCCACACATGCTGGTCTGGCTCGCTGGACCGCAATTGTCTGACGATATCGAGTCCGGCCGCAAGCATCGCGGCTGACTTTTGCAATAGAACCGTCAATAACTCAGATCGGAACCAATCAATGGCTAGCAGCGCAGAAAACCTCCCACGTTCAAAAGGCATCAGTTATCAGGAATTGTTGCGCGGCGACCTGGTGCCACCGCCGGCAATGTTGACCCTGGAGAATCCTTACATCTCGCCACTGACCTCGGTACCCGTTGCTCGCTATACAGATCCGGCGTTCCACGAACTCGAAATGCAGAAGTTGTGGCCCCGAGTCTGGCAAATGGCCTGCCGCGAGGAAGAAATCCCTGGCGTCGGCGATTACATCCTCTACGAGATTGGACGGTTTTCCATTCTGGTGGTGCGTACCAGCCAAGGCATAAAAGCACACCACAATGTCTGTCGGCACCGTGGTCGCCGCCTGAAAGATTTCGACGGCCACGCAGCAAATTTCATTTGCCCGTTTCATGGCTTCAGTTGGAATCTGGATGGCTCTTGCCGCAGTGTCACATCAGCTTGGGACTTTCCTCATGTAGAGGGTGATGAGTTCGCGTTGACGCCGGTACAAGCAGACAGCTGGGGTGGCTGGGTGTTCATAAACATGGACATGAACGCTGGACCACTGGCAGATTTCCTGGCCGACCTGACGGCGCAGTTCGACTACTGGCAGCCCGCTGACCGTTATATCCAAGCGCATGTCGGCAAGATCATGAAATGTAACTGGAAGGCCTGTCAGGAAGCATTCATGGAGGCGCTTCATGTCAGCACCACCCACCCTCAGCTATTGGCCGGCATTGGTGATGAAAACACTCAGTATGACGCTTGGGGTAACGTCTCACGGGCAATTACCGCTAACGCGACACCTAGCCCGCACATCCGCTGGGACCCGACTGAGCAGGACCTGCTCGAAGCGGTTTCCATGCGCGATCTGGATGGTCCGGAGTTAGCCAAGCTGCCGGCCGGCATTACCGCGAGGGGCGCCATGGCGGCAGGCATACGCGAAAGCGCACAAGAATTGATGGGCGATGATGTCACTCTGTCCGATGCGGAACTGTCAGACAGCATCTACTACACGCAGTTTCCAAACTTCCACCCCTGGGGTGGCATGAACCGCATCGTCTATCGCTTTCGACCCTGGCAGAACAAGCCCGACCGCAGCCTGATGGAGTGTTACTTCATGAGTCCGTTTGAGGGCGAACGACCAGCACCGGCGCCGCTACATTTGCTGGATGAAGATGACCCCTGGACCGATGCACCCGAGCTGGGCATGTTGGCAAAAGTGTTTACCCAGGACACGTTTAATCTACCTCAAGTGCAGAAAGGGCTCGAGGCAGCGCAGTTCGAGGAGGTGGTGTTCGCAAATTATCAGGAAACCAAGATCCGCCATTTCCATGACTTGCTCAGCCAGTGGACAGACAAAAATTAGTTGTTGCCGCCTAGAATTGGAACTCGGGAAGCTGCACGACCAGTCCGTCCAGATCGTCCGTCACGGGGATCTGACAGGACAAACGTGAGCTGGCTTCGCGCTCAGGGTTCAAGTCCAGCATAGATTCTTCCGCTTCACTGGGACTGCCAGTCTTTGCGATCCAATCTGCGTGCACCATGACATGGCAGGTGGCACAGGAACACTCGCCCCCACAGTCTGCGTCGATGCCCGGCACCAGGTTATCGAGTGCTGCATTCATGACCGTCGTACCGACATCAGCATCGATTGTGTGCTGCGTACCGTCATGTTCGATGTAGGTGATCTTTGGCATTGCAAGTCCTTCTATATTCGGTTTGGTAAAGGGTTAAAAAAGCTTGGCAAATTTATAGAAACACGCCCCTGGTCGCAACTAACCGGCAAGCAGATTAATGGCCGTAGCCAGGGCGATATCTTTGTCCGTTACCGTATTGCCCGCATCGTGGGTCGTCAGTTCAATGCTGACCCGGTTGTACACGTTGTGCCAACTTGGATGGTGGTCGGCTTTTTCCGCGAGCATCGCAACCTGGCTCATGAAACCAAAAGCAGCTACAAAATTATCAAACTGAAATTCGCGTTTGAGCGCGTTGTCTATCAGCGACCAGCCGTCTGGTGTCATTTGCTATACCTGTTATACGGCCAATGCCGCCCGGTTAAGTAGAAATAAATGGTGGAGCCAGGGAGGATCGAACTCCCGACCTCGTGAATGCCATTCACGCGCTCTCCCAGCTGAGCTATGGCCCCAAATCGAGCGCGTGATTTTAGGGCAGACCTGGGGTCAGAGTAAAGTGCCAGAGTAAATCTGCTCCTTTGCAGATCTACTCTGGCACTTTACTGCGACCCCATGCTTTTAAAGCTTTATCCAGGCGCTTGCGCTCTTTGCCGGACACCGCCAGCACATCGAGCGCATCGCGCAAACGCGCGCGGCTGATATCCGCACCAAGAAACACCAGCGAATCGAATAGCGGCAAGGCGACACTTTTACCACTGAGAGCAACAAACAGCGGGAACAAGAAATCTCGAAGCTTTAATTCGCATTGCTGCGCCAATGACTGGCAAAGTTCGAACAGCCCATCGCGCTGCCAGCTCCGCAGTTCTTCAAACGCGGCAAGGGTGTGATGTAACACTTTGACCACCGTGTCGCGCTCAAGGGTCTTGTGTTCAAAATCAGCCGCAGACAGTTTGATACGGGCACCGAGCAGATAATCCACCAGCGGCACCAGGTCAGACAAGCGCTCTACCCGCTCTTGCACTAAAGGAATCAACTTGGCCAGGCGCTGCGGGTTCAACATCCAATCGGTAACTCGCTGGCTGAACTCATCCGCAGATAACTCGCGCAAATATTGCCCGTTCATCCAGGCGAGCTTGGTCTGGTCAAAGATCGGCCCACCCACCGTGATGCGTTTTTCGTCAAAAGCCGCCACCATATCCTCTTTGCTGAATATCTCTCGCTCATCCGGCATCGACCAACCCATCAGCGCGAGGTAGTTCAACAATGCTTCGGGCAGATACCCTTCGTCCCGATAATAGGTGATGCTGGTTGGATTCTTTCGCTTTGACAGTTTGCTCTGATCTGGATTGCGCAACAGTGGCAGGTGAATCAGCACCGGCATTTGCCAACCGAAATAGTCAAACAGGAGCTTCTGCTTCGGCACCGAATTGATCCATTCTTCGCCGCGTAGAATATGCGTGATACCCATCAGATGATCGTCAACCACCACCGCCAGGTGATAAGTGGGCATGCCATCGGCCTTAACCAACACCTGCATATCAACCTGGGTATAGGGAATGGTGATTTCCCCACGAAGCTCATCAACAAAGGTGCAGTCGCCGGAAACCGGCACCACCAGACGAATCACGTGCTGCTCGCCGGCCGCTAACCGTTGCGCCACCTCGTCTGCGGCCAGGGTTAAACACCTGCCATCGTAACGCGTGGTTTGTTTTGCAGCCTGCTGCTCTGCACGCACCTCATCAAGGCGCTCTTTGCTGCAGAAGCAGGCAAAAGCATGCCCGGCTTCGACCAACTGGTTTGCATGTTCGGTATAAATGTCGCGACGTTCACTCTGTCGATAAGGTCCGTGGGGACCACCGATGTCCGGGCCCTCATCCCATTGCAGACCCAACCACTTGAGGGCGGCAAAGATCGCCTGCTCTGATTCTGCGCTGCTGCGCGCCAGGTCGGTATCTTCTATGCGCAGCAGGAACTGCCCGCCGTAGTGTTTCGCAAACGCCCAGTTAAACAACGCCATATAGGCAGTGCCTACATGTGGATCTCCAGTAGGCGATGGCGCAATACGGGTGCGAACACTCAGCTTAGAATCCCATCTTCACAACATCCGTTGGAATCAACGGATAAGATATCCCGGCCCATTTTTGCACCACGCGCATGACCTGGCAGGCATAACCAAATTCATTGTCGTACCAGACATAGAGCACGGCACGGTTGCCTTTGACGATGGTGGCTTCGCCATCGATGATACAAGCGTGTCTGTTACCCACCAGGTCTGAGGAGACAATTTCAGGGGAGGTGGTGTAATCGATTTGCCGTTGTAAATTGCTGTGCAGGCTGACATCACGTAAAAAGTTACTCACTTCCTCGAGGCTGGTCTCACGGGCCAGGGTCAGGTTGAGGATCGCCAGGGACACATTGGGGGTCGGTACGCGGATCGCATTACCGGTCAGCTTGCCTTCAAGTTCCGGCAGAAATTTAACCACTGCTGAAGTGGCACCAGTCTCCGTGATCACCATATTCAACGGCGCACCACGACCGCGGCGGTTCTTCTTATGGTAGTTGTCGATCAGATTTTGATCGTTGGTATAGGCGTGCACCGTCTCCATGTGGCCGTCAACGATTTCGAACTCTTCGTTCATCGCTTTCAAGACCGGCACGATGGCATTGGTGGTACAGCTTGCTGCTGCCAGAATAGTGTCATCCGCACTCATATCTCCGGAATTCACGCCAGAGACAATATTTTTAATCGAGCCCTTGCCTGGCGCCGTAAGGATAACCTTCGACGCGCCTTTGCATTGCAGGTGCTGACTCAGGCCCGCTTCATCTCGCCAGGCTCCGGTATTATCGATAACGATGGCATTGGTTATGCCATAAGACTCGTAGTCCACCTCCTCCGGACTGGACGCATATATCACCCGAATGACGTTGCCATTCGCAATGATGCAACTGTTGTCGTGATCTACCCTCAAGGTGCCCTGGAAACTGCCGTGTATAGAGTCTCGTCGCAGCAGGCTGGCACGCTTGACCAGGTCATCTTCACTGCCTCTGCGCACCACGATGGCACGCAACCTGAGTTGTTGACCACTACCCGTCTTTTCTATCAACAAACGCGTGATCAGACGACCTATGCGGCCGAAGCCGTACAACACAACATCCTGGGGTTGCGGTATCGGCAATGTATGCCGGCCGATGACGGCAGCGCATTCCCGTTGCACAAAGTCGGTCGGTGAAATTTCAGATGTCTTTGCTTCTTCCATGTACTTGGTTGCCAGCCGTCCGACGTCGACATGGCTCGGCCCCAGATCGAGGTTCGACATGGCTTCCAGGATTGGAAAGCTTTCGAATTCCGACAACTCATTTTGTGCAATCTGGCGTACGTAACGATGGGTCTTCATCAGTTGTGTGACAGACTGGTTGTACATGGCACGGCCGTAACAATAAGCCACCACATTGCGGCGATACAAACGGCCAATGAGCGGAATCATTGCTTCGGCAAGCGCTTCGCGCTCTTTCCAATCGGGGAAATAGTCGTCGAGGGTGGGTAGTGCCACTTCGCGTCCTCTCGTTGATCTTGATTACTTTTAGGCGGGGCTAGCGGGCGCCATTATAGAGTTTCACCGAACCGCAGCAACCTCGCCAGGGCACTTTCTAACAAAAGTTCGTAACAAAATTGTGTCTGGTCTCAGCGAAAGCTGTCATTGATGCTTTGCAATACCTTGTTACCCGGACACAAGTCTTCTTCGACGAGTTCATTAAGTGGCGTCTGCACGGTATCCATAATCTCATGGCAATCCGCAGCGAGAGGGTCGATATACAGCATACCGGTCACAGCCTCGCCCTTTTCCTGGTGGCGTTGGACATAGTTTAATGCACCAACCCGATCATGGGGGTCGTATGCTTCATCAAGCTTGTATAGACGCAGAATGGATCCATCGGGCATGGCCACATCCTCACGCGTCCCAGGCAAATAGTCTGCGATAATTTCATCGTGCTCTTCGATGTAATCTGCATTTACGACGTTGTGCGTATATTGGCGCACATGCTCGTAGCTCTTGGTCGAACCCTGATGGTTGTTAAAGGCAACGCACGGCGAGATGACATCGATAAACGCTATGCCTTTGTGCCGCAAACCGGCTTTGATCAACGGTACCAATTGATGCTTATCCCCGGAGAAACTCCGCGCGACGAAGCTCGCACCAATTTGTAGAGCCATGCTGACCAGGTCAATGGGTTCGTATAGATTCGGTGCACCTTTCTTCGACGTAGAGCCTTTATCATTGGTCGCAGAACCCTGCCCCTTGGTGAGGCCATAGGTGCCATTGTTCTCGACAATGTAGAGCATGTTGATGCGCCGTCGCATGATGTGCGCAAACTGCCCCATGCCAATAGACGCGCTGTCCCCATCACCTGATACACCAATGCAGTACAAATCGCGGTTAGCAAGATTGGCACCGGTCATCACCGACGGCATGCGGCCATGCACGGAGTTGAAACCATGAGATTTATTGAGGAAGTAACTCGGTGTTTTCGATGAACAACCAATGCCCGAGACCTTGGCAAAGCGGTGCGGTGGAATCGACAACTCTGCACAAGCCTGCACGATTGCGGCACTGACGGAGTCGTGACCACAACCCGCACAAAGTGTTGATACCGAACCCTCATAATCACGCCGGGTGAGACCGATCTCGTTGAGGGGCAATTTGGGATGGTGGGTTTGCGGTTTGACCACGAATGTCATGACTGCACCTCCGTCAGACGCGAAAGTTTGTTGGTCTGATAGTACTCAGAAATACTTTTATGAATAAAATCGGCAGATATCGAAAGGCCCGCATAGTAGTTCACCCGGACGAGTTTCTTCGGCTCGAACTCACACTCATTGATCAGCAACGTGCGCATTTGTGCATCCCGATTCTGCTCTACTACAAACACCAGTTCATGCTCTTCGATAAACGCTTTCACTTCTTCGCCGAATGGAAAAGCACGTATCCGGCAAGTGTCGAGACGAATGCCTTCGGGTGCAAGAAGATCCAGCGCTTCTGGTATGGGCAGCGATGTGGTGCCGTAATAGAGGACCCCTACCCGCTCGGCGCTGGAAGAAATCTCAGCGGCGGGCAATAGCTTGGCCGCAGTATCCCACTTGCGCAGCAGGCGTTGCATGTTGCGCTCATAGATTTCCGGAGACTCAGTATAGGCGGCGAACTCATCTCGGGACGTGCCACGAGTAAAGAACGCGCCCTTGTCCGGGTGTGTACCCGGATAGGTCCGATAACCAATGCCGTCACCGTCGACATCACGGTAGCGGCCAAACACTTCGACTTCATCCAACTCCTGGGCATTGAGCACTTTGCCCCGATCATAAACCCGCTCATCATCCCACTCGAAAGGCTCGCTCAAGTTTTCGTTCATGCCGAGTTCGAGGTCACTCAGGACGATAATTGGAGTCTGCAAACGATCAGCCAGATCCAGGGCCATGGCGGCGAAGTCAAAGCATTCTTTCGGCGTCGCCGGAAACAGCAAGGGGTGCTTGGTATCACCATGGGAGGCGTAAGCGGCGGAGATCAGATCACTTTGCTGGGTCCGCGTCGGCATGCCTGTCGACGGACCTGCGCGTTGTATATCCCAAAGTACGACAGGTAGCTCGGCAAAATAAGCCAGGCCCAAAAATTCCGACATCAAAGAAAGACCCGGTCCACTGGTCGCGGTAAACGAGCGCGCGCCATTCCAGGCAGCGCCGATGACCATGCCGATTGCTGCCAGCTCGTCCTCAGCTTGAATGATGGCAAATTTCTTCTGCCCGGATTGCTCATCTATGCGTAACTTGTTGGCATGCAATTCGAAGGCTTCGGCGACTGAGGTAGAGGGCGTGATCGGGTACCAGGCGCACACCGTTGCACCGCCGTAGAGTGAGCCCAGACCGGCGGCCATGTTGCCGTCCACCAATATCCGATCACCCACCTGATCCGAACGCTTAACCTGTATCGGCAAGGGCGCATCGAGGTAGTTAAGTGCATAGTTACGGCCAATTTCCAAGGCGTGTATATTCGGTGCAATGAGTGCGTCTTTGCCCTTGTATTGAGTGGCAACCATGCCGGTGAGGACATCAAATTCGATATTCAACAGAGCCGTCAAAGCACCCAGATAGGTAATGTTCTTAAACAGGCTGCGTTGTTTGGGGTCAGTGAACTCCGACAACAGCATGTTGGAAATCGGCATGCCGATTTCGATGATGTCATCGCGTTGCAACGTCTTTGCCAGAGGCTTGGAGTTGTCGTAAACCAGATAGCCACCAGGGTTGATGGAAGCGATGTCTTCGACCAGGGTCTCCGCGTTCATGGCCACCATCACGTCAACGCCTTCACGACGTCCAAGATAACCCTGCTCACTGACCCTGACTTCAAACCAGGTCGGCAGACCCTGGATGTTAGACGGAAATATGTTGCGGATCGCAACAGGAATGCCCATGCGAAAAAGCGCCTTGGCAAACATGCTGTTGGCGCTGGCGGAACCGGAGCCATTAACGTTGGCAAACCGGATCACAAAATCGTTGTAACTCACACTCATTCTGCAAATGATCCCAGTTGAGGAACGTGAACAACAGAGCGCTGCATATCCCAGGCATTTGTCGGGCACCGCTCAGCACACAAGCCGCAGTGCAGGCAGACATCTTCGTCTTTAACCATCACCCGTCCGGTAGGTAATTCGCCGGACAGGTACAAATCTTGTTCAGCGTTCGCTGCCGGCGCCATCAATCGGACACGTAGATCTTCTTCTTCGGCATTGTCAACAAAACTAATACAGTCCATTGGACAGATATCTACGCAGGCATCGCACTCAATACATAAATTGTCAGTGAACACCGTCTGCACATCGCAATTCAGGCAGCGCTGCGCTTCAGCAGCACCGAGTTCGATATCAAAACCCAGTTCAACTTCAACTTTGACATTGGCAAGTGCAGCTTTTTTCTCCACCAATGGCACGATTTTTCTCATTGCCGGGTCGTGCTCCGCATCATAGGCCCATTCGTGCATGCCCATTTTTGTGGAGAGCAGGTTGAGCCCTTCCGCGGGCCGGTCTTTTTTCAGGTCCTTGCCCTGGCAGAGCAGATGGATGCTGATGGCCGCTTGATGAGCGTGGGCAGCCGCCCAGATGATATTCTCAGGACCAAAAGCACTGTCACCACCGAAAAAGACTTTCGGGTTGGTGGACTGGAAAGTGATCTCATCAAGTATCGGGCAATCCCATTTGTCGAATTCCATGCCGATGTCGCGCTCGATCCAGGGACAATGGTTGTCCTGGCCGATGGCCATGAGAATGTGGTCCGCTTCGATAAACACATCGGGTTCACCGCTGGGTATGTATTTCAGCCGGCCATCTTCTTCGACCGGCTTTACGCAGGTAAACACGACACCTTTGAGCTTGCCATTTTCATATACGAATTCTTTGGGCGGTCGATTGTTGATGATCGGGATGCCTTCTCGCATGGCGTCTTCTTTTTCCCACTCCGAAGCTTTCATCACCTCAAAAGCAGACCGAACCACCACCGATACAGACTCAGCACCCAGACGTAACGACGTCCGACAACAGTCCATGGCCGTGTTGCCGCCACCCATGACAATGACTTTGCCTTCAATCGAGGTGGTGTGACCAAACGCCACACTGGCCAACCAGTCGATGCCGATATGAATGTAGTCATCGGCTTCACTGCGACCTGGCAACTCCAGATCACGCCCGCGCGGTGCGCCGGTGCCGATAAAGTAAGCATCGAACTGCTGATCCATCATTTCTTTCATGCTGGCTATCTCATGACCGAAATGACACTCAACGCCCATATCGAGGATCTGTTCGACTTCGCCATCTAACACTTCTATCGGCAGACGAAATGCGGGTATCTGACTGCGCATCATGCCGCCGCCGGCAGCATCCTTTTCGAACAAATGAACTTCGTAGCCAAAGGGTAAGAGATCACGAGCCACCGTAAGCGATGCCGGGCCAGCACCGATCAGAGCAATGCGTTTGCCATTTTTTTGTTTCGGCACCCTTGGCAGGTAGTCGGTTATATCACCTTTGTTGTCTGCAGCGACGCGCTTGAGTCGGCAAATCGCGACAGGTTTTTCTTCCGTGCGCACACGTCGACAAGCCGGTTCGCAGGGCCGGTCACAGGTGCGGCCAAGAATGCCGGGAAATACATTTGAGTCCCAGTTCACCATGTACGCCTCTGTATAGCGCTCTTGCGCGATCAGGCGAATGTATTCGGGAACAGGCGTGTGGGTAGGGCAGGCCCACTGACAGTCAACTACTTTATGAAAGTAGCTAGGCTCATGAATATTTGTGGGCTGCATAACACTATGAGGATGGGAAAGGTGAATTTTAGCGTGTTGTCAAACGGTTGGCTAGTCCTTTGAATGCCGCTTGTGCACTGGCTCTCAGTCATGCCAACAGATTTTTATCCACAACTTATCCACACCCGGGTCAATCCGTGGGTATCAGACTCTTAGACAGTGGATCGGAGACCAATTGATGCAGAATATCCAGCCCAAGCAAGCCATCAACCTCAGGCAAAGTTACCGGCAGCTCGAGAACCCGCAAATCGGTGAATATTTGCCCCTGCACACGCAATTCCGCCACTCGATACATCCATGTCGTCACCACACCCGCTGCCGTCTGTACCCGGACTTCGCGTTTCTGCCGTACAGCGGCAATGGCACGCAGCGCGCTTTTGGAAAGACTGGTCACATTGGCACCGGTATCGACCAACAGGGTGAAAGTCAGCCCTGTCGGCGTAGATACAGTCGCCAGCAGACGATCACCATCTCGCTCGAATTGGATCCCAGCCTCGGCCACCTCAACGAGATTCAGTAAATCGTCGAGATTCTCCTGTGCAATGTCGCTGCTGCCGGTTTCTGCCAGCACCCGCCTCGCCTCATCCCAGCGCTTGAGATCAGCCAGGGCAGAAGCCCATTTGTAGCGGTAATAATCGCTGCTCGAGAGGCGTTGACTGATATGTCGCCAGAAAGATTCACGCTCAGCCATAGCGCCACGACTCTTCAGTTCCAGGTCGATAACCATAACGATCTGATCGGCCCCTTGTCTGGCACGGGTGGCCATTTGCTGGTCCCGGGGATAGTCGAGAATGGTAAACAAAGTCTCTAACGCAGCCTCCCGCATGCCACCGATCTGCTGCAAATCGCTGAGCAGAAATAACACCTCTGCATCTTTGGGGAGCGCTTGCAGATAGGCGCGCAGCACTCGGCGCATGGCCATAGCGTCATATTTGTTCATCTTCGACGGAAAGATTTTACGCAGGCGTTCGCCGTGCAACAGAGTGAGGATGTCGCCATGCTCGACCAGCCAGCGCTCCAGCTGATACCAAGCCCCATTGCTCAGGAGTTTGTCAAAACTATCTTTTGCATTGGTCGGCACCACTCTGCCCGGCAGTGTCTCTGGCGCTGCGGCCACCGAATCCGCCAGTGGAGTATTTACCGGGACAACGCTGAGATCCAGTTGACGACCCTGCCAGAAGCCGAGGCTGTAAAGCCCGGCGCCCACTGCAATCAGGAAAAAAGTCATAAAAGCACGTCCGCGCATCGTCACAGCACCTCAATGAGCAGTTAGAATAGCCCGCTTTATGTAACTAACTCACGTACCACAAGCGGACAAGCATTGACAACAAGCACCTCACCAATCGAACCAGCGCGCGGACTTGTCATCAACGACCCGCCTAAGTTGCCACTCTTGATGGGCGAAATTGTAACCTGGAGTGGCCTGCATGGCACGGCGGACACCCTGGCAATTGCAGAACTTGCCCGGGCGCATGACGGTTTGGTGTTGGTCATTACACGGGACTCTGCCAGCGCGCAACGTTGGCAAGGCTCGATGGAGTTCTTTCAGACCGGCCAGGTCGCGCCTTTGCAATTCCCGGACTGGGAGACCTTACCCTACGACGCTTTCTCGCCACACCAGGATATCGTTTCTGAACGCCTGGCGACCCTCACTCACCTGCCGAATCGGACAGATGGCGTGCTGACGGTGCCTGTCACCACCCTCATGCAGAGAATAGCGCCTGCACAGTATCTAGCCGGTGCCAGCTTTGATTTCTGCCAGGGTCAGAAATTGGACGTACGGGCCCAACGCCTGACATTAGATGCAGCAGGCTACAGCAACACAGACACCGTCACCGAACGCGGACAATATGCGGTGCGCGGGTCTGTGTTGGATATATATCCAATGGGCGCAGAACTTCCCGTGCGAGTGGATCTGTTCGACGACGAAATCGATACTCTGCGAATTTTCGACCCCGAAACGCAACGCACCATCAGTAAAATAGACAAGCTGGATCTGCTGCCGGCGAAAGAGTTTCCGTTTGACGATGCTGCCGTTGCGCGGTTTCGCGATCGTTGGCACCACGCCTTCAATGTCGATGTGCGGCGCTGTAGTGTCTACCAGGATGTGTCGAGTTACATCGTGCCGAATGGCATCGAGTACTACCTGCCGTTCTTCTTCGATGAGCTAGGCACCTTGTTCGACTATCTGCCGGACAACGTGTTGCTGGTAGTGGAAGAAGGGGCTATGGCAGCAGCCCAGCACCACCTTGATGAAATCTTCGAGCGCTACGAATCGCTGCGCCACGACATTGAACGACCGATTCTACCGGTCAATGAGTTGTATCTGGCCATCGATGAATTGTTTGGCCAACTCAAAGGTTATCCACGCATAGAGTTAAGTCCGCTGAGCCCGGGCAAGCACGACCAGTCATTTACAAGTTTTGCCCTGCCCGACCTCGAGTTTAACGTTCGCGCTGCCGCACCGGCAGGCAAGCTCAACCAGTTCCTCAAACAAAACCAAACTGCGGTGCTATTTGTCGCCGAAACTGCGGGTCGGCGCGAGGTGTTTGACGAATTGTTACGCAAGGCCGGCATCCAGACTCAGCTCGTCGACGACTTTGCCGGCTATCGCCAGGCCAATACCGCCGCTTTGAAACATTGCATAACTGTTGCCGATTTGAGTGAGGGTATGCATCTCGAAGACTGTATTATCATCACAGAAAACGATGTGCTGGGCACCCGCCAGAGCGAGCCGCGCCGAACAGTCGGTGCCCGGGTCATCGACCCTGAACAGATCGTCAAAAACCTCACTGAGCTCCACATCGGCGCGCCGGTGGTGCACATCGAACACGGCGTTGGTCGTTATCTGGGTCTGCAAACTCTGCTCATCGACGGTGAAGAACACGAATTTCTCGCCCTGGAGTATGCCGAAAATGCCAAGCTTTACGTGCCGGTTACAGCGCTGCATTTAATCGGACGTTACGCGGGTTCTGACGAAGAACACGCACCTTTGCACCGTTTGGGCTCAGATCAGTGGGAAAAGGCCAAACGCCGGGCAGCAGAAAAAGTCATCGACGTCGCAGCGGAGTTACTCGACATCTATGCAAGGCGTGAGCTGCGCACTTCTCATAAGTTTGTTTTGAACGAGGCCGAATACGCCAGCTTTACCAATGAATTTCCATTCGAAGTGACCATCGATCAGCAAGCCGCCATCGACGATACCCTGGCTGACATGACAACGCTGCGCGCGATGGATCGATTGATCTGCGGCGATGTCGGTTTTGGCAAAACCGAGGTCGCCATGCGTGCGGCATTCGTCGCCGTACAAGATGGCAAGCAGGTGGCGGTGCTGGTGCCTACTACTTTACTGGCACAGCAACACTTTGATACGTTCCGCGATCGTTTTGCGGCCTGGCCGGTTACCGTGGAAGCTGTCAGTCGACTGCGCTCTGCTGGCGAAATCGACAAGATCAGCGCTGCCACTCGCGCGGGCAAAGTCGACATTCTCATCGGCACGCACATGCTGCTCAATGAAGCGTTTGCATTCAAAGACCTGGGCTTGATCGTCATTGACGAGGAGCATCGTTTCGGGGTTCGTCAAAAGGAACGACTGAGAGCATTGCGCGCCGAGGTCGATATTCTGACTCTGACAGCCACGCCGATTCCCCGCACCCTCAACATGGCGCTCAGCGGCATCCGCGATTTATCCATTATCGCCACCCCGCCAGCTAAACGGCTGTCGATCAAAACCTTTGTGCAACAAAAACACAAACACCAGGTACGCGAAGCGATTAGTCGAGAACTGCAACGTGGTGGTCAGGTTTTTGTGCTGCACAATGAAGTGCGCTCCATCGACACCGCGGCGCAAGAAATCGCCGCCATGGTGCCGGAAGCGCGCATCGGCGTCGGCCACGGTCAAATGCCCACACGTCGGCTGGAACAAGTGATGTCAGATTTCTATCACCGCCGATTGAATGTGTTGGTGTGCACCACCATCATTGAGACCGGCCTCGACATACCCAACGCCAACACCATCATCATCGAACGAGCTGACAAATTCGGTCTGGCGCAGCTGCATCAATTGCGCGGCCGGGTCGGTCGCAGTCATCGCCAGGCCTATGCGTTTTTGCTCACACCACACCCGAAAGCAATGACCACGGACGCGGTCAAGCGCCTGGAGGCCATCAAGGCCGCTGGCGAACTCGGCGTGGGCTTCACCTTGGCTACCCATGACATGGAAATACGCGGTGCCGGAGAACTGCTGGGCGACGATCAATCCGGGCAGATCGAATCCATCGGCTTTTCGTTATACATGGAATTACTCAACCGGGCTGTTGAAGCGATCCGCGCAGGCGAAGTGCCCAACCTCGACAGCCCATTGGAACCCATCTCTCAGGAAGTGAACCTGCACGCTTCGACGCTGATTCCGGAAGACTACCTGCCTGACGTGCATATCCGCTTGATTCTCTACAAGCGTATCAGTGGTGCTGCTGACCAGGTCGCACTCGATGAACTTCAGGTCGAGATTATCGACCGATTTGGTCTGCTGCCCGAGCCATTAAAACGGCTCTTTGCCGTCACCAGCTTGAAACTGGCAAGTCAGGCATTGGGGGTGTTGAAGTTGGCGATGGGACCCGAGCGTGGCAAGCTGGAATTCAGCAACAAGACCAATGTGGACCCGATAAAAATCGTCAATCTGGTGCAGCGTGAAGCCAACACTTACCAGTTAGAAGGGGCATCCGTTTTACGCGTGCGTGCCGTCCTGCCTTCATTCGACGAACGCCTTGCATTCGGTTTCGCATTGCTGGAAAAACTCACCCCCAGCGTCGAAGAAGCGGCATGAGGAGCAGCCAGCGGTTTGTCCTGGTAACGTTCGGTTGCTGCCTGTTAACGCTCGTACAAGCCACTTCTGCTCAGGCGGCGGAGGATCTGGCCGATCATCTGCAACATCGTTGGTTCGAAATTGAAATCATCATATTCGAGCGCCTCAACGTCCTCGATGTAAATAGTACGGAACACCTGACGCTCACCACCCCCCGCTACTGGCCGCACAACATGCTCGAGATCGGTCCACTCCGAGCACCATTGGAAATCCTGGAACCACTGAACCCTTTGAGCGAAATGTCAGCCTACTGTCTCGGCTACCCGATGTTTCCTTATCCCGACCTGGTTCACCCCGCCCTGTTACCTCAAGAGGCAGAGATTCCGGCAGAGATAGTGGCAGAGGATGTTGCGGCGATCGATGAGCTCGTTATAGACGGACAAACAATAATCCCAGAAGCCACTCAAGACGCTCTGGTGCCGCCAGAGGAGGTGGGCCAACCGCCACCACAAAATTCACCGCAACTCACCATCACCCCTTACCTGCAGGTGCTGGCAGACCTGGCGACCTACGAACAGGCGCTGGCGGACAGCAGCTATCAATGGCTCGAGGAACTGACGCTGGAAAGTGAAGTGAAGGCGATAAACCGTCAAAGTAAATTGCGCCCTTTGCTGCACCGACGCTGGCGTCAACCGGTACCTGCCCGGAACGAACCACAACCTGTCTATCTGGCGGTTGAGAGTACTGCTGCCAGTCCATTGACACGCGCTGGCATGGCGAAGCTTGAAGGGCACGTTGCCGTCACTGTCGGTCGCTATCTGCATCTTGCCGCAACGTTGTGGTATCACGCCGACAATCTGGGTTTAACCCCGGTCCCTTTGCCTATCTCTTTGTCTATCTCGCAGCACAGTCGGGCACCATCGCGAGTCGATGCCCGTTTGCATATGGCACTAGATGAAAGCCGGCGTATGCGTAGCGGGGATCTGCATTACCTGGACCATCCAAAGATCGGCGTGATTGTCAGAATCGATCCAATAGAGATACCAGAAGCCCTGAATGCGGCCTGGCAGGCCTTAACTGAGACCCCGCAAGATGGTCTGTAACAGTTGCACCATGGCAGCACCACCACGCTGAGAAACCGCCATCAATGCGTCCATGTCGATGATATCGTCGGCCACTCCGGCGGCAGGATTAACCACCAGGCAGAGGCCGGCGAAACGCATATCCAACTCCCGCGCAAGGGCTGCTTCCGGCATGCCGGTCATGCCCACCAAGGTAGCACCATCCCGACCTAGCCTGGCGATCTCGGCCGCTGTCTCAAGGCGCGGTCCCTGGGCACAGGCATATACACCACCCGCAATCACGGCGTCATCCGCGTTGCTCAACAGTGCCCGCAATTCGGCGTCATAGGGCGTACTGAACTCAATGTGTCGCAGTTGATCGTCATAAGTACTTTCACGCCCCCAGGTGTAGTCGATCAACTGATCAGGTACCACCAGTTGCGCAACTTCAAGCTGCGGGTCGATGCTGCCTACGGTGTAGGTTCCCACCAGATAATCCAGGGATAAAGAATGCATGAGCCAGACATTGGCACGGTAGTTGATTTGACCTGGAGAATATTGATGCTCCGCTCCGTGGCGTGGCATTAATATCAGTTCGTGTTGCCCAACGTTGTGCAGCAGCGCCCCACAAGCCGCGTCTCCCCATGGGGTCGTTATCCCGGAACATGACTGCAGGTCTTCTATGTCGAGGGGCGCCGAGCCGATAAACACACCCATTCGCACTATGATCTGCTCCCACCTATTGCATATATTCCGGGCAAGTTTGCGCCATAACCCTGGTAATCAAGACCACAGCCCAATAACTCAGCGCCGTCGCCACTTTCTCCTTCATTGACCAGGGCAATGTAATCCGCGCCATCGTTGCGCAAGGTATCCGGGGCGACCAGAAACGCTTTGCGGATTGAGGCAGCACCTGCCTTGGTAGCCCAATCCTGCAAATGTGCGCTACGTTGAGGAATGTACTGGCCGTCCACCAGGACCACATCACGCTGATGCAGCGATTCACAAATCTGCTGGCTCGCGTCAACCTCCGCCGAAGGCAGCAATGAAATAGAAACAAATTGCAGCGGGAAGACCAGCCGTCTGAGCAACATACCGGCAAACACAAAACCGGCGGGCAGAACATTGATCAACAGCGGGTTCTGATCTTGCATGTCAACGGTCATGCGCACGGCAACACGATCCACAGCACGCTCCACCCGGCTCTCCTCATGCAATAGCACCGCCTGTGCAAACACACGCCGGACCTTAGCCGGCACTGAGTCCGCGAACGGCAAGCGCTTCAAGTCAACAGTCATGCCGGAGCGGGACCGGGTTCCGGATTGACCAGCAGCGCATCGTCGTATATGTTGTGTGTTTGCTCGAGTTTGCGGGCCAGTCGATCAAACAGGATCTTGGCTACATAGCGGGCGGCGGCAGTGACCAGCACGATGAGAAAAACCTCCACCGCCCAACCGTTGTCGGTAACAATTTCTAGTGCTCTGTCCATGCCCCCAGTTTAATCTGCAACCAGCCGACGGGGCTAAAGGAATTTCTTCAATTCTAGCTGCAGATAATCATCTTCCTGCAACCAGGCAGACTTGTACTGTGTTTGCAACAAAGTAGCCGCCGGGGTGTTACGCCGCACCTTCTCTCCACCGCCAAACAAGCGCCCTTCCAGGCTCAATAACCACGAGTCACTCAGCCGGCGCGACGCTTCCAGGCTGACAATGTAATCATGGTTATCGGTATCCAGTATGATCCCTAACAGGGCTCTGGTGTCGGCGAAGTCGTTAAACTGCAAGCGCCCGCCGAGGGCAATGTCATGTTCCAACAAGGTGTTAGTGGCGTCATCGTCACGTTCATCGAACATATATTCCACCACCAGGCCCAAGTCCGCCGGGGTGCCGAACACGCCAACCAGGGTGCGTTCAAAGCCTACCGTCGCCGCCGCATAGCGATCGCCATATCCACTGCGGGTGTAACCTTCCAATTTAAACGCCCAGTCGCCATAAAACGCCTGGGCGTCAATGCCAGTCTGGTCGATTACCGGATAGTGGGGGCGTAGCACCAGATCACCATTGGATGCAAGCTCTGGGATCAGCATCGGGTCTCGGCTGGTACCGGAGAAATGATGCAAACCCAACTCTATGGGCCCCATGTAGTTCGACCAACGCAGCGCCATATCAACGCGGCGTTGCTCAGCGCCTGATGCGTAGGTGGCGTTGTCCAAGATCTCAAACGGCAGCCGTACGCGGCCGTCCTCGCCAGGAAAGGTACGCTCGCGAAAACCCACCAGGGCGAACACATCCACAATACCCCAATCCCTCACCATCGATAGCTGCACCATCGGCTGGCCGAGTTTGTCTTCGGTGTCGATGTTTTCCACCAGGTCTGTCTGGTTAACGATATCTACCAGATGATTGAATTCCGTGACGCCCCAGAAAATTCGTTTGGCACCAACATGGAGATCCCAACTGTCACTGATACGGCTGTAGAAGAGCTCTCGGATATCCCCATGAGTACGTTCATCATCCGCGCTATCGATACGCAGAAATGGTGTAAAAGTAACGCTCTGCGCATCATTATCCCAGCCACGGAAGTATTCCAGCTTGATGCTGACACTGGCTTCAAACTGATCTTGTCCATAAACCCCACGCTCGGCAAACGAACGCGTCTGCACGGCCAGATCCCACAAACTGCGTGTGTTCTCAGCGGCTGTGGAGGGTTCCGGGACAGGTGGTTGCAGACGTGGGGCAACCTCAGAGAGCGCGTTTCGATTGTGACCAGGGTCTGGTGCAGCACTGGGGTGATCCACATCTTCAAGCAGACGCCAATAGCGAACGCCTGCAGCATCGGCTCGCCGTCCTAGCGCTGCAAACTCTGCGGTCCCGAGCGAAACGGTAGTTACCCGGTACATTGTTTCACCGTTTCGCTCAAACGCATGAAAAACCATTTCCTGAGCGAACATCTTGCTGAGTTTTTGTGCCCAGTTACTGGCGTTCTGGGTCGAGCGGAAGCTGCCGAACACCAGTTGATCCGCCAGCGTTGCCGGCGCAATACCGGCTAGCAAGACTATTACAGTGACTAATCTAGCGAGCACGGCGCAGGCTGTTCACACTGAAATCCCGATCGGCGTTGAAACCGGCGGCAAAATTGTAGTCGTGCCAGACCAGTTCGGTACTCTTTTTAGTGCGCAGGTTTTCCATCAACATGCGCCCGGGCTTCCAGAAGGTTTCGTTGTAGAGTTGATAGTCCTCCACTTTGAGCAACTTCACCTGATTATCGCGTCGATCAAAGTAGTCAACCCGCAACGTGCGGTACTCCTCCTTGTCGAGCCAATAGTGCTCCTTGGCATAGCCGGAATACTGTTCTTTCGAGCGCCTTTCCACGACATAGCAGTCAACACCTTGGTGGCTGTCTTCCCGTAGATAGCGATAGCTGTATTTTTCCAATTCCGGTAGCGCCAGATCTTCAAAGGAAAATTCACTGCCCAGAAAGGCGCCGGATTTATTGCGCGAGGCGATTTTTTTCACCCGCTTCAAGGCCGGCAGGAAGAGCCACTGATCATCGCTGTCTACTTTGTGGGCATGACTGAGCAGAGCGGTACCACGAATGTCTGCCGGAGTATCGAACACGATCAGCACGCGGTCACCGTCGGCAGGCACCTCCATCTGGCGAATCCGCAGGTTACGCTCCGTCGCCGCACCCTTGGCGGTGCGCAGGATCATTTTCAGTTCAACTTCAAGATCACCGTACCCGCTGTTGCGTTTGTCGGCTTCGGTAAAAATCGCCAGACCCCGCTGTTCCGGCGAAAGAAGCTCGAACGACCGCTGTACCGGAGTGAGGTCTACGTCAGCAGATTGTGTCGCACCCGTTACCAGCAAGGTTAATGCCAGTAAGGGCCTGGTCAACATGAACTTCAATGCGCAAACACTGTAGTGGGCAGGTCGCGGATACTAAGCGAGAAAAAAACACTGTGCAAATGATGAAGCCACTGTATATACTGACAGTCTACTGTATGTTTAAACAGGGATTATTATGCAGAGCCAACCCCAGCGCCTGCCGCGCACCGCAAGACAACAGGTTTTAACCGCACGACAACAAGAGGTCCTCGACCTGATTCGCCGCCATATCAGCGACACCGGCTATCCGCCCACCCGGGCTGACATCGCCGCCGAACTCGGCTTTAAATCGCCTAATGCTGCGGAGGAACACTTAAAAGCCCTCGCTCGCAAAGGCGCGATAGAGATTGTCCCCGGCACCTCTCGCGGCATTCGCCTGCCTGATATTGCCCAACCGGGCATTCCTCTGATCGGACGGGTCGCAGCAGGCAATCCCATCCTCGCCGAAGAGAACATTGAAGACCGGGTCGATTTACCCGCAGGATTTTTTCAACCCCGTGCGGATTACCTGCTGCGCATTAAAGGCGACAGCATGATCAATGCCGGCATCCTCGACGGCGATCTGCTGGCAGTCCATAAGACTCAGCAAGCGACCAACGGTCAGATCGTGGTTGCCCGTATCGAAGACGAGGTGACAGTGAAGCGCTTTCAACGCACACGACGCAGAAATAAAATTCTGCTGCTACCGGATAACCCGGCCTATCAGCCCATTGAAGTAGATTTATCTACTCAGGCGTTCGCTATAGAGGGGCTTTCTGTCGGCGTGATACGCCAACACATGTAGTTCACGACGGTATGAAGGTCTAACCTTCTACCGTCTTTTTCTTTTGGGTGGTTTTCTTCGCTCGGGTCTTTTTCTTCGGTGCTGGGATTTGCTCAACCCATTTGCCGTCGGTGTAGAAAGCTTTCCAACCCGTCGCTTTGCCATCGATTTCCGACTGAACGTACTGTTCCTTGGTTTTTCGGCTATAACGGATAATAGCCGGATTACCATCCGGGTCAGCCACCGGCGCCTCAATGAGATAGTTAAATTTTGGATCAACCTCATTGGCGTGGGGTATCAACTCGCTGACTTTCGGTGCTCGGGTTTCACGATGTTTGGGGAATTGACTTGCCGCAAGGAATATACCGGCTGCCCCATCACGCAACAAATAGTGATCTTCGACTTTCTCGCAGCGCAATTCCGGCATCGGCACAGGATCTGCTTTCGGTGGGGCGGGTTCACCACTGCGCAACAATTTGCGCGTGTTCCTGCACGCCATGCAACCAAAGTATTTACCGAAGCGTCCAGATTTTAATTGCATCTCGGCGCCGCATTTATCGCACTCCAGAACAGGACCATCGTAACCTTTGATCTTGAACTGTCCGGCTTCGACCTCAAAACCGGCACACTCCGGATTGCTGCCGCAAATGTGCAGCTTGCGGGTCTCATCAACGAGATAGCTGATCATATTTACGCCGCACTTCGGACACTTGTGCATGCGTCGCAGTAATTTGGACTCGCCCTCTGCATCTTCCTCGACGTCGACAGCTTCGTCACCGGGGATGAGGTTTACCGTGGTCGTACAACGTTCCTTGGGTTTCAGGCCATACCCGGAACAGCCGAGGAATACACCCGTAGAGCCGGTACGAACCTGCAGGTGTCGGCCACAGGTTGCACAAGCCAGATCAGTGTCGGTTGGCTCATTAGTGCGCATCCCATCTTCAGCACTTTTCGCTTGATCAAGCTTGTCTGAGAAATCTCCGTAGAAAGTATCGAGCACGTCATGCCAACGCGCTTTACCCTCGGCGATTTTGTCAAGTTGTTCTTCCATGCTGGCGGTGAAGCCATAGTCCATTAAATCTGTGAAATTCTCCGTGAGTCGGTCTGTCACCAATTCACCAATCTTTTCCGCGTAAAAGCGCCGGTTGCTGAGCGTCACATAACCCCGATCCTGTATCGTCGAGATGATTGCGGCATAGGTCGAAGGACGTCCGATGCCGAGCTTTTCCAACTCGCGCACTAAGGAGGCTTCGCCAAAACGCGGCGACGGCTTGGTAAAATGTTGCACCCCTTCCAGGTCTTGCTGGGTCAGAACTTCGCCTGCAGTAAAATTCGGTAGCGGTGTGTCCTCTTCTTTGCGGGATGCCGGTGGTTGCACTCGAGTAAAACCATCAAACTGAAGGATGCGGCCTCTCACCTGCAATTCATATTCCCCCGCAGTGACGGTTATAGAGGTGCTCAGATAGCGCGCATCTTTCATCTGACAGGCGACAAACTGGCGCCAGATAAGTTCGTAAAGACGGATCGCATCCCCATCAACACCGGTCAGGTGATCAACCCGGGTGCCGACATTAGACGGCCGGATGGCTTCGTGTGCCTCCTGGGCATCTTTTTTGCTGGTGAATACTTTGACCAGTTCTGGCAGATAGTCTTGACCATACTCAGTTTGGATATGCGCTCGGCACGCCTCTACCGCTGCCGAACTGAGATTCGTTGAATCTGTACGCATGTAGGTGATGTAACCGGCCTCGTACAGACGCTGAGCCATGGTCATGGTCTTTTTCACAGAGAATGACAAACGCGTGCTGGCGGCTTGCTGCAGCGTAGAAGTTATAAAGGGTGCATTAGGGCGCGAACGGGTTGGCCGATCTTCGCGCTTACTGACGACGAAACTGGACGTTCGCAAGGCCTGCAACGCCAACTCGGTTTCCGCCTCGGTGCCAGGGCGAAAGGTCTCTCCAGCAACTCTCGAAACCTGAAACCTGACCGCTTGGTCCGCGCCATCACGCAACAAATCTGCAAAAGCTTCCCAGTACTCTTCCGGGATAAAGGCGCGAATTTCGCGCTCGCGCTCAACGATCAAGCGCACGGCTACGCTCTGCACTCGCCCGGCCGACAAGCCACGGGCCACCTTGGCCCACAACAAAGGAGAAAGCTCAAAGCCGACCACGCGATCTAGAAAGCGTCTGGCCTGCTGCGCGTAAACCTGGTCCAT
>SMVB01439196.1_pt1 | contig 26830 bp, 17 predicted proteins | sample 2456461 | NCBI WGS metagenome assembly SMVB01 (sample SAMN11095934, study PRJNA526329) | marine sediment metagenome | biome: Marine sediment; feature: Surficial sediment; material: Deep marine sediment; isolation source: Hadal surficial sediment | place: Pacific Ocean | collected 2014-05 | depth...
CCAAAATAGCCTTTGGCTCGCTTCAGTACTTTTTTTCGTCTCTTGGCGCCCGAAACGCCCCGCTTCACTCTCGGCATCTTCTCTACCTTGTCCTCTCCGACCCGAGCGGTGATTCCGTCTCGGTCGGGCATGCTCGATAGGCGTGCCTCGGCCCATTCGAGCTGGATTGATCAATCTCCGTCCGTCCTCAAACGCCCGGGTTTCAAAGTCGCTTGTCTGCGCAGAAACAACGAGCTGTTCATCGCGCCCTCTGGGCGCGAAAACTAGAGATACGGGAGGAGTCGCCGCACGCGCGGCATATCGTCAGTCGACACGAGGTCGTGCTGACGCAGCTGACGCTTCCGCTTCGTCCGCTTCTTCGTCAGGATGTGCTGACGGTTCGACTTGTTGCGCTTCAGCTTTCCGGTTCCGGTCTTGCTGAATCGCTTGGCCGCCCCGCTATGGGTCTTCATCTTGGGCATCTCGAGCCACTCCTCATTCTCTCTCGAGGCATCGCCTCGCGGCGAGTCTCCTCTCGCTGGTCCAATTTTCAGCTACTCGGCGCCGCTTCCTCGGACGATTCGTCCGCCGCTTCCGGCACGGCCTGATCGGCCGCCTCGGTTTTCACCGCTTCTTTCGCTGCTTCTTTCACTGCTTCTTTCGCTTCTTCTTTTTTCACTTCTTGCGCAGCCTCGGTGGATTCGGCCTCGGATGCCTGAGTCTCCTCGGAGGCTTCGACTGCCTTGGCTCCCTTGGCCTCTTCTTCCGCCGCACGCTTTGCCTCGGCGACGACCTCGCGGTCCGCCACCAGGATCATCGACATGAAGCGCCCTTCCATCCTGGGCATGCTTTCCATCTTCGCGATCGGACCGAGTTGCTCGACGACGTTCTTCAGCTGTTCCCGCCCACGATAGGTGTGGACCATTTCCCGACCTCGGAACATGACCGTGACCTTGACCTTGTCACCTTCCATCAGGAATTTGCGGGCGTTGTTGAGCTTGAAGTTCAGATCGTGCTGATCCGTCCCGGGCCGCAGCTTCACCTCTTTGAGGGTCGCGGAATGGGACTTCTTGCTCGCGTTCTTCTTCTTTTGCTCGTATTTGAATTTTCCGTAGTCCATGATCCGACAAACGGGCGGGCGTGACGTCGCCGCCACCTCGACGAGATCGAGTCCGATTTCGCGTGCGATTTCGATGGCCGCCTCGGGCGCCATGACGCCCAATTGCTCGCCATCGGCACCGATTACTCGGACCTCACGGACTCTGATTCGCTCATTCACCCGGGTCGTGTCACGTTCCGGAGCTACTATTCTGAACTTGGATCGGGCAGGTATCTGACTTTCCTCCTCAGGCGAGTGGTGCCGAGCGTCGCTCGGCGTTCGCTGTCTGCAGCACTCCTACGAGTGTATCCGCCGACATCGCATCCATCGCCTGCTTAGATTTTCTCAATCGCGGGGAAACCGTTCCCCGTTCAACTTCTTCGTCACCGATCACCAGGGTGAGCGGAATCTTCTGCTTCTCGGCATCTCGAATTCGGAATCCGAGAGTCTCGCTCCGATTGTCGACCTCCGCACGTATCCGGACCGAAGAGAGCGCGGACTGGATTTCGTGCGCGCGCGGAGCATGCCGGTCCGAGATCGGCAGCACAACCACCTGCATCGGCGAAAGCCAGAACGGGAAATCTCCGCCCGTGTGCTCGATGTAGATGCCGATGAAGCGCTCGAGCGACCCCAGCACGGCACGATGAAGCATGGCCGGCTGATGCAGCTCGCCATCGCGCCCAACATAGCGAAGCCCGAAGCGAGCGGGCATCGCCATATCGATCTGGATCGTGGCCAGCGTCCAGGCCCGTCCCAGGACGTCCTTGAAGTCCGCCTCGACCTTCGGAGCGTAGAAGGCCGCGTCGCCCGCCTTGACCCGGCACTTGAATCCCGCGCGTTCGACGGCCTCGATCAGCGCCTTCTCCGCGACGTCCCAATCCGCGGGCTCGCCCAGGAACTCCTCCGACCGGGTCGAAACGGACATTTCGACGCCTTCGAGACCCAGTTTGTCGTAGACCTCGGCGGTCATGCGGAAGAAACTGTCGATCTCCTCGGGGACCTGATCGGGCTCGCAGTAGATATGGGCATCGTCCTGGGCGAAGGCGCGCACCCGGGTGATGCCGTTCAGGGTGCCGCTGCGCTCGTTGCGATGGAGCCGCGAGAATTCCGCCCAGCGGATCGGCAGCTCGCGATAGCTGTGCTTGCGGGTCGTGAAGAGATGACAATGTCCCGGGCAGTTCATCGCCTTGACACCGAGCTCCTCGCCCTCGTCCGAGCCCTTGAACCAATACATATCGTCGTGGAATTTGTCGTAATGGCCGGAGGTCTTGAAGAGCTCCGACCGGAAGAGCTGGGGCGTCAGGATTTCGCTGTATCCGTATTTGGGATAGAGGTCCTGGATGAAGCGAATCAACTCGTTGTAGAGCGCCATGCCCTTGGGCAGGTAGAAGGGCGAACCCGGTGCCAGCGCGTCGAGATGAAACAGACCCAGGTCCTGTCCGACCCGGCGATGGTCGCGCTTCTTGGCCTCCTCGAGGCGAGCCAGGTGGCTTTTGAGGGCCTTCTTGCTCTCGAAGGCGGTGCCGTAGATGCGTTGGAGCTTCGGTCCGCTCTCGTCGCCGCGAAAATAGGTTCCCGAGGATTCGAGCAGCTTGACCGCACCGATCTGCTTGGTGTTTCCGACGTGGGGTCCACGGCACAGGTCGGCGAATCGACCGTGACGGAAGATCGTGATCTCGGCGTCCGCGGGAATATCGGCGAGACGCGAAAGCTTGAGCTTTTCGCCCCGCGACTCGAAGAGCGCGGCGGCCTCTTCGCGCGTCACGACCTCGCGCTCGAATTTCGTACCCTCCGAGAGGATCGAATTCATCTCCTTCTCGATCCGCTCGAGGTCCTCGGGCGTAAAGGGCTCGTCCACCAGGAAGTCGTACTGGAATTTCTCGGAGTGATCGGTTCGGCCGGCGTCGACCTGGGCGTTCGGGAAGAGCCGCTTGACCGCATCGGCCATCACGTGCTCCGCCGAGTGCCGAATGATCGCGCCGCCCTCCTCGTCGCGACTCGTCACGATTTCGAGCGCGACGTCGTCCACGAGCGGGAAGCGCAGATCCACGATCTGGCCCTCGATGCGACCGGCGAGTGCGGCCTTGGCCAGTCCGGGGCCGATCTTCTCGGCCACGTCGAGCACGGTCGCCCCGCCTTCGAAGTCGAGCTGCTTGCCATCGGGCAACGTGATCTGGATCGAGTCGCTCATCGACCCGCTCGGCGAATCTTGCGCACGCGCACGCCCGCAACCGGGGCTTCGACGTCCAGGTCGAGCCGCACCCGCTGTGCTTTTGATTTTCCCGAGCCACGCATCCAAGCGCTCCTCGAAGCTGCCAGTTCCCCGCTCCAGGCCTCTGCGGCGCCATATCGGCCCGCAACAGCCCGGGATGGACCCGATTTGGGGTTCTCATCCTGAACTGCGCTCGCGACACCGAGCTGGAAAGCCAAGGGGGATCTCCCCAGCTGGTAGGCACGGGCGGAATTGAACCGCCGACCCCCGCCATGTCAAGGCGGTGCTCTAAACCCCTGAGCTACGTGCCTAAAACCCAGCTAAGGCGGCGGTTTAATTACCCTTTCCATTCGGGCGTGTCAATCGGTGGGGAGCCGGAAAGCGATCTCAGGGCGCGATTGAGCTACACCCGAGCGCGGGGCCGCGGCCCGCCCAGGGCGATTCTTCTTGGGGCCGGGGGTGGGCGGCCGCTATTTGACGGCCGAACCCGGGGATCCGGAGCCGCGGGAAGTCTCCGCGGGACTCGGCTCCGGGTACCAGCGGCCCATCAGCCGGAATCGGCCGGAAACCGGATCGACCCCCAGCGGCTCGAGGATCAGCCGTGGGTTGCGGTATCGAGCCACCCGGTCCAAGAGTGCCTCCGCATCGAAAGGCCCCTCTACGGACAGGACCTGCCGCTCACGCTCGAATTCGAGCGTCTGGACCCTAGTGGCGCCCAGCTCGTCCCGCAGCGCGTCGAGCACAGCCTGCAGCGCCTCGTAGCGGGCCAATCCGACCAGTTCGATGGTCACCGGCTCGTCCATCACCACCACTTCCGTCGTCGCCACGAGCCCGGCCCGCTCGAGCGCCGCATTCACCCGATCGACGTCGACGATCACTTCGACCACGACGACATATTCCGTCTCGATCCCCGGCCTGTCGGCGAAGAGCACCGGGAGTTCACCCTGGTCCTCGAGGATCCGGTAGCTGCGCGTGTAGGGAAGCGTGTCCCTGCCGAGCGCGGACTCGAGAATCTCGACCTGGTCCTGCGTCGACCCCGCACGGTCGAGACGCGCGTCCCCCGACCCTCGGACGCGATCGCTCGCCCCGCGTCCCGCCTCGAGCGGCGGCACGAGGGTCTCGCCCGAGTCGACATCGCCGTCGCCGTCGATTCCGACCCCGACCCCGGTCGGCGCGGATTCCCCGATCAGCTCGAGGGCCACTCGCGAGACGCCCTCCCAGAGCGCGCGACTGATCGCCTCGTCACGCGGGATCACGCGCGAGCGCATCGAATCGCGAATCCCGTAGATCCCGACCGCCTCGACCCGCTGAAACTCCGCCTGAGCCGTCCCCGTGCCGGGCCCGAATAATCCGACCCATCCGATCAGTCCGATCCATCCGATCCATCCGACCCGTCCAACCACGCCGACCCTTCCCGCTGACAAGAACGCGGTCAAAATACGCATCGTTTCCCCTCGTTCGCTTCGAATCCCCGACCTCCCAATTGCCGACTTCATAGTGCACGCTCCGTGACCGGCCGTCCGAAGAGTCGGTCGACTTCCCTGCAGAGCTCGACCGAGGGCGCCACCCCGCGAATTCCGCCGATTCCGAGCACCGTCTCGCTCTCGCCGGGAATCGTGATGTGGAGATAGACACCGCAATCCCCGGCATGGGATCCCAGCAGCCGCTTGAGCGCGATCAATCGGTCGCGCGTGATATCCGGCGACTGCACCCGGACGCGCAGGCTCCCGGACAATTTCTCCTCCGCCTGATCGAGGCGCGTCACGTCGCGCACGAGGATCTTGGGCGGATCGCCCTCCTCGAGCGTGCCGTGGATGACGAGCGGAATCGGACCCCGCTCGCCGTCGGCGCTCGTCTCGTCCTTGGCCGAGCGCAACAATTCGACGTGCTGTTCGAAGGGCTCCGAGAAGATCACGAGCTCGAAGCCGCCCTCGAGATCCTCGAGCTGGCCGAAACCCATGCGCGCGCCGCGCTTGGTCCGGGTCTCGCGCAGGCCGGTCAACAGGCCCCCCACGCGGACCTCGCGCCCGCCCTTGCCCTCGGTCGCAAGCGCCGTGGTATCGGTGAATCGCGCCAGCAGGGGTCCCACCGCGCTCAGCGGGTGCCCGGTCACGTAGAAGCCCAGCAGCTCCTTCTCGTGGCTGAGCCGCTCGCGTTCGCTCCAATCGGACGCCTCGACGAGCTTCGGCTCATCCAGCCCCGCGCCGTCGTTCATGCCCCCGAAGAGGCTCTCCTGTCCGACCGCACGATCGCGTTGGGTGGCCGCCGCGCGCTCCAGCGCCATGTCGATCGAGGCCCAGGCCGAGGCGCGTCCCGGATGCAGGGAATCGAAGGCGCCACATTTCACGAGCGCCTCGACCACCCGGCGATTGACCTTGCGGGCGTCCACCCGGTCCGCGAAATCAAATAGGCTCTCGAAGGGACCGGCCCCGCCGCGCGCCTCGAGGATCACTTCGATCGCGCCGGCACCAACGTTCTTGATGCCCGCGAAGCCGAAGCGGATGGCGCCCTCGACCACGCCGAAATCCTGCTCCGACTCGTTCACGTCCGGCGGCAGGATCTCGATCGCCTTCTCGCGGACATGCGCGATATAGCGGGACAAGCGGTCGTGATTCACCGACTCGATGGTCAGCACCGAGGCCAGGTATTCCGCCGGATGGTTGGCCTTCAAAAAGGCCGTCTGATAGGTGATATACGCGTAGGCCGTCGAGTGCGCCTTGGGGAATCCGTAGCCCGCGAACTCGACGATCAGATCGAAGACCCGCCCCGCCTCGCTCGCGCTGATGTCGTTCGCGACCGAGCCATCCACGAAGCGTTTTCGCTGCTCCTGCATGACGTCGGCCTTCTTCTTGCCCATGGCACGGCGCAGCGTGTCCGCTTCACCCAGGCTGTAGCCCGCCATCCGCTGGGCGATCTGCAGCACCTGATCCTGGTACACGATGACGCCGAGGGTCTCCTCCGTGAGATCGACGATCGAGGGGTGCAGATACTCGGTGCGGGTCGTGCCGGTCTTGCGCGCGACGTAGTCGTCGACCATGCCCGACTGAAGCGGGCCCGGCCGATACAGCGCGACCAGCGGGATGATCTCGCGAAAGGTCCGCGGCTTCAGCTTGAGCACCAGGTCCGTCATGCCCGAGGATTCCACCTGGAATACGCCCTCGGTATCGCCCGCACACAGCAGGTCGTAGGTCGCCTCGTCATCCATCGCGATCGCGTTGACGTCGAAGTCCGCGAAGCCCGGCTTCTTGCGGATCAGGCGCTCCGCATCCGCCATCAGGGTCAGGGTCTTCAGTCCCAGGAAGTCGAACTTGATGAGGCCGATCTTCTCGATGCAGCCCATGTTGTACTGGGTCATCACGTCGCCGGACCGGGCGTCCTTGTAGAGCGGCACCATCTCGATCAGCGGCCGGGTCCCGATCACCACCCCCGCCGCATGCTTCGAGGCGTGGCGGGTCAGCCCTTCGAGGTTCATCGCCGTATCGAGCAGACGCTTGACCTGACCGTCCGAATCCCGGAGCGCACGCAATTCCGGCGATTGCGTGATGGCCTCCGCGAGCTTGATCCCGAGCACCTCGGGAATCAGCTTCGCGATCCGGTCCACGTCGCCGAAGCTCATGCCCAGCACGCGACCGACGTCGCGGATCGCCGCCTTCGCCTGCAGCGTCCCGAAGGTCACGATCTGCGCGACCTTCATGGCGTCGTATTTCCCGTCGAGCTCGTGGCGCGGGTCGTCCTCGGCGCGCTCCGGGACCGCGCCATCGTATTTTTCCGCGACGTAGCGGATCACCTGCTCGCGTCCTCGCATGCAAAAGTCGACATCGATATCCGGCATCGAGATCCGCTCGGGATTCAGGAAACGCTCGAAGATGATGTCGTACTCGACGGGATCCACGTTCGTGATGTTCATCCCGTAGGCCACCAGACTGCCGGCGGAGCTTCCACGGCCCGGTCCGACGGGGATCCCGTTGGCCTTCGCGTAATTGATGAAGTCCGCGACGATCAGGAAATAGCCCGGAAAGCCCATCTTCTTGATCACGCCGAGTTCGTGCTCGAGCCGATCGACGTAGGGCTGTCGATCCGCCTTGAAGGGTTCGTCGGGCTCCATCCCGAGCTTTGCACGCAGTCCGCTCCAGGCCTGCTCCTCCATCACCTCGTCGAGACTCTTGCCGGCCGGAACTTGATAGTCCGGCATGTGATAGGTGCCCATCGGAATCTCGACATCACAGCGCTCGGCGATCTCGAGGGTGCTCTCGATCGCCTGCGGGTAGTCGTGAAAGACCTCCCGCATCGCATCGCCGTCCTTCACATAGAAGCCAGCGCCGTCGAATCGGAAGCGCTTCTCGTCGGAGACGTTGGCCGCGGTTCCGACACACAAGAGGATGTCGTGGTCCTCGTGGTCGTGCTCGTCGAGATAATGCGCATCGTTGGTCGCGACCAGGGGGATCCCCATGTCGTGATGCATCTTGAAGAGCTCTTGATTGACGATCTCCTGTTCTCGAATCCCGTGGCGCTGGATCTCGAGGTAATAGCGATCGCCGAAGAGGCGCTGAAAATCCTCGACCATCGTCCAGGCCTTGTTGCCCTCCTGGGCCAGGATCGTCCGCGGCACCGGCGCCGACAAACATCCGGAGGTGCAGATCAACCCCTGATGGTGCTTTTCGAGGAGCGACCAGTCGATTCGCGGTTTGTAGTAGAAGCCCTCGAGGTAGGCCTTCGAGACCAGCTTCATCAGGTTCGAATAGCCGGTGGCATCCATCGCCAGCAGCAGCAGATGGTTGATCGCGTCGTAGCCGGTTTCCTCACGCTGCTTCTTTTCGCGATCGAAGCGCGAACCGCCGGCGAAATACACCTCGCAGCCGATGATCGGCTTGACGCCGTTGGCCAGGGCCTTCTCGTAGAATTCGACCGTTCCGAAGAGATTGCCGTGATCGGTCTGGGCGACCGCCGGCATATTCGCCGCCTTCGCGCGTTCGAAGAGCGGATTGTGCTTGATGGCGCCGTCGAGCAGCGAGTACTGCGTGTGCAGATGAAGATGGACGAAGGGCGCGGGCACGGGCGGTCGGGCCTCCTATTCCCACTCGATCGTGGCGGGGGGTTTGCTCGAGATGTCATACACGACGCGATTGATTCCGCTCACCTCGTTGATGATGCGATTCGAGATCCGGCCGAGCACGTCGTACGGAATATGGGAGAAATCCGCGGTCATCGCGTCGGTCGAACTCACGCAGCGAATGGCCACCACGTTTTCGTAGGTCCGATCGTCCCCCATCACGCCGACGCTCTGCACCGGCAGGAACACGACGAGCGCCTGCCAGATCTCATCGTAGAGCCCCGCCGCGCGGATCTCCTCGAGCATGATCGCGTCGGCTTCCCGGAGCGGAATCAGGCGCTCGAGCGTGACCTCGCCGAGGATGCGGATTCCCAGCCCCGGGCCGGGAAAGGGATGGCGCCCGAGCACACGGTCGGGCAGATCGAGCTCTCGACCGACCGCGCGCACCTCGTCCTTGAAGAGCTCGCGCAGGGGCTCGATCAGACTGAGTTTCATGTCCTCGGGCAGCCCGCCCACATTGTGGTGGGTCTTGATCGTGACGGATTTGCCCTTGACCGACATGCTCTCGATCACATCCGGGTAGAGCGTCCCCTGCACCAGGAAGTCCACCGGGCCCCCGGTTTCTCCGATCTTGCTGGCCTCTTCGTCGAAGACCTCGATGAAGAGATTGCCGATGATCTTGCGCTTCTTCTCGGGCTCGGTCACCCCGGCGAGCGCGGCCAGGAACCGCTCCGAGGCATCGACCGCGATCAGCTTCACCCCGAGCGTCTCGGCGAAGAGCGCCTCGACCTCCTGCCGCTCGTTCTTCCGCATCATGCCGTGGTCGACGAAGATGCAGGTCAACTGGTCGCCGATGGCGCGATGGACCAACGTGGCCGCCACCGAGGAATCGACGCCTCCGGACAGTCCGCAGATGGCCCGGCCGTCGCCCACCTGTTCGCGAATCGCTTCGATCGCATTGTCGGCGAAGGACGCCATCGTCCAGCTCGGACGACAACCGCAGATCCGGTGCACGAAGTTTTCGAGAATCTGTCGGCCGTACTCGGTGTGCACGACCTCCGGATGAAACTGGACACCCCAGAAGGGCCTGCGCTCGGAGCGAACCGCCGCGAAAGGCGAGCCGCCGGAGCTGGCGATCACGCTCATCTCATCCGGCAGCGCCAGCACCCGATCGCCATGGCTCATCCAGACCACCTGATCGGCATCGGTCGGCAATCCCTCGAAGAGCGGATCCTCGCGCTCGATCTTGAGCGTGGCGCGTCCGTACTCGCGGTCGTTCGCCGATTCGATCTTGCCGCCGAGGCGCTGGACCAGCAGCTGCAGCCCATAACAGATCCCGAGGATGGGCACGCCCAGCTCGAGCACCCCCTCCGCCATGTCGGTGGCGTCCGGGTCGAGCACCGAACTCGGCCCACCGGAGAGAATGATCCCGCTGGGAGCGAAGGCCTGGACGGCCTCGAGATCCATATCGGCGGGGTGGAGTTCGCAATAGACCTGCCCTTCGCGCACACGACGAGCGATCAACTGGGAATACTGGGCACCAAAATCGAGGATCAGGATCCGCGAACTCTGGGCCCCAGAGCGAGAGGGGGAGCGAGAAGACATGAGGGGTCGATCCTTGGCCGATTCCGCGGCCTCTTCCGTGAAGCGGTCCGCGGCCGGACCGTGGAGGACGGCCGGACCGCGAAAGATAAGGTCGACCGAGCGGGGAACTCGGCCGAGGGATTCGAGTGATCGACCCCAGCGGGTCGGGATGGCTTCGCGGGGGGGGCGAAGCACTCAGCGGCGTGGGCCTGCTATTCCGTCCGATAGTTCGGTGCCTCCTTGGTCACGATCACATCATGGACGTGGCTCTCGTGCAGCCCCGACGACGAGATGCGAACGAATTTCGCGTCCGCGCTCAGCGTCTCGAGGTTCGGCGCCCCGCAATAGCCCATGCCCGAGCGAAGGCCTCCGTAGAGCTGGTGGAGGGATTGCGAAAGGCTTCCGCGATACGGCACGCGGCCCTCGATGCCTTCCGGGACGAGCTCGTCGTTCTCGACCTCGCTCTGGAAGTACCGGTCGCGACTGCCCGCCGCCATGGCGCCGAGCGAGCCCATCCCACGATAGACCTTGTAGGAGCGTCCCTGGAAGAGCACGACCTCGCCCGGCGACTCGTCCGTCCCGGCGAAGAGCGATCCGATCATGAGCGTCGAAGCCCCGGCGGCCAGCGCCTTCACGACGTCGCCCGAAAATTTGATCCCGCCGTCTCCGATGATCGGGACGCCCGCCCGCTTGGCGACCTCCGACGCGTCGCGGATGGCGGTGAACTGGGGCACCCCGACGCCGGCCACGATGCGAGTCGTACAGATCGAGCCCGGCCCGACGCCGATCTTGACCGCGGAGACGCCCGCCTTGATCAGGGCCTCCGTGCCCTCCGCCGTCGCGACATTCCCGCCGACCAGGGAGAGGTCGGGAAAATCGCTCTTCAATTCGCGAACGGTTTCGAGCACACCCGCGGAATGACCATGGGCCGTATCGACGATGACCACGTCCACGCCCGCGTCGACCAGCGCCTGTACGCGTTCGAGCCGATCCGGACCGACGCCGAGCGCCGCACCGCAGCGCAGCCGCCCGAGATCGTCCTTGCAGGCATCCGGATAGCGCTCGGTCTTCTCGATGTCCTTGATCGTGATCAATCCGCACAGCATGCCGGCGTCATCGACGACCAGCAGCTTCTCGATGCGATGCTCGTGCAGGAGTTCGCGCGCGCGCTCCATCGTCGTCCCAGGCGGGACGGTCACCAGGTTCTCGGTCGTCATCACGCTCGAGATCTCGGGCGACACGTCCTTCACGAAGCGCAGATCGCGATTGGTGAGGATGCCCACGGCCCGACCGTCACGGGTGACCGGCACGCCGGAAATATGAAAGCGGCTCATCACCTCGAGCGCCTCGCGAATCGGCTGCTCGGGCCGCATCGTGATCGGGTCGACGATCATGCCCGATTCCGATCGCTTGACCTTGTCGACTTCGCTGGCCTGTTCGGCGACGCTCAAATTCTTGTGGACGATCCCGATGCCCCCATTGCGGGCCATGCAGATGGCGGTCTCGTGTTCGGTGACCGTGTCCATCGCGGCGGAGATGAGCGGCGTATTCAATTCGATTTCGGTGGTCAAGCGGGTACGAAGATCGACCTCGTCAGGCAAGACCTCGGACGCTGCGGGCACCAGCAAGACGTCGTCGAATGTCAGTCCCTCGCGGATCTCCGATTGGCTCATCGCTACTCCATGCCGCCTGTCTGAATGGGTTTGCCTCTGCCCTTCGTGGCCCCTTCGACTGAAGCAGCCAAAAGACACATCGAAAGCACGCAGATCCAGGATCACGAATACGCAAGGATCCAGTGGATAGGGGTCTACGTCGAGCGCTGACGATCAAGAGACTGGCCCGCCAGCCACGTCACCCCCGCGAAATCGATGCCGGAGGATAATCGGGTGCCCACAGACGGTCAACCGAATCGCGCCGCCCGCGGCGCCAGCCGTCCACCGCGCGGGCTCCTACCGCAGGTCTTCGGGGTCGTTCGCGACGAGCACGTCGATGCCCTGGCGCACCAGCGCGGCGAGTTCTCCGGCGATCGCCTCCGCCAGGCGAAACGCGGCTCGGGGCGCATCGTCCGCCAGCCGCGGCAGACCGGATCGAGGCAGCGTGCGAACCAGCGCGGGCCCGTCCGCGATTGCCGTCACCTCGCGTTTTCCGAACGAGAAGAGCGAAGCGGCACCCAGATGGGCCGGCGCCTCGAGAACGGCCAGGACCTTGCCCGTGCGTGCGCTCTTCAGCTTCAAGCGCCCCTCGCAGAGCAGCACCAGGCCCTCGCCCTCCGTGCCTTCACGGCAGGCGCTCTTGCCATCGGGCAGGTGGCGCGCCTCGAGCAGTTCGGCGAGCGCCTCCCGGTCGTCCTCGCTGAATTCCGCGAAAAGCTTGAATCGTTTCAGTTCTTCCGGACTCAAGGGACGATCCTCGCGAACAGGCTGCGCAGGACCGAACTCGGATCCCTGTCCGCTTCGATCGGAAGCAGGAATAGACTCGCGTCGTCGATCAGCGAAAGGTTGTCGCGCAGATCGTCGGGCGAGAGCCGCTCGCCCTCGGACAGCAACACGACGTGGAAGGTGCGGGCACCGGGCGCCTTCGAGAGCACCTCGGCAATCTCGGCGAGGCCGGTCGCGGAGACCCCCACGCGTGCGTCGAGCAGGAAGATCGTGCCCAGGGCGCGATGGCCCGCAAAGCGCCACAGCGGCTCGAAGGCCGGCGCTTTGGGCAGATGAACCAGATCGATTCCGAACTCCCCGTCGACATCGATCCGGGCCATCGACTCGAGATCCGACGAACGGAGCTGCCCGCGCTCGAAACGCGGCGAGAGTTCGCAGCCGGGGACCTTGACGAGCAGGCTCGCGAATTGCTCGGCGATCGCCTCGCTCGCGGCCACGATCAAAAGCTTGCTGGTCGGTGGCGCGATCTCCCGCGCGAGGCCCTGCTGGGCGAAGCTTCGCAGCCGTCGGCACTGCGCCTCGTGGAAGAGCGCGTGCCGCGAAGCCTCGACCGGCGCGATCCGCGCGCGACCGAATTCGATGATCCCCCGCTCGGCCAGCGTGTGGAGCGTGCGCAGGACCTGGTAGTCGGGACTGCTGCATCGATCGACGACATCGCCCACGCGGTCGGCTTCCTCGAGCAGGCCGAGTATCTCCTGGGTGAGCGGGTGGACCTTCTGCGGCAGCTCGCCGCGATCGACGCACAGCTTCACCGGCGACTCGATCGGCGGCAATTTGGGCGCCAGCCGATTCCACTCGTCGAGCTGTCGCAGGCCCTCGGCCAGGACCAAGCGGGTCGGGGCCTTGATCGAGGCCGGCGAGGTGATCGCGGCGGGCTCGAAGAGGAACTCGCCCGATTGCCAATCGAGAATCCGATACAGTGCCTTCTCGGCGGTCACCGGTCCCACCTGTGCCGAGTGGATCTCGCCTTCGCACAGCTGGATCCAGCCGTGCGGCGTCGAACCGTCGTCGAGTACCGGCGTGAACGTCAAGCGACCGCTGGCACGCCGCATGTGCAACATCTGGAGCAGATCCGCCGGTCGCAACTCGAACAGGGTCCCCTCGAATTCGCGCTCGACGCCGGCGCGCTCTTCGAGGCTCTCGATGCGCGCCTGGCGATCGAGCAGCACCTCGACCGCGTCGTGGATGTCGTTGGTCTCGGCCCGGGCCGAAAGCGTCTCGTCGCCCACGCCCCCGAGTTCCCCGGCGCGCGGGACTCGACGCCCAGGAACAGGAATCGGGTGGATCGCGTGCGGGGATTGGCGCGCAGGATCTCGGCCAGTTTGCCCGCATCGACGAGTGGAAGTTCCGCCTGGGTCACGATCACCCGGGGCTGCTCCGCCAGCGCGATCTCGAGCGCGACGGCGCCGTGGGGCGCCACCCGGCAACGATGGCCCGCCGCCTCCAGGGCGATCGCCACGCGCTGGGCCCGGCCCAGATTTTCGTCTGCGATGAGTATCAGGTCGCTCGACATGATGGCGCCTTCAGTCCCCCTGAATCGACAGCACGATCCCGAGCTCACGCCCGAGTTCGAAGGCCAGGTGTTCGACGAGGGCTCGATCCGCGGTCTGGAAAATCGCGGAACGAGTGGCGGCCAGCGTGCGCTGACCGATCATGGCGTAGGCCGGACCGTCGCCGAAGTAGACGAGAAAGGGCCGCCGGGAATCGAGCCCCGACTTGGCCACCCAGGTGATCTGGGAATTCATTTCGCGCTCCTCCCCCTCGGCGAGCAGGATGATTTCGGCGCGACAGACCTGGCCCCGGATCTCCTGCAGCGCTTCCAGCACATCCGGCAGCCAGCGCACCCCCGGCGAGAGATAGAGCACGCCGCGCTCGGCCGGTCGACGCAGGACATCCTCGAGCACGAAGCGCAGGATCTGCCCCTCCGCCTCGACCGGTTCGATCGTGCCGAGTTCGAGCATCCGATCGAGCATCGGATCGAGCGGTTGGGGACATGCGAAATCCGGCCGCGTCGCGAGCAGGCTCGTCTTCGATTGCTCGACGCGTTCCTCGAGCACGCGCTCGAGAGTCTCGAGCTGCGTCCCGTCGACCGGATAGGTCGTCGACGCAAAGCGCACCGCGGGCGCCTCGCGACCCTCCCAGAGCGCGGCGAAGGCCGCCCGAATTCGCTGGGTCAGCACACCGGCACCCAGGGCATCGGTCTGGGGCAGCAGGAGCAGGAAGGCGCCGTCGTCGCCCGTGGCCAGCAGGTCCGTCGCGCGCAGCGAACCCTCGATGCGCCGGACCGCGTCGGCGAGCTCGCGATCGAGGACGGCCGAGTCGTCGGGACTCTGCGCCTCGCGCCCGACCCCACCCTCGATCTCGACCCGCACGATCGAGAAACGGTGCCCGAAACGGTTGGCCTTGTGGATCTCGTTGCGGACCGCGTCGTCGAAATACGCCCGGGAATAGGCACGCGTCTCGGCGTCGCGAAGCGAGCGACGCTCGAGGGCACGGAAGCGCATCGCATTGTGCATCGCGACACCGCTGAACTCACAGAATTTCTCCGCCCGCGCGCGATCCGAGCCGTCGAAGGTCGCGCCCTCGAGCTTGTCGGAAAGCCGCACGATTCCGAGCATCACGCCCCCCTCGCGAATCGGCAGATAGAGCGCCTCGAGTCCGTCCAGATCCTCGGGCAGCGCAGCCAGGATCGATCGCGACTCCGAGATTCCGGGACACCAGGCGTCTTCCGCGTCGCCGAGCTGGATCGAATCCGGCTCCTGGTCCACGCGAACGAGTCCGCTGGCGCCGACCATTTCGAGCGTCTGCCGACCCGGGTCCTGCGCGACCCAGAGCACCCCCGACTGCGCCCCGCTCTCGAGGCAGAGCCCCTCGAGAATGCGCTCGGCGAGGGGTTCGACCGACAGCGTGGAGAAGAGTCCGCTGGCCCGTTCGAAGAGTGAGAGCACCCCCATGAATTCCAGATTCTCTTCCATCAGGCGCGCGTGCTCGTCACGCATGCGGCCCTGCTGAAGGATCTTGGCAATCGAATCGGTGAGCGCCACGCGATCGAAGGGCTTCAGGATATAATCGGTCGCGCCCTGCTTCATGGCGTCGACCGCCGTCTTCACGTCGACGACACCGGTCACCATCACGACGTCCTGTTCGGGCCGGCGTTCCTTGATGCGCCGCACGAGCTCCGAGCCGTCGATTCCGGGCATCACCAGATCGGTGATCACGATGTCGAAGTCTTCGCGCTCGAGGATGTGCAGCGCCTCTTCGCCGGAAGAGGCCGTCTGGACGTCGTAGCCCTCGTCGTCGAGCAATCCTTCGATCAGCTCACGGAAATACCGCTGATCGTCGATTGCGAGTATGCGCGCCTTCCCCATGACCCCTCAGCTGCGATCCGGCCGAGCGGGGGTGGCGTAGCCTGGCGTGCCAGAGCACGCGCAATGCGTCCTCCGCCCTCATCCCCCGATCGGTCGACACTTTTCGTGTCATCGGCCTGTCGAGCCGTCGACTAGAGCCGTGATGCCATGAAATCCCGGTCTTCGAAAAAGGCTGAGGGGAAGGTTGAGAGAAAGGTCGAGGGCAAGCTTGCGGGGGGGAGGCTTCCGGAGCCGTTCAGGGGGCCGGATCGGGGCGCAGGGCGGGGTCGAGCGGCTCCGCCAGCAGACTGTGGGGGGTCGCTTCGACGATCCGGGCCGGCAATCGCGTCCCGGGCTGGACCTGTCGATCCGGATCGAGGTCCGCGCGCAGGTCGAGATTCACGACGCGATGCTGCAGATCGCGACCCGAGACCTGGTGGCCGCCGCGGCGACTCGGGCCCTCGACCAGAATGAGGGCCTCCTGTCCCACCCGCGATTGGTGGTAGGCCAGGGTCTGATCCCGCTGTTGCGCCTGGAGCCGTTCGAGTCGGTCCTGGGCGACTTCCGGCGGGACCTCCTCGTCCATCTCGGCGGCCCCGGTGCCCGGCCGCGGCGAGTACTTGAAACTGAAGCTGTCGACGAGCCCGGCGACCCGCACGAGGTCGAGGGTCTGCTCGAAATCCGCTTCCGTCTCGCCTGGAAAACCCACGATGAGATCCGAAGTGATCGCGACGTCGGGCCGTGCGACCCGCAAGCTGGCCACGATCTCGAAATAGCGCTCCCGGGTGTAGCGGCGGCGCATCCGCTCGAGGATCCGGTTCGAGCCACTCTGGACCGGTAGGTGGACGTTCGGACACAGGTGTTCGAGGCGACCGTGTGCGCTCACCAGGGCGTCGTCGTAGAAGAGCGGGTGGGGGCTCGTGTAGCGGATTCGCTCGATTCCCGGAATCGCATCGAGCCGCGCCAACAACGCCGCGAAAGGCATCGTCCCGGCCGCCGCGGCCTGCCCCCGGCGCACGTCGTGGCGGCCGTACGCGTTCACCGTTTGCCCGAGCAGCATGATCTCGAGGATCCCCTGATCCGCGAGCTGCCGAACCTCGGCTTCGATCTCGCCGGCGGCCCGGCTGATCTCGCGGCCGCGGGTCGAAGGCACGATGCAGAAACTGCAGAACATGTCGCAGCCCTCCATCACCGTGACGAAGGCCTTGCGGCGTACCCCCACCGGCAAAGCCGGCCGGTGGGTCGGCAGGTCGAAGCGCTCGGGGCTCTTGTCCTCGCCCACCCAGGCCGCACGTCGGCCCTCGAGCGCCCCCGCGAGCATGGCCGGCACGCGCCGCAGATTATGTGTGCCGAACACGAAATCGAGGTGGTTGAAACGGCTCAGCAAGCGGTCCCCGACCTGTTGGGCCACGCAGCCGCCCACCCCGATGATCCGGCCCGGCTTCTCGGCCTTCCATTCGCGGAGCTTCCCGAGGTCGCTGTAGAGCTGATGTTCCGCCTTGTCGCGGATCGAGCAGGTGTTGATCACCAGCACATCGGCCTCCCCCTCGCTGTCGGCGGCCGACAGCCCGGCATCCGAGAGCATCGCCGCGACTTTTTCGGAGTCGTGCACATTCATCTGGCAGCCGTAGGTGCGGAGGGCGAAACGTTTTTCTTGCACAGGGTGTCCGAGTGGGAGAGACGAAGGTGGAGTGGCGTGTGAGTCGAGACGGCAGAGCGGGCACGCTCGAGGCGCGCGGGGTCGCTTGAAGCGGCCTCGAGCGCCGCTGGCGTCTGGCTGCTGCGGCAAGCGGGAATCGTGCGGCGCGGAACGTACCGGAGCAGCCCCGCCGAGTCGATCGAGTCGCGTGCCGGCCGCTCCGGGGAGCGCCTGAGAATTACTCAGCTCAATTCTCGAAAAATCACAAAAATTGTTGTTTTTGAACCGCTTTCACAATCAATGTGACGAACGCACAGAACTCGATTGACAAGCCTAATAGGGTCGCCATAATGAGATCAAGTCATATGGTTTCGGAGTGGCGGTGGATTGGCCATTTCTTCTGAAATGTCCAACCTCTCACCCCCCATTGAATGAGTCCACCGCCTCTCCCCCTGACGAACGCCCGGTCTGCGCAAGCGGACCGGGCGTTTTTCTTTTTCCGGGTGGAAGGGGCGGATTGCCTCAGGCGGGGGACTGATGCTTGTTGGCGGCGATGGGGGGTATGGGGGGGCGGGTTGCTCGGCCGTTGGGTCGCTTTGCTTAGCCGTTTCGTCGCTTCGCCGTTCCGAGCGGCCTGGCCGGGGGCCGCTTCAGTACGTCGAGGACGACGGAGTGAGAAGGCCGTGAAGGCGCAGTGCTCATGGCGCCCACAGGAAACCTTCGAGACTGTCTAGAGCACCAGGAAGATGAGGAGTGCTGCGCCGACCGCCCACGGCAGCGTGCGCTGGACGAAGTCCTTGGGGATGGTGCCGAGAGCTTCGAGGCCGTTCATCCCGTCGAGGGATTTGCGGATCACGGGGATCTCGATGATGCCCGCGAAGACGGCGAAGCCCGCGGCGCCGGCGACGAGCGCGGCGGTACCCGGGCTGTCCATCGGGAGCGCGATGAAGTAGACGAGCGGCAGGCTGAGATGAGCGAGGTGGCCGCCGATACTCATCCAGTCGAATGCGTGCTGGTCGTTGCCCACGTAATCGAAATCGAAGATCGGTAGGAAGCCCGCCACCGGCCTGAGCGGCGCGTGCCCTCCCCCGAGCCGCGCACCCGCAAAATGTCCCCACTCATGCAACAACGCGTTCGTGCCCGCGCCCACGAGGAAGCCGTTGACCACCGAAAGCAGTGCGGCGAAGGCGAGGCCCGAAACCGTGGCCCAGGCTTCCGCGGCCGCGAAGAGCGAGAGCAGGCCTGACACGATCGCGACATCACGCAGCACGACCAGCGAGAGCGAGGCCTGATCTTCCTGGAGGTCTTGGCGATCCTCGGAAGGTTCGTCCGGATGGCCTGTTTCTGCTTCGCCGGACGCCACCGGCTCATCTGCGTTCTCGATCGTCTCATCCGTCGAAGTCTGGGGTGCCGTCATCAAGGGGGCCTCCTGCTCGCTCGGTCGGGCAACCGTCGAGCCTCGCTGAATTGAAAGGTACCAAGCCCACGCATGGGCGCTTGGAGACCCAGATCGTGAGTGCCGAGCCCCCCGCCCGAGGCAATGCGCCCCTTCCTCTCGGTTAGAGAATGATCTGGTCGACGACCTTCGAGAGCTGCCTCAGGTTTCGGCACTCCTCCACAATATCGCAATAGGGCATGTAGCGATCCATCACGGAGTCCCCGAAGCCCCAGGCGCTCGGGCTCTCGGGATTCAGCCAGACGAGGTTCTTCGCCTTGTTCTGGATATCGCGGACGCACCACGCCATGGCGTCGTTGTAGTTGTTTCGGGCATCACCCAGAATGATCACCGTCGTCTTGTTGTCGACCGCCGAGAGATGGTTCTTCCAGAACTCGTGGAACGCGTAACCGAAATTGCTGCGGGTATAGACGTTGATCACGTCGCCCCCGTCGAGGGCTTTCTCGACCGCGCTGTTCACTTCCTTGTCGTTGAAGACATCGGTGACCTCGCCCAGCTCCGCGACGAAGACATAACAGCGAATTTTCGTAAAGGCTTCCTGCAGGCTGTACATGAACTGCAGCATGAAGCGCGACACGTTTGCGACCGACGAGGACACGTCGCACATGATGATGAGCTTCGGTCGTTCCTTGCGGCGGGTCTTGTAGATGACTTCGAAGGGAATTCCGCCGTGGGCCATGTTGCGCCGCAGCGTCTGGTGCAGGTCGAGTTTGCCCTTTTTCAGGCGCTTCTTGCGGATCGAAAGGATATTCTTGATCCGCTGGGCAAGGCGGGTCACCACCTCGCGCATCCGCAGGATCTCGTCTTCGGTCAGGTGGTAGAAGCTCTTCTCCGTCAACATTTCGCGACGAAACTTCTCCATGTAATTATGGTTCTGTTGCTGGAGCTCTCGCTCGGTGAAGTTCCGCACGGTCTTCCGCACGGTCTCCAGCAGCTTGCGAATCAGCTCCTGCATCTTCTGGATGCTTTCCTCGCCCATCCCCATCGCGCGCATCCGCTCGGCCAGACCTTCGAGGTCCTGCTGCGCCCCTTCGAGCCCGAGCTGCTCCGTCGTGCGGCGGCTGAAGAAGCCGACTTGCAGCATGTTCTCGATGCGCCCGGTTCCCGCCTCTTCCGCCGCGGCACGGATCATGTTCTCGAGCTGGGACAGATCCTGGGTGAGCAGCGCCTTGGCGAGTTCTCCGAGATCGAAATCCCCGTCCATGTCCTGCATCATCTGGGCGAGCTGGGAGAGCAACTGCTCGAGATCGATACCCATCTCGCCGAGGTCGCCCTCCATGTCACCGAAGGCGCCCTTCAGGTTGTCATAGAAGCCGGACCAGAACAGCTCGAAGAGTTCGTCGTAGGTCGCGATCTCATCGCCGCGCTTGACCATGGCCGAGCGCAGCGCATTCTGAAACACTTCGCGATCGTCCAGCGAGAGCTGATCGAGCGCATTGAACGCGTCGATACTCTCGGCCACGGACACCCGGATGCCGCTCTTGCGCAGCAGATTCGTGAACTCGATGATCTTCTTCTGCATGGCTCTCTACCCGACGCTCCGTCGATCGTCCGACCCTTGAACACCCCGTGCCACTTCGCGCCACCTCAAACGGCCGGTTCTCAAACGCGAACGGCCGCCTCTACGAGCTTCCCAACGGCCGCTTCTCAAGCTCAAACGACCGCCTCATGCCTCCCTACAGGGCGCTCCCGGCGCCCGCAATCAGTGCAGGATGCCCTTCTTGGCCGTTTCCGCGACCGGAATCTGCTGGGGCTTTTCCGCGGCCGCCTCGGCGGTCCGCTTCTGAATCAACTTCGACAGCTCGTTCTGCGCCTTCTGGACGTCCCCCTCGTATTTGAGGATCACGTTCAGCGTGTCGCTCACGATCTGGTCCTCGAGTTCGTCGGCGTTCAGCGCCAGCAGCGCGCGGGCCCAATCGAGTGTCTCCGAGATCGAAGGCGTCTTCTTCAGATCGAGTTGGCGGATGCGATTCATCAGCTGAACGACTTCCTCGGCCAGGCGCTTGTCGATATTCGGAACCTTGCGATCGAGGATCTGGATCTCCAGCTCTTCGCTGGGGTAATCGATCCAGAGATGCAGACAGCGACGCTTCAGCGCGTCACTCATTTCCCGTGCATCGTTCGAGGTCAGGAAGACCAGCGGCTGCGAAGTCGCCTTGATCGTCCCGATCTCGGGAATCGTCACCTGAAAATCCGACAGGATCTCGAGCAGGAACGCCTCGAATTCCGGATCCGACTTGTCGACCTCGTCGATCAGCAGCAAGACCGGCTTCTCCGCAGTGATGGCCTGCATGAGCGGTCGCGGGACGATGAACCTGCTCGAGAAGAACACCGAGTCCTCCTGGGCGACCCGATCCGCCGCGTCCGCCAGCGACACACTATCGGCGATCGTCTCGGAGACCTTGTCCTTCAGGATCTGGGTGTAGAGAAGCTGCTTCGAGTATTCCCACTCGTAGAGCGCCTTCGCTTCGTCGAGCCCCTCGTAACACTGGAGCCGGATCATATCCCGCCCGAGCGCCTGGGAAACGACCTTCGCGAGCTCCGTCTTTCCGACACCGGCGGGCCCTTCGACGAGCACCGGCTTGTCGAGCTGCTGCGCGAGAAATACAACCGTCGCGATCTGCTTGTCGCAGAGGTAGTCCTGATCGCTCAGCTGCTGAATTACGTCATCGACCGACTTGAACATGTCTTCCTCTCGTCCTCTACTGACCCGGCAATCTTCGGATTCAGGACATCAAATGCAGCACGTGTCCGAGTTTCTCTTTCTTCGTGCGCAGGTATTTCAGGTTCTTGGCATTGGGCTTGATCTCGAGCGGCACCCGCTCGACGATCTCGATGCCGTAGCCACTGATCCCCGCGCGTTTGCCGGGGTTGTTCGTCAGGATGCGGATCTGGGTCACTCCGAGCTCTGCCAGGATCTGCGCCCCGACCCCGTAGTCGCGGAGATCGGCGCCGAAACCCAGCTTGTAATTCGCTTCGACCGTATCGAGGCCCTCCGTATCCTGGAGCTCGTAGGCCTTGATCTTGTTCTTGAGGCCGATCCCGCGCCCTTCCTGGCGCATGTACAGGATGATCCCGGTACCCTCGTCCGCGATCATGCGCATCGCGGCCTCGAGTTGTTCACCGCAATCACAGCGGATCGACCCGAACGCATCCCCGGTCAGGCATTCGCTGTGCACGCGGATCAGGACGGGCTCATCGCGCTGGATCTCGCCCATCACGAGCGCGATGTGGTCGACATGGTCGATCTCATTCTCGAAGACGACCGCTTCGAACTCACCGAACTTGGTCGGCATCTTGGCGACCGCCGAGCGATGGACGAGCTTCTCGTTGCGCAGACGAAAGGACACGAGGTCCTGGATCGTGACGATCTTGAGGTCGTGGTCCTTGCCGAACTCGAGCAGGTCCGGAAGGCGCGCCATCGTGCCGTCGTCCTTCATGATCTCGCAGATCACGCCCGACGGGTGGCAGCCCGCGAGACGGGCGAGATCCACGGAGCCTTCGGTCTGCCCCACACGCCGAAGCACACCGCCCTTGCGCGCGCGAAGTGGGAAGATGTGGCCAGGGCGCAGGATATCCGCCGGCTTCGCGTCAGGAGAGACCGCGGCCAGAATCGTGCGCGAGCGATCCGCCGCCGAGATCCCGGTCGTCACGCCCTCGCGCGCTTCGATCGAAACCGTGAACGCGGTTCCGTAGGGTGTCGAGTTCTCGAAATCGGGGACCATCATGCCGAGGTGCAACTGGTTCAGCTGCTCGTCTTCGAGCGGCAGACAGATCAGACCGCGACCGTATCGGGCCATGAAGTTGATGGCTTCGGGCGTGCATTTGTCCGCCGCCATGCAGAGGTCGCCCTCGTTCTCGCGGTCCTCGTCATCCACGAGGATGACCATCTTGCCCGCGGCAATATCCGCGATCGCATCGGAGATCGAGGACAATCCGGGGCTCGGTTCGACCTCACGGACGGTCTTGCCGGAGTCGCGCCGGGAGGCAACAGAACTGGGATCGCGCGGAGATGTAGACATGAGCAGGGGTTCACCTTTCCGTACAGACCCTCACTCGTGGAGGGTTCCGGCGGCATTCGGTGGGGATGCCCCAAGTCTAAATACCCGGGGGTAACAGCGCCCAACTCTATCCATCGTTGACTGGAGTGTCAATCACACGCCCACCCCCAGCCGGGGACTCAGCGTCTCGCAATCCCGCCCGCGGGTTAGACGCTCTGGCGAAAATTCTTCATGACGCCCTTCAGGAAATCTTCTTCCGAGAGCGAGAACTTGACCGAGAAATCGTGGCGTGCTTCGAGCCCGCGATACAGCACACTCATCAACTCTCGGAAGGTCTCGAGGATGCCCTCGCCTCGCGTCGCGACGGCGGGAAAGGTCGGCGTATCGCCCCACTGCTCCTTGATCTCGGCCAGGTCCTTCACGTCGGGCAAATCGCGCTTGTTGAATTGCACGACCTTGGGAAGGCTGTCGAAATCGATGCCATGGGCCTTCAGGTTGGCTTCCATGTCGCGCCAGGAATAGGCGTTCGCACTCGCCGCGGAACGCTGGCTGTCCGCGATGAACGCGATCGCGTCGGCGCCCGCCAGAACGATCTTGCGGGTCGACTTGTGCATGACCTGACCGGGAACGGTGAAGAGCTTCATCTTGATCGAGAAGCCACCCACGGTGTCGAATTCCACCGGAAGAAAGTCGAAATAGAGCGTCCGGTCATCCTTCGTATCGAGTGTCAACATGTGGCTGCGCGTCGCCTCATCCATCATCCCGTGCAGCTGCTGAAGATTGGACGTCTTGCCCGAGAGGGCGGGACCGTAATAGACCACCTTGAGGGTGATCTCCTTGCTGTTCATATTGACCTGGACCATGGCGCTTCTCCGGCAAGGCGATGGGTCGCGAGATCGCGTAGCCACACGACACCCCTGCCGGGCTCTCATCGGCGGGTTTCCCGGCTGGATCAAGCTCGAATTCCGGGTCGAATCCGGGTCGAGGGTATTCCGCGGAGTCTGTGTCGCACCCGCCGGGAGCAGAACCCCGCTCGGCGAGACCTCGGAGCTAGCTCACCCCCCTTCGAAGGCCGCCAGAAGGGTTCGAGCGGCCGCAGCCGGCGTCGTCTTCTGCGCCACGACGGCCTCCTCTTCCCGAGCGATCGCATCCGACATGCCCGGACGCTCCCGAAACGCCCGAGCGACACCCTCCTCGATGAGCTTCCACAGCCAGGCTCGCGCCTGGCTCCGGCGGCGCTCTTCGAAATGGCCGGTGCTCTGCATGAGTTCGTGGTGCTCGACGACGGTCTCCCAAACTTCGGCGATGCCCCGGATTTCGAGGGCGCTCGCCGTCAGCGCGCGGGGACGCCACTCCTCGTGACTGGCACGGATCAGATCGAGCGCGCTCGCGTAATCGACGCGCGTGCGCTCCGCAGCCGCCTGCATCTCGCCATCCGCTTTATTGACGACCAGGGCGTCCGCCAATTCGACGACGCCCTTCTTGATCCCTTGCAATTCATCGCCGCCCGACGGCAGCAACAGGACCAGGAAGAAGTCGACCATCGAGGCCACGGCGACCTCCGACTGGCCGATTCCGACGGTCTCGATCAATACGATATCGTAGCCCGCGGCCTCGCATAACAGCATGACTTCTCTCGTCCGATGCGCGACGCCGCCTAATGAACCGCCCGAGGGTGACGGGCGAATGAAGGCTTCCGGACGAACGCTGAGCCGATCCATGCGTGTCTTGTCGCCGAGGATACTGCCCCCCGTGACGGGGCTGCTGGGATCGACCGCAAGCACGGCCACACGCTTGCCCTGTTCGACGAGCAGCAAACCGAGCGCTTCGATGAAACTGCTCTTGCCGACTCCGGGCGGCCCCGTGATGCCGACACGAATCGCGTCGCCACTATCCGCGATCAGCGATTCGAGAATCGCCTGGCCCTCCGCATGATCCGCGTCGCGGGTGCTCTCGAGCTTCGTGATCGCGCGAGCCATCACGCGACGATCGCCCCCACGAATCGCCCGTGCCGCCTCGCTCGCGTTCATCGTGTTCAGCGCCTCCGTCGCCTCTGTCCCCTCAGTCGCCCCGGAGCCCGATACCATCAGGCGGCCGCGCGTGCCCGCAAGACCTTGAGGACCTCGACCGCGGCTTCCGGGATGGGGGTTCCCGGACCGAAGATCGCCGCCACGCCCTCGGCGCGGAGGAAGTCGTAATCCTGGGGCGGGATGATGCCCCCGACGATCACCGCGATATCCGAGGCACCGGCTTCGGCGAGCGCCTTGATCAGCTCGGGAACCAGCGTCTTGTGGCCCGCCGCCTGACTCGATACGCCGACGACGTGGACGTCGTTGTCGATGGCCTGTTGCGCCGCCTCCGCGGGAGTTTGAAAGAGCGGTCCGACATCGACGTCGAAGCCGAGATCGGCAAAGGAGGTCGCGATCACCTTGATGCCGCGATCGTGGCCGTCCTGGCCCAGTTTGACGGCGAGCATCCGCGGACGTCGGCCCTGTTCCTCACCAAAGGCCTCGACGGACTTCGACACCGCGGCGAAGGCCTCTTCGTCGCGGTAGGTCGCGCGATACACGCCCGAGACCGACCGGACCTCGGCGCGATGACGTGAGTAGACCTTTTCCAGCGCGTCGGAAATCTCGCCGACCGTCGCGCGCACACGCGCCGCGGCGATCGCCGCTTCGAGCATATTGCCCTCGCCGCTCTCGGCGAGCGCCGTCAGATTGGCGAGCGATTTGTCGACGGCGTCCGAGTCGCGCTCCGCTCGAATCTTTTTGAGGCGCGCCACCTGAGACACCCGTACGGCCGTATTATCGATATCGCGAACTTCCATCGGCGCTTCTTTGTCGAGTCGATATTTGTTGACGCCCACGATCACGTCTTCGCCGCTGTCGACCCGAGCTTGGCGGCGTGTCGCTGACTCTTCGATCCGAAGCTTCGGCATCCCCTGTTCGATCGCTTTGGTCATGCCGCCGAGCTCTTCGACTTCATCGATCAGCTCGTTGGCCGCCTGGTACACGCTCTCCGTGAGTGACTCCATGAAATACGAACCCGCCCAGGGATCGATGACGGCGGAAATGCCCGACTCTTCCTGCAGGATCAGCTGGGTATTTCGCGCGACGCGAGCCGCTGCGTCCGTCGGCAGACCAACGGCCTCGTCGTAGCCGTTGGTGTGGAGCGACTGTGTCCCGCCAAAGACGGCGGCCATCGCCTCGACCGTCGTGCGGATGACGTTATTCATGGGATCCTGCTCGGTCAGGCTGGCGCCCGAGGTCTGGCAATGCGTGCGCAGCATCATCGACTTGGGGTCCTTGGGCTGGAATTCCTGCTGCATCCGCTCCGCCCAGATCCGACGAGCCGCCCGCATCTTGGCGACCTCGAGGTAGAAATTCATACCGATGCACCAGAAGAAGGAGAGGCGGCCGGCAAATTTATCGACGTCCATTCCCTTCGAGAGGGCAGCTCGCACGTAGTCGAGACCATCGGCGAGCGTGAAGGCGAGCTCCTGGACCGTCGTCGCCCCGGCTTCCTGCATGTGGTAGCCGGAGATCGAGATCGAGTTGAATTTCGGCATCTCTTTTGCCGTGTACTCGATGATATCCGCGACCAGCCGCATGCTCGGCGCAGGAGGATAGATATAGGTATTGCGAACCATGAACTCCTTGAGAATGTCGTTCTGGATCGTCCCGGCGAGCTTCGCACGCTCGACACCCTGCTCTTCTCCCGCCACGATGAACGAAGCCAGCACGGGAATCACCGCGCCGTTCATGGTCATCGAGACCGTCACCTCGTCGAGCGGAATATCCTGGAACAGGATCTTCATGTCTTCGACCGAGTCGATCGCCACGCCGGCCTTCCCGACGTCCCCCGATACGCGCGGATGGTCGGAGTCGTAGCCGCGGTGGGTTGCAAGATCGAAAGCCACCGACAAGCCCTGCTGCCCGGCGGCGAGATTCGCCTTGTAGAAGGCGTTCGACTCCTCCGCGGTCGAAAACCCCGCGTACTGGCGCAGCGTCCAGGGACGGTTCGCG
>SMVB01395673.1_pt1 | contig 26819 bp, 29 predicted proteins | sample 2456461 | NCBI WGS metagenome assembly SMVB01 (sample SAMN11095934, study PRJNA526329) | marine sediment metagenome | biome: Marine sediment; feature: Surficial sediment; material: Deep marine sediment; isolation source: Hadal surficial sediment | place: Pacific Ocean | collected 2014-05 | depth...
ATTTCCGTCTCGCCTTCGACGCCTTCGACGCCAAACTGATAGCGCGGTACAAGAAGCGAAAGATCGAGCAGCTCCTCCAGAATGCCGGCATCGTTCGCAACAAGATGAAGATAGAGGCAACCGTCGGGAACGCCAAAGCCTTCCTGGGAGTGCAGAGCGAGTACGGATCGTTTGATTCCTACATCTGGCAGTTTGTTGGCGGTAAGCCGAAACAGAATCGTTGGAGAAGCTTGAAACGACTTCCCGCGAGTACGCCCGCCTCCGATCGCATGAGCAAGGACTTGAAGGATAGGGGTTTCAAGTTCGTCGGTACCACGATCTGCTACGCATTCATGCAGGCGGCGGGGATGGTGAACGATCATCTAGTGAAGTGCTTTCGCTACGAAGAGGTGCAAGCGGTGAGGTGACTATGGAACTGAGGACGAAGTGTTTGGCGAACTGGCCGACACCATCGACGATTGGGTGAGCGCACTCGCCTAGCAATTCGCAGCGAGACTGCTCGGTCGCTTTGCTGCCTGGACTGTCCGATGGTCAAACCGCAGAGACGCCGCCGCCGCTAAATCGGAATGCTCGCCAGCGGTTCGTGCCGCGGCGTGGGCTCGCCATAGAGTCCCACGTCACCGTAGTGCTTGTTCCATTCCTCGCGGAGACAAAATGGGTCCAGGCCGGCCGGCCGGTCGACGATCAACACGCCGTCGAGATGATCGATCTCATGTTGCAACAGTTCGGCAAGCGGCCCCTCGGCGTCTACCTGTTGTTCCTCGCCCCGAGCGTCTAGGTAGTTCACGCGGATGTGATAGGCGCGCTGTACTTGGACCATGAAGTCCGGGAAAGAGAAACAACTGTCCCAAACCAGAAAGTCCTCCACACCGACGTCGATGATTTCCGGATTGAGGAGCAGCCAAGGTTTGTCGATCTCTAGGTAGATCATGCGCATCGGTGCGCCGATCTGGGGCGCCGACAGCCCCCGGCCTATTCCGTGGCGTGCCTTAAGGTCTTGCAACGTCTCCTTCATGTCAGTCCCAACCAGTCGCACGGCAGGCGATCTGTGGTTGGTGACCGGTTCGGACCGCATCCGTAGAACGGGGTCACCCAACAAGCGAATTCGGTGTATCGTCATATCCTGGACTCCCCCAGCCTCCGAGTGGACCACCAATCTAGGGATGAATCATGATTGCGGCCACAATTCTTTCCGCAGGCACCTCCTCACGGATGGGGTGTCCCAAGGCCCTCCTGGAGTACCAGGGCCGGACCTTCCTACAGAGTATCCTGGACGCAACTGAAGCGGCAGGAATCCAACGCCGCATAGTCGTCCTCGGCCCCGACGCCGATAAGATATTGGAAACACATGACTTACGAGATGTCATCGTGGTCTACACCAAGCAGTTTGAGGCAGGCCCGATTGGTTCCATCAGAGCCGCAATTCACGAAATCCTGTCCCACCCGGTGGAGGGCCTCCTGGTGTGGCCCGTGGCCATGCCCCGTGTGACTATCGCCACTGTCGAGACGCTGGTGGGTGGTTTCACGCGGTCGGCAGCCCCGATTGCGGTGCCGGTCTTCCAGGGAAAGGGGGGACACCCGGTGATCTTTGGGAGGGAGGTCTTTGACGAACTGCTCGAGGTATCTGACTCGGACGGTGCAAGGGTGGTGGTCCGGGCCGACCGGGGGAGGGTGGTGAGGATTCCGGTGAGCGACCCGGCCGTGCTGGAGGACCTCAACACCCCCAGTGAATACCAGAGGCTGAAGCAGCGCGAAGACGAAAAGGGTACCTAGCCGGCAATAGGCACTCCGCCGGTGTCGAGGCCGGTTAAACCGGTGATCCGCAGCTTCACCACGTATTGCACGTCCATCTCGTCGCGCCAGATCCCGTAAATGCGGTCCCCGACAAAACGAAGTGGTTGGAATCGGTCCGGCATCTCGAGGGTCCCCAGGAAACGCCCTTGCCGGTCGAAGACGTCCCAGTTTGGCGCCCCCAAGCCGGATTGAGGATTGAAATCACGCAGCTCGTCGTCGCTCAGCTCGCTGGGCACAATGAGATGCTGCACCCAAAGGCTCCCATTCGGGCCACCGAGAAATTGCGCGTAGGCAGGGAAGTGGTCGGCGAAAGACATTCCCTGGCTGATGATTTGCCAAGCTTGCGCTGGAAGGCCCAACCCCTCCATGGCATTTTTCATCGCGGTCAAGATGGCCTCTTGGTCGCGGTCGGTTACCGGTGACAACTCGAACGGCTTGGTTACGATCCTGGTGAGGGACCCGCCCTCGTAGAGCCCGATGCGATAGTCGTCATTCACGCCGTGCCAGATGCCCCCGTCGCTCGCCAAGGTCCATATGGGTTCGGCAGTGAACAGTTTCATCTCAGGGGCGCCGCCGGCAAAAGAAATGGTGCCTCCCGAGCGGAACCTGAGCAGTGTGTCGACGGCCACTCCTTCGTGATTCCTAACCGCGACGACATCCATGGTGTCGACGGGTTGGTCGGGCTGGAAGGCCAGTCGGCGCACCTGGTTGACTATCGAGCCGGACCGGGTGTTCTCCCATTTGAAGGGAATTCCCTGCTCCATTCGCACTGGGAAGCTTCCTGCCATCGAGCCATCGGCTGTGTATTTGTTCACCCGCTGATTGCCGATGTCCGGTACGTAGAGCGTGTCGCCTTTACCTACTAGGAGTGGCCCTGCTCCGAGCGCCATCTGCCCAGGGCCGCTACCCTTGCTGCCAAACGATATCTGCAATTTTCCCGTTTGGTCGAACGCGCGAATCAGCGAGGCCTGTTGGTCGAGGACGTAAATCAGATCGTCAGACGACACGGCGATGCCGCTGATCGAGCCGAACATGTAATCGGGATCTCCATCGGCGGTCCCGATGCTAAGCTCTTCCTCCAGCCCCCAAGCGTTATTGTCGTTCCATGTGCCTTTGGCAGGATTCTCGACGATTGTTACGCCGGCACTGTCGGCAACAGTACCAGCCCAATCGGTGTCTGCTGCAGAACAGGCTCCGATGAAGAAAATGGCCAGGACACTCTGTCGGAAACTCGCCGTCGTTCTCATTAATTCTCCTAGTCCTCAGAAATGACAAACGAAAACCTGAGTCAAGCAATGAGAATCAACGCAGAATGACCCGGTGGCGGCAACTCTGCCGCTCCTGAACGGTCAATTCGATGAGGCAGACGGTTTCAGCCGGGCTTGCTCAGATGCTTTAGGCATGTGGTTTCTGAGAGCGTCGTAAATCACGTACTAACAATGGCTTACGGCTCATGCCATCGGGGTTTGCAATTTGGGGCTTCGACTTCACAAACAAAATCGTTAAATTAGTTGCTATAGCTCATCAACTAGCTTAGGATTCCGGCCCTATGGATCATATGACACCGCGTTTGGCTGGCCAAAAGGGCCTTCGGGGAGATATTATCCGCGAGATCAAGAAGGCTCAACCCCTTACTGCAAAAGAGCTTGGGGAGATATTCGGCGTTTCTGCGAATGCTGTTCGCCGACACCTGAAGGAGCTGGAGGCAGAAGGGTTGGTCGTGTACGGGCGGGAGCAGCGCGGCACCGGGGCTCCCACGTACGCCTTTAGGCTGAGCAGCGATGGCGAGGCTCTGTTCCCCAGGCAATACGAACAGGCGCTGACGCGGCTGATTGGCCATGTGGTGGATCATGAAGGGCGAGCAGCCGCGATTGCGGTGGTTGATGAGCAATACGCTGACCTTCGGCGCCAGTTGGGTGGGGTTAGTGATAATCTCACGCCGTTCGATCGCCTGAAGAACGTGACGAACGTCATGGGGGAGGCGGGTTTCATGACCGAGTCGTCTGAGGAAGACGGTGAGGTCATGCTTTCGGTGCACAACTGCGTGCTGCATGCCGTGGTCAATTGCTTGCCCGAAGTTTGTGATACCGAACTACGGTTCCTTGAGGACGCATTGGGTGCTCGAGTTGAGCGCCAGACCCACATCTTGAGCGGGTGCAATGCATGTGAGTACACCATTGAATTTCATGGCGGCCTGCAAGGGGACGCCTGACGGGGAACAACCGTGATCGAGACACAAGTAGGCCAACCATACAAGTACGGGTGGGTGACGGACGTCGATGCCGATACCATCCCGCAGGGGCTGAACGAAGACATCGTCCGCGCGATCTCGGAAAAGAAGCAGGAACCCGAGTTCATGTTGGAGTGGAGGCTCAAGGCCTATCGTAATTGGGTCAAGATGACGGAGCCCACGTGGCCGAATGTCACCTATCCGCCCATCGATTATCAGGCCCTCACCTACTACTCGGCGCCCAAGTCGAAGAAACAGCTCCAGAGTCTCGACGAAGTAGACCCTGAAGTTCTCAAGACCTTTGAAAAGCTCGGTATTCCGCTTCAAGAGCAGAAGCTGTTGTCTGGTGTGGCGGTTGACGCGGTGTTTGACAGCGTATCTGTGGCCACGACTTTCAAGGACACCCTTGCCGAGCACGGCGTCATTTTCTGCCCGTTCTCGGAAGCTGTGCTTGATCATACCGAGCTGATCGAACAGTACCTCGGTTCGGTCGTACCGTACAACGACAACTTCTTTGCCGCACTCAACTCCGCGGTGTTTTCGGACGGCTCCTTCTGCTACATCCCGAAGGGCGTCCGGTGTCCGCTCGAGCTGTCGACGTATTTCCGTATGAACGCCGCCGGCACGGGGCAATTCGAGCGGACGCTGATAATTGCGGAGGAGGGGGCGTACGTCAGCTACCTCGAAGGTTGTTCGGCGCCGATGCGGGATGAGAATCAGCTTCACGCAGCCGTAGTTGAGCTTGTGGCGCACGCGAATGCTCAGATCAAGTACTCCACCGTACAGAACTGGTATCCCGGTGACAAAGATGGAAAGGGCGGCATATACAACTTTGTTACGAAGCGTGGGAAATGTGCCGGGGATAATTCCAAGATCTCATGGACTCAAGTGGAGACTGGCTCCGCGATCACGTGGAAGTATCCCAGCTGCATACTGCAAGGAGACAACTCGGTCGGTGAGTTCTATTCGGTTGCGGTGACGAACAACAGGCAGCAGGCCGACACCGGCACCAAGATGATTCACATCGGCAAAAACACCCGCAGCACGATCGTGTCTAAGGGCATCTCCGCGGGCAGGAGCCAGAACACATATCGTGGTCAGGTGAAGATCATGAAGGGTGCCACGAACGCCCGCAATTATTCCCAATGCGATTCGATGCTGATAGGAAGCGAGTGCGGGGCGCATACGTTCCCGTACATCGACGTGCGTAACAGTACGGCCACGATGGAGCACGAGGCAACCACATCCAAAGTGGGCGAGGATCAGATCTTTTACTGCCAGCAGCGCGGCCTCAGCGCCGAAGACGCCGTATCAATGATCGTGAACGGCTTTTGTAGAGAAGTGTTTCGCGAACTCCCCATGGAGTTCGCCGTGGAGGCGCAGAAGCTTCTCGGTATCACACTCGAAGGAAGTGTTGGTTAGAGCACCGCTTCGACCCCCCGAATTATCAGTCATCTTTGGAGCTATTAATCGAACATGCTTGAGATAAAAAACCTGCACGCCAGCGCCGAAGGCCAGGAAATCCTTCGGGGTATCGATCTGACCGTCAACGCAGGCGAGGTCCACGCGATCATGGGTCCGAATGGCTCTGGCAAGAGCACGCTCGCCCAGGTCTTGGCTGGCCACCCTGCCTATGAGGTGACCGAGGGGTCGGTCACGTATTTGGGGAAAGATCTTTTGGGGATGCCACCGGAAGATCGGGCATGTGCCGGTCTTTTCCTCGCGTTTCAGTACCCAGTCACCATTCGAGGCATCACCAACGCTTACTTCCTCCGGGCGGCGGTAAATGCGGTACGCAAGCGGCAGGGAAAAGAGGAACTCGACGTGCTGGATTTCATCGAGGTGCTCGAGGAAAAGCTGAAAGTGATCGGGTGGGATGACAGCCTAATGGACCGACCGGTGAACGACGGATTCTCCGGGGGGGAAAAGAAGCGCAACGAGATTCTGCAAATGGCCGTTCTCGAGCCCAAGCTGGCGATCCTGGACGAAACGGATTCCGGGTTGGATATCGACGCGATGAAGATAGTCGCCGATGCCGTCAACAACCTGCGGCGGCCGGATAATGCGACCATCCTAGTTACGCACTATCAGCGCCTGTTGGGCTATATCGTGCCAGACCGGGTTCACGTGCTGTCCAAGGGGCGCATCGTGAAGTCCGGAGGCAAAGAGTTGGCGCTGGAGTTGGAGGAGAAGGGCTACGACTGGCTGCGGGAAGAGGCGGCATAGAGACATGACCGTGACTCGCGGGGTAGATGCCACTGGGCGACTCGTGGCTCAGTTTGACAAGTTCAGATCGAATGGTGTTTCCGCTGCGCCGGCGTGGCTCAACCGTCTGCGCGAAGAGGCCTTTCAGCGGTTCACGGAGCTGGGATTCCCCACGACCAGACAGGAGAACTGGCGATTGACCAGTGTAAAGGCGATCACCCAACAGGCGTTCGTCTTGCCTCATGACTCGGAATTGCCGACTCCCGAACAGCTCGATCCGTTACTTCTTCCGATCGAAAGCGGTGTGCGACTGGTTTTCGTGAACGGGAGTTTTGTCGAGCGTCTCTCCACGATTCCCGAGTTAGCTCCTGGGGTGAAGATCACGAGTTTGGCAGCAGCTCTGGATGAGGATGCGGACTTGGTGGAGCAATATCTGGGCCGGTACAATCCGGTAGATGACAATCCGTTTGCGGCCCTGAACACCGCCTTTGTAAGCGACGGAGCCTTTGTCTATGTACCGGCCGACACCGTGATCGAGCAACCGGTGCAGATCTTGTTCTTCGCAACATCCGCCGACGAGCCCGTGATGTCTCACTCGAGAAATTTGGTGGTGCTCGAGCGAGGCGCGTCGATCCGTTTGGTGGAATCATATGCAGGGCTGCCAGGTAGCACCTACTTGACCAATGCAGTGACGGAAATCGCGCTTGCAGACGGCGCTCGGGCGGATTGCTACCGCATACAGCGCGAGAGCGATCGCGCGTATCACGTGGCGACAACGAACTCGCGCCAGGGTCGGGACAGTTGGTATGCGCTGACGGCGCTTGTCTTTGGCGCCGCCCTGTCTCGTCACGATATATGGATGGCTCTCAAGGGAGAGGGTGGCGAGGGGACGCTGAACGGGCTTTACCTGGCGAGTGGCACGCAGCACGTGGATCACAGCACCGTGATTGAGCATGCCGTGCCACACTGTGACAGCCACGAACACTTCAATGGGATTCTCGACGAGCGTTCCCGCGCGGTCTTCAATGGACGAATCATTGTCCGCCGCGGAGCCCAGAAGACGGATGCCAAACAGACGAACAACAACCTCCTGCTTTCAGAGAATGCGCGGGCGGACAGTCAACCCCAGCTCGAGATCTACGCCGACGACGTGAGGTGTACGCATGGTGCGACGTTGGGACCACTCGACGACAGCGCAACGTTCTACCTCCAGAGCCGCGGCATCTCGGCTGATGCGGCTCGCTCTCTGCTAACGTACGGCTTCAGTGTCGAGATCCTCAATCGTCTAAAGATCCCGGAGCTTCGGGATCAGATGGATCTGGTGGTCCGGGCCCATCTCGAGAATGCCGTTGGTGGACTTGCCGCATGAGTGTGCGGCCGCTCCTGGCAGAGGATGAACTCAGCCCGTCGACAGAAGAGGGCTTTGATGTGGCGCGGGTGCGGCGTGATTTCCCGATCCTCCGCAGGACTGTCAATGATAAACCGCTGGTATACCTCGACAACGCCGCCACGGCGCAGAAGCCCCAGACGGTCATCGATGCCGTAACGAGGTTCTACTCCTACGAGAACGCCAACATCCATCGTGGCGTCCACTACCTCAGCGAGCACGCCACCGCCGCGTACGAGGAGGTGCGAGAAAAGGCGCGTGCCTTTCTCGGTGCCGCGGAGTCGCGCGAACTGGTCTTCGTCCGTGGGACGACAGACGCCATCAACCTGGTGGCGGCGGGATACCTGCGTCCCCGCCTCCGGGAGGGCGATGAGATTCTGGTCTCCCAGATGGAGCATCACTCCAACATCGTTCCCTGGCAGTTGGTGAGTGGGGAGAAGGGAGCGAAGATCCGGGTGATTCCGATGTCGCAGACGGGTGAGCTGATTCTCGATGACCTCGACATGCTGTTGAACGAGAAGACACGGCTCGTTGCAGTCGGCCACGTCTCAAATGCACTCGGCAGCGTGAATCCAGTGAGCGAGATCGTCGCTAGGGCTCATGCCCGAGATATCCCGGTTCTGATCGATGGTGCACAAGCTGCCCCGCACCTGCGCATCGATGTTCAGGAGCTAGGGTGCGACTTCTATTGCGTCTCTGGGCACAAGATGTTCGGGCCCACCGGCATCGGCTTGCTCTACGGGCGAGCAGAGTTGCTCGAAGCCATGGCGCCATATCAGGGTGGGGGTGACATGATCCGCAAGGTGAGCTTTGAGGGTACGAGCTACGCGCCGATACCGTCGAAGTTCGAGGCCGGCACTCCGAACGTTGCTGGCGTAGTCGGCCTGGGGGCAGCCATCGATTACTTGGGTACACTGGATTGGGACGTTGTGATGGCGTACGAGACCGCCGTGCTCCGCTATGCGATCGATACCATCGGAGCAGTGGACGGGGTTCAGCTCATTGGGACGGCTGAGGATAGAACGGCCGTGGTGTCCTTCTTACTTGAAGGGATACACGCTCACGACGTGGGAACGATAGTGGACCAGGATGGCATCGCGATTCGAACAGGGCACCACTGTTGCCAGCCAGTGATGGATTTCTATGGTGTGGCGGCGACGGCCCGTGCCTCGTTCGCTCTGTACAATACGAAGGATGAGGTAGACCTTCTGGCGGCGGCACTTGAAGGTGCGCGGAAGGTGTTTCAGTAATGTCGGATCTGAGGGAGCTGTACCAGCAGATCATATTGGATCACAATCGGGCGCCGCGAAATTTCAAGGAGATAGAGGGAGCGAATCGCGTCGCCGATGGTGATAATCCCCTCTGTGGTGACAAGTTCAAACTGTACCTTCGACTGGACAACGACGTCATCGAGGACATCGGATTCCAAGGATCCGGCTGCGCGATCTCGAAGGCGTCCGCCTCCTTGATGACGTCTGCAGTGAAGGGAAAGACGGTGGGAGAAGCGGAGGAAATATTCGGTGAATTCCATCGTATGATCACCGGATCCGAAATCGGTGTGGACCGGAAGGCGTTGGGCAAGTTGGCGGTGTTTTCAGGTGTGAGGGAGTTTCCCGCAAGGGTCAAGTGTGCCTCTCTCTTGTGGCATACCCTGAGGGCGGCCCTGGATCGCGCCGATTGTGTTGTGTCGACCGAGTAGAGAGTCCACGCCAAACAACCAGCCATTGAATTGAAGCCAGAATGAAATTTGAGAGAGTAGCTGAGGATGCCGACCTGGGTGAAGGGCTACTTCTATCGGCGGAACTGGGCAACAAGCGGGTCTGTCTCGTTCGGGTAAACGGCGACGTGTTTGCGATCGATGATCGCTGTACCCACGCCGAGTATCCCCTATCCGAAGGCAGCATAGGATTGGACTTTGAGCTGGAATGTCCGCTCCACGGCGCCGTCTTCGATGTCAGGGACGGCAGCGTAAAGTCCCCACCGGCGGAAGAGTCTGTGAGGACTTACGAGGTCAAGATCGAGAACGGAGGGATTTGGGTGCAGGCCGACTAGGCGTTCCTCAGGCCATGGTCTTGCGACAGTGATCTGCGATTTGATAGAGTTCCTCCTGCGGTAGCGAGCCCACGAGCGCTCGCGTTCCGCCACCCTGCTTCCACATGACAATCTGATAACCCCGGGAGGACCACGTTACCACCGTGTCTCCTTGCGAGGCGAGCATGTCCATCACGCTACCCTGGGGCACCATCAGGTAAACGAGATGCTGTCCGTGAACGTCGTACTCCACTGCTGCGCCGCGGATCCCGCCGAGGTAGGCGAGGCGGCCGCCCCGGAGGACGGCGTCTGGAATATCCGGCACATCGACCTCGTAGTCCACCTGGGACTCCAACCAAGAACGGAGGGATTCTGGCTCGTCGGTCTGCATCATGGCGCCGCCGGTAACCTGGTTCAAGGCAATGTCGACCCAGGATTCCGCCTGAAGCTGCGGTCGGGCGGCCGGGACGGCCAACCAGATGGCGAAGGCCGCGGCTGCCGCAAGAAAGGCCCCCCCTGCCCCTGAACCAGCTAGGGCCCAACGAAACTGCTGCCGGCGTTCCGCGGAGGCCTCTGCCGCGATGCCGGCGTAGATGCGCTCCCTGAGGTGTCTGGGCGCGCGTTGCGAGTCCGCAATGCTGCGCAGACGCGCCGCCAGACGCAAATCAATGATGTCTGCGCGATTCTCCTGGTTTCCGTCGTTGTGAAGCTTCATAATTGTCCGGACTTTCGTGATACTTCCTACGTCATCAAAGCGACAAGTTTGAGGCAGACTCTGGAACCTGTCAGCTCTGGCCGTCCTGCCTGTATTGTTCCAATAGCGCTCCTGCCTAAAAAGTTCCGAGTCGTAAAAGCTATTTGGCTTGGCGGTGTCGCATCGCGGTTAGTAGTAAGTGCAACTACTATAGCTCCGTGGCATCTGGTACGGCCGGGTATCGGCTATGTTAGTGCGGGCCAGCAAAATGCGAACCCTTGAGGGCCAGAATGGTGCTATTTTGCGTGACGGGAATTTCTTGCTGAGCGAGAGGGGGCCGATCGGGTGTCTGCATTGGATTTCGATGTCATAGTCATCGGAGGAGGTCACGCCGGCGCGGAGGCGGCGTGTGCAGCTGCGCGGTTGGGGGTTCGGGTGCTCATGGTGACCTCTGCCATCGAGACAATCGGTCAAATGTCTTGCAATCCGGCTATTGGCGGGGTGGCCAAGGGCACCCTTGTACGCGAAGTAGATGCCTTCGGGGGAATCATGGGACGGGCAGCGGACCGGGCGACCATACACTTCCGGATGCTGAATCGATCCAAGGGGCCTGCGGTTTGGTCACCTCGTGCCCAGTGTGACAGGGGACTGTACCGCCGGGCGGTGAGAACGTTGCTGGAGGAACAGGACACTCTTGAAACGGTGCAGGCCACGGTCGCCCGTCTAGAGATTCGCGGAGACAGAGTGATGGGGGTTGTCACCCAAGACGGTCGCAAGTTCCGGGGAGACTCGGTGATCGTTACCGCGGGCACGTTTTTGCGCGGCCGGATTCACATTGGCACGGAGACCCGGATAGCGGCTGGACGCGCAGGGGATGCTGCGGTGGTTGACATGGCCGAGCAACTGGAGGCCTTGGGTCTCGAGGTAGACAGGTTCAAGACTGGCACACCGCCTCGCGTGGATGGCCGATCGGTGGTTTTTTCGAAGCTGGAGCGCCAGGACGGAGAGGACGACTCCTTCAGGTTCAGTCAGTTTGTGCGCAGTGCGCGACTGCCACAGTTGCCGTGTTGGATTACGTGGACTGGTGCAGAACTAAGAAGCATCATTGAGGATCGGCTTCAGGAGTCTGCTGTCTACGGCGGTGCCCTCGCGGGCCGTGGTCCGCGCTATTGCCCCTCCATCGAAGACAAGATCGTGAAGTTCCCGAATGCCGAGCGTCATCAGATCTTCCTGGAGCCGGAAGGTCTGGAGACATCGGAGTTGTACGTGAATGGGCTTTCCACGTCCCTCCCGGTGGACGCCCAGATTGCGTTTCTCCATGCCGTGCCGGGGCTGGAGAAGGCTCGAATGACTCGGCCGGGCTATGCGATCGAGTACGACTACTATCCGCCTCAGCAGCTGACGCCTTGGCTCGAGGTCAAGGCGGTAGAGGGATTGTTCTTCGCCGGGCAGATCAACGGGACGACGGGGTACGAGGAGGCCGCTGGGCAGGGGGTTGTGGCTGGAATCAACGCAGCACGTAGGCACAAGGGAGAGGAACCCATCGTCTTGGGCAGAGACGCTGGCTACATCGGTGTTTTGGTGGATGATCTGGTGACACGTGGCGTAGATGAGCCATACCGTCTTTTCACGTCTCGTTCGGAGTATCGGCTGCTACTCCGCCAGGACAACGCCCTGAAAAGGCTTGGTCCGCTGGCACTCGAGCTTGGGATGTTGACCGACGACGAGCGCAGAACATTGGAGCGTCGCCTGGAAGAAGAGGAGATGGTTCTGAGGGCGGCGGCAGATACGTCTGTTAGTCCCGATCGAGTGAATGCATATCTAGACACATGTGGTGAGAGCCAAATCACTGAAGCACAACGAGTTAGCGAACTCATAAAGAGGCCTGGCGTCCACTTGAAAGACCTTTTCCGGTGCACGGAATCCCCAATGCCCCAGGCACACGAAGAGTCGTGGGTCTCGGCCCAGGTGGAAATGAAGTACGCGGGGTACATGGCAAGAGAACGAGAAGCCGCCAAGAAGCTCGCGGAGCTAACCAACTTTCATCTGCCGGCCGACCTGGATTATGGGAAGATTGCAAGCATCAGTACCGAGGCGAGAGAGAAGCTTGGACGCGTCCGTCCAGAGTCCCTCGCCCAGGCCGGAAGAATACCTGGGGTTTCACCCAGCGATCTGCAAAATCTCGTCCTCGAGGTCATGAAGCGGAAAAGGACTGCTGCCTAGAGCAAGTCCATACGTCATCCACAACTGTACGTTGGCGCGGAGCCAGAGGCGTCAACTACCGGTCCTGACAGCAATTTCCTGGGTTACCACCTGGGTTTTGGGTCAGCCTAATGATGGGCTGCCTGACTGTCGTGTTTCACGTGAAACAGACGGAGCCTCTTTGAACAATGGCGTTTCACGTGAAACACCGCCTGGACACAAACCTGACATTTGCAAAACTGCTTTACTCCCTAAAGCTTGTGCCCTATATTCGGCGCGTACAGACACGAGTTTGATCGCATGGCTATCTTTTGTATAAGTAGTTAACAGCCAAGGTATTATACAATAATGGGTGTTGTTGTAGCGATTGCCAATCAAAAGGGTGGAGTTGGCAAGACCACGACTGCGGTCAACTTGGCAGCGTCTTTGGCGGCTGCTGAGCGGCCCACGCTTCTAATCGATGCAGATCCCCAAGCCAACGCGACCAGCGGAGTCGGCATCGACCGTCACCTGCTGGACATCTCCCTCTACGACGCGCTAATGGGCGAGCGGTCGTTGGAGGAGGTTATTCGGAAAAGTGTGGCGCTTCCGGCGTTGGATGTGGCTCCCGCCACCCAGGATCTTGTAGGCGCAGAGATCGAATTGGTGAATACCGCCAGTCGTGAAACTGCGATGCGCGAGGCGCTGCGCCCGACGCGCGACGACTACGATTTCGTGCTCATCGATTGTCCGCCATCGTTGGGTCTTCTCACGCTCAACATGCTCACCGCGGCAGATGCGGTTCTGATCCCGATCCAATGTGAGTATTACGCCTTGGAGGGTCTCTCACAGCTGCTGAACACCATCAAAGTCGTGCAGCAGAATTTCAACTCGGATTTGGCGATCAAAGGCGTGCTACTCACCATGTACGACGCACGACTCAATTTGTCGAAGCAAGTCGCAAGTGAAGCGAGGGAATACTTTGGTGGAAAAGTGTTCGATACCGTAGTTCCGCGCAATATTCGCATAGCTGAAGCGCCGAGTTTCGGCAAGCCGATTTTGCTCTACGACGTACAGTCTGTAGGTGCAAAAAGCTACTTGGCCTTCGCGCAAGAATTCGTCCGCTCGTGCGAAGCCGACACGCGATCGACTTCACGTGTTGGTGTAACATCTCGAATAACAGTATAGATGGAAAAAAACTCCCGCCGTCTTGGTCGTGGACTCGAGGCGCTGCTCGGTCCCACAACGGTCATCGAAGCACGCGCCGACGGCTCGCTGACGCACATTCCTATCGGCGCCGTTCGTCCAAATCGATATCAACCACGACAAGGGTTTGACGAAAAGGCTCTTGATGAACTGAAGACCTCTTTGGACCGGGTGGGACTGTTGCAACCGATCATCGTGCGTCCGGGGGGCGATGGCGTTTTTGAGTTGATCGCCGGTGAGAGGCGTTGCCGTGCCGCGGAAGCCCTGGGTTGGCCAACAATCGACGCCGTAATACGGGAGGTGGACGATCGCACCCTGCTTACACTGGCGTTAGTGGAAAACCTGCAGCGGGATGCACTGTCTCCCATCGACGAAGCACGCGGATACAAACGGATGATTACCGAGTTCGATGTATCGCAGGCTGAGGTGGGTGACCTCGTTGGCAGGGACCGTTCAACAGTAGCTAACGCACTTCGCCTGTTGCGACTGCCACAGATGGTGCAGGATCTCGTTCACGGCCGTAAGCTCTCAACCGGACACGCGCGCGCGTTGCTTCAGGTGAGCGATCCGCGCACGATTCCGTTGCTGGCCGAGCGAATGGTTACGGATCGGCTTTCGGTTCGAGAAGCAGAAGCGCTGACGCGCAGCAAGAAGCCGGGTAAGCGACGGCCGAGGTATAGCCGCAACGATTCGCCTCAGCATGCCCACATAAGGCGTGTTGAGGACGTATTGCGCACGAAACTTGGCACAGACGTATTCGTAGCGCTGCGTGGCAAGGGCAGTGGGCGGGTCACGATCAACTTTTACTCTAACGACGATCTTGCACGCATTCTGGAAATCGTACTAGGGAAACCGTTTGAAGGATGAGGAGTAGCCGATCCACCGTCACGATTTCGCTTCATTGGCACGGGGATCCTGAATCACAGATCTATATGATGCCGGCGTGGCTCTTCAAAACGCTCGTAGTTAGCAGCGTCGTGTTCGTGGTTCTGGTGGTCCTGGCGGCGGCTCTCTACACGCCCGTTGCCCGCACAGCAGCCCGTGTCCCGGGATTGAATGGGGAGATCGCGCGCCTCACCGAAGAGAACAACCAGGTTCGGCAACTGGCGGCAACTCTGAAGCAACTGGAGGCGCGATATGACCAGATTCGGACGGTTCTGGGAGCCGAGATCATAGCGGAGCCTCTGACCACCGTTGTTGAGCGCCTGGACGGATTGCCGACTCTGTCTGCCTTGGTCGCCAGGGAACCGGGCGCCGAGGCTCTATACGGCCAGCGCGGACCCTCTCTACCGCTCTATTGGCCGGTCGATTCGGTCGTCCACGGCATGGTTACACGCGGGTTCTCGGTTGCAGGAGAAGGGCTTCAGCCCCATCCCGGCATCGACGTAGCGGTTCCCCGGGGGACCCCTATCCGTGCCGCGGGCGGCGGAACCGTGGCGGAAGCGGGTTTCCATCCGGAGTACGGTCTGTTTGTTTTGGTCGATCATCCCGACGGATACCGGACGATGTATGGTCATGCGTCACGGCTCTTGGTTTCGCCGGGAGGTAGAGTGGATGCCGGCCAAGTAATCGCGCTCTCAGGAAGCACCGGACGGTCCACGGCCCCGCACTTACATTTTGAAAAGAGACGCGGCGACATTTTAATCGATCCACAATCGCCGATCCGGGAGGATTAACAGAATGGGCAAGAAGGACGACCGCACCATCTCACAGGACAAGCTAGCCGGAAGGGAGCCGGGACTTTCGGTGGTTGCCACCGGAATGCGCATTGATGGTCGCCTGGACACCAACGGTGTTGTTAAGGTGGAAGGATTCGTATCGGGAAGCATACGGGCCGAACGGCAGGTTCTCGTTGCTAAGGGTGGCATAGTCGAGGGTGATATCTTGACTCGCGAAGCCGTCATTGGTGGGGAAGTGAGGGGGGCGATCTATGCGGACGAGCGCGTGGAGGTCCAAGCCGGCTCCCAGGTCAATGGCGACATTACCACAAAGCGGATTCTCCTCCAGGAAGGCGGTGAGGTCAACGGGCACCTCAGAATGGAAGATCCGAAGGCCCTCGCCCGAGACCCAAGCACCGGCGAGCTGCCTACTGGTGACCAGAGTGATGGGCGGCAATCGGAAGCCGAAGCTGAGAAATCGGAGGCGAAACCGGCCTCCAGGATCTCATGGCAGCCGGCAGTGGGACAGGGTGTCCCCAACGATTGAGCATTTCAGTCGTTTGTGAGCTGTACATTGCTAAGTTGTTGATTTTCACTCTCTTACGTCGGGATGGCTTGGGCGCCGAAGGGCGCCCGTTTCGTTTATGTCATTATGATGTCGTCATGATGTCATGTTAGTGTTCTCGTCACTCATGGTGCCTGGTGACCAGATCTAGCCGTCCAGGGCAATCGGTAACGCTCGGGACGTTGGTCACTTACCTGGACGGTTTCCTGGCGGTATCCGACATTCCCGACGCCCCGGGGGCGTTGAACGGTCTCCAGGTGGAGAATTCGGGATCAGTGAAACGGATCGCCGCCGCCGTGGATGCGTGTCAGGTTACGATTGATGCCGCGGCGGACAGCAGGGCAAGCCTTCTATTGGTTCATCACGGAATGTTTTGGGGTTCCGCCCAGCCCGCTACCGGCCGCCATTGGCGCCGTCTCAAGAGACTGCTGGACCACGACATCGCGCTCTACAGTGCACACATTCCCCTCGACTGCCATCCCACGGTTGGCAACAACGCCATTCTAGCGGCAGAGCTGGGAGTGGGTGATACGCAGCCGTTCGGGGATTATCACGGAACCCCTATCGGCCTTGCCGGGACACTGAGCGAGTCGAGGGACTCCTTGGTGGCTAGGGTGACCAACCTCCTCGGCAACGTCCCCCATGTGATTCCCGCTGGTCCGTCAGAGGTCAGACGAATCGGGATCGTGACGGGTGGAGGGGGATCGATGATAGACCAGGCGCGGGACGCCGGGATTGACACATTCTTGACCGGTGAGGGCACCCACCACACGCACTTCGACGCCGAGGAGTGGGATATCAACGTCATCTACGGCGGTCACTATGCCACCGAAACGTTCGGCGTAAAAGCTCTCGCAGCCCACCTTGAACAGGAATTCGGTATTCCCTGGGAGTTCTTGGATAACCCTACGGGACTCTGAGCAAAGCCCGCCGTCAGGTTCGGCTTTGCCCCGCACCATCGAGAAGCCTCACAATGCGGCGAGAGTACCTCGTATAGCCAGCTCTCCAGCGTGCCTTCCTCCAGGCACAAATGCCGAGATCCCGGAATGCTGCGGAGCGCCTCGATGAGCGCCTTCGCGTTCGTCTCCACCACATGCGACCCAAGTCGGTTCCCGCTCCGCCCGGGCAGCCCGAGCGCGCAGCTTGACGTTGACCAGAACCCTGACTGGGCTGTCGTCGATGGCGGACGCCATGCCCCTATGATGCCTATTCGTCGGACGGGAGCACCGCGTGAGCGTTGCGACGCATGCCGGCCGCGCCAGGGCGCTCCATCGCCGTCCAGCCGTAACGACGATCGAATTCTGCGTCTGATATCTCAGCCATTTCCTCGAGATCGACCGTCGCGAGTCGAGGCTCGTGTTCCAGCACGGGATCAATAGCCGGTTGAGCGAACTTGTGGTTCCACGGACAAACGTCCTGGCAAATGTCACACCCGAAAACCCAGTTTTCCATCTGAGAAGCGAGGGAGGGCTCGATCTTGCCCCGGTACTCTATTGTCAGGTAGGAGATGCAAAGCCTGCTGTCCAACACCCGCTCTTCGGGGAATGCGTCGGTGGGGCAGGCGTCGAGACATAGTCGACAGCTACCGCACCTATCGGCCTCGAACGGGGAATCCACGGCGAGATCCGCGTTGGTGAGAACTGATCCGATGAAGAGAAAGGAACCGGCGCGAGGGTCGATCAGCATCGTGTTCTTGCCAATCCAGCCCAACCCGGCTCGCTGTGCCAGCTCCCTTTCCGGGACGGGTCCAGCATCCAGAAAGGCCTTGGCGATGGTGCCGGGGCCGCCGAGTCGTGCCACTTCGTCCGCCAATTGTCGTAGCGGCTCACGCAAGGCTTCGTGGTAGTCCCTCCCTCGCGCGTATTTCGCGACCTTCCCTCGCGAGCGGTCCGACGGAGGATCGGGGCTGTGATAATTCCGGGTCACTACCACCGCGCGATTGGCTCCGGGAATGATGCCGGCGGGCTCTTTCCGCTGGCGCTCCTGCCGGTGCATGTACGCCATGGTTCCCGCGAAGCCATTATCCAGCCACTCTGTCAATTCCTGGCTATGAGGGGTGGGAGACAGATCTGTGATGCCACAGCTGTGGAAACCCAAATCACAGGCCATTTCCTTCACAGCGACGGCCCGGTGCTGAGGATTCACAAACGCATGACCTCGCGGCGCCATCTGGCGAAACGAATGACATCTTCCACAGGGGGGATGACTGTTTCATTCCCGTAAGCGGTATACATTCGCCAGCGAGCGTACTCACGCGGTGGAAGGGGGAGGAACGGCGGACGACGGTACCAACCTCGCGCGCGGAAGGCCCATAGCAGCCGAAGGAGATCGATGGCCAAGCGAGGGTTGACCACAGCCCGAACCGTCAGCGCCGTTACCAATCTTAGCCAACCATTCTGTCTACCGGGTTTGGTGCCATGAACGTGCTCGTGCAAATTCTCTCCATTGGCGGCGCCGGATTGATCCTGCTCTCTTTTTTCAGGCTCCAGCGCGGTTCGTGGAAGAGTCATGGGCTCCTGTATCTCTGGGCCAACCTCATCGGTGCCTTGCTGCTCACGGTGGTTGCGGTCTACGATCGCCGAGTCGGCTTCATTGTCTTGGAGACAACGTGGGCCCTGGTGAGTTTGTGGGGTCTGGTGAAGCGTCGCCAACCGGCCCCTGCCTTCGATCGGCAGGGTCGGAGGTGACGCCGCCGTTCCGACGAGCCGTGTAAATCTAACCGCCCGGGGATGGCCGATGCGGATTTCAGACCCGGAGGTCGTCCCGGAATGCCATGCCGTCCTGAATCTCCTGAAGGTAAGCGGCCAACTCGCTGGCTTTGCGGCCCGCATCCCATCCCAACTCCCGGGCAGCCAGATCGACCACGCCCGGGGCTTCAGGTACGGCGTGTCCCAACACCTCGTAGAAGAGATGGGTCCGCCGGATCAAGAGGTCAGACAGCGTCATCGCCATCTCCCGCCGGATGGCATGGACCAACTCGGCGCGGATGGCGGGATGGCCCCCCACGATGGCGTCGGCGAGATCGGGATCTGACTGTGCCAGATTGACAACCGCAGCCGATTCCGTGCCGTATGCCCGTACCAAGTGTTCGGCCGTCTCTCGGCTAAAACCCTCCCTTGCGATGTCTTTCATCAGGACGTCCAAGTCCTGAGTAGCGCCTCCGGGAAGCGGATCTTTATCTGTGGGAGCGCGACGGGCGATCCTTCTGCCGTCGATTTTGTGAAGCTTGGCAGCGACCAAATTCACCGTCTCCTCCGCGACCGCCCTATAAGTGGTGAGCTTTCCCCCGATGACCGACACTATCCCGGATTCACTCTCGAGGATCCGATGTTCACGGGACACGGCGCTAGGGTCCTTGGATTCGGTACTGGCCACCATGGGCCGGATGCCCGCCCAGGTCGACACGATGTCCGCCGGCTGCAGACGCGCCTCCGGAAAGAGGGCGTTAGCCGAACGCAGAAGGTAGATCACATCCTCCGCAGTCGCTCTCACCAGATCTGGGTCCGTGAGGTCGTCCGTGTCGGTCGTCCCGATGTATGACAGGTCGCCCCACGGGATGACAAACATGACCCGGCCGTCGATAGGTGATGTCATTGCAATCGCCGCGCTGTTCCCCAGCCGTTTCCGAGGGACGGCCACGTGCACGCCCTTGGTTCTGCGCAACACAGGGCCAGAGCTGCCGTCCTTGGCGCGGAGCTCGTCCGACCAGGGGCCGGTGGCGTTTACAACGACTTTGGCGCGAAAAGTGTAACTTGAGTTGGTGACGCGGTCTGTGGCTCGGACTCGGCGGACCCGTCCGTCTGCTGGTTCGAAGTCGTCCACAACGACGTAATTGGCGATCAGCGCGCCGTGCTCGTGTGCACTTCTGACATTGGCGAGAGTGAGCCGCGCGTCGTCACATTGTGCGTCGTAGTAGCGCGCGCCGCCTTTGAGGTCTCGGCTGCGCAGATTAGGTTCGGCGCGGCGTATTCGTTGCTTGCCCAACATCCGATGCCTCCGCACATTCCGGAATAGTGCCAGGAGGTCGTAGAGCATGAGACCTGCGGCTAGTTTCCACCGTGGGAGACGCCCGCCAGAGTGGATCGGGAAAATGAAGGACGTGGGCCACACGAGGTGGGGAGCGATCCGCAGGAGGGTCCGTCGTTCTCTGCTGGCTTCGAAAACCAGACCCAGGTGGCCCATTTCGAGGTAGCGGAGACCGCCGTGAATGAGTTTGGACGATCGGCCGCTGGTTCCTCCGCCGAAGTCGCCCTTGTCGAGGAGGGCGGTTCGGATACCGCGCATCGCCGCATCTCTGGCGATGCCGGCGCCGTTGATCCCGGCGCCTATAACTAAGAGGTCCACTGGATCCGCTGCCATCGCGGCTAGATTTTCGGTGCGCGTCGCTTGAGAAAAGGGAGAGTCCACGAGCATGTCAGCTCAGGATCAAGACCAGCGGCCGAGCACCTGGTTCCATTGGCACCGGCGGCTCATCCTGCCTGGCATCCAGGTGCTTGATATCGCATGTGGTAAGGGACGGCACGCGATTGCCGCCGCGGCGCTCGGCGCCGACGTGGTGGCACTCGATCACGACGCCGATCGACTGGAGATCGCCCGTGTCCGGGCTGCACAGCGCGGGCTCACCGTCACCTGGGAGTGCGCAGATCTCACCACAGTTTCCCTTCCCGAGAAAGCCTTCGACGTCGTCATGGGGTTCAATTACCTCGACCGTAACCGGATGGAGTATTTCAAGCAGGCTTTGAAGCCGGGTGGTCATTTTATTTACGAGACCTTTCTCGAGAGTCAACATGTGTTTGGGTGGGGTCCGAGTTCGCCCGAGCGCGTACTGAAGTGGGGTGAGTTGAGCGCCCTTGTTCAACCCTTTGAAGTATTGTTCGCTCGAGAGGTAGTCGAAGCGTTCGACTCGCGCTCGGCTGCACTCGCAAGTGTCGTTGCTGTGCGCCGAGAATGATGGCTCTCCCTGCCTGCTGGCCACAAGGGCCGCTACCTTTCCCCGAATGATTTCGCCACGTACGGGATCGCGGGTTGCCGTCGTTGGAGGTTGCAGGACCCCGTTCTGTAGATCCGGCACTTTGCTCAAGGACATTCCGGCGGTTGACCTTGCACGGCGGACGACCGTCGAGTTGGTGCATCGGATGAACCTAGACGGAGATCTGGTTGACGAGATGTACTTCGGCCAGGTCGTCCCGAGTGCACTCACCCCGAATATTGCCCGCGAGGTCAGTCTCCTGCCGCAGTTTCCCACATCCATTCCTGCCGCATCTGTCAATCGGGCGTGTGCGTCTGCAAACTCCGCCATTGCTCAGGCTGCGGACCAGATTGCGCACGGGTATGCGCGGGTTGTCATTGCGGGCGGGGCTGAGAGCCTTTCCAACGTTCCCATTCTCCACTCGAAGCGTTTCAGTCACATGCTCGTCGGGCTGAGCAAGGCAAAGACCCTTTCTCAACGGATCAAGCTGGTGGCGGGAATCAGGCCGAGAGATCTCGTGCCGGTGGCGCCGGCGATCGCCGAGCCGTCGACCGGAGAGACGATGGGCCAGTCGGCGGAAAAGATGGCCAAGGAAAACGGAATTAGTAGGGAGCACCAGGACATCTTTGCCCTGCGGAGCCATCGCCTGGCCGCCGCCGGGACGGAAGACGGCCGCATCACTGCGGAGATAGCGCCGTTGTTTCCATATCACGGCGACCCAATATCGAGGGACAACGGCATCCGCACTGACAGCACATTGGATCGCCTGGCCAAGCTGAAGCCGGCGTTCGACCGCAGGTACGGCACGGTAACGGCTGGAAATTCCTCTCCGCTGACCGATGGTGCCTCGGCGGTGCTTCTGATGAGCGAGGAAGCTGCCAAGGCACTTGGTTACGAGCCCCTGGCATATATCCGATCGTATGCTGTGGCGGCTTTGGACCCTGGCGATCAGTTGTTGATGGGTCCGGCGTATGCGGTGCCTGTGGCCCTCGAACGTGCCGGGATCACCTGGCGGGAGTTGGGTCTCGTTGAAATGCACGAAGCGTTCGCGTCGCAAGTTCTCTCGAACATCCAGGCCTTCGAATCCAAGAAATGGGCGCAGGAACGGCTGGGTCGCCCTGAGCCGATTGGCCAAGTCAATCGTGACACCTTGAACGTAATGGGCGGATCCCTCGCGATCGGACATCCATTCGGCGCGACGGGTGGGCGCATCACCTTGACACTCGCTAACGAAATGGCCCGACGCGACGTTCAGTTCGGCCTGATCTCAGTGTGTGCCCAGGGAGGGATGGGGTTCGCGATGGTGTTGGAGCGTCGCTGACGTGACAGCGTTTACGGTGGACACTCACGACGGCATTGCGCGCGTCGTCTTTGATTTACCAGACGAACCCGTCAACAAGATCACCGCCGGCGTGCGGGACGAATTGGAGCCGTTGTTCAACCAATTGCGTGGCGATGCCGACGTTCGCGCGGTCGTTTTCCTGTCGGGAAAGCGGGACAGCTTCATCGCCGGTGCTGACATCGACGAATTCGTCCGACTGAAATCGAGCGACGAAGCACTGCAGCTCGTGCGCGGCGGGCAGCGATTGGTCAGCCAGTTCGGCGAGCTGAACAAGCCGGTGGTTGCAGCTATTCACGGTGCGTGCTTGGGAGCTGGGTTGGAAGCGGCGCTTGCGTGTAAGTACCGCGTTGCCACGAACCATCCAAAGACGACCTTGGGGCTCCCTGAAGTCCAGCTCGGCATCATACCAGCCGCCGGCGGATGCCAGCGCCTTCCTCGGTTGATCGGAGTCCGAGCGGCGTTGGACATCATTCTCGCTGGTAAGGTCGTGTCCGCCCACAGGGCTTACCGATTGGGTATCGTGGACGAGTTGGTGCATCCTGCGATACTCGGAGAGGTCGCGATGAAGGCGGCCCGCAGGCTCGCCGACGGTTGGAAGCCGGGGCGGTCACGAGGCGGGTTAGCGTCGGTCGTGCTCGATAGGAACCCTCTCGGACGCCGTATCGTCTTTGCGACGGCGGAAAAGCAGGTGAAGAAGAAAACCAAGGGCCATTACCCTGCTCCTCTCGCCGCCCTCGATGCGATACGACACGGACTCAAGCACGGCATCGCGGCGGGGTTGGATCGCGAGGCGAAGCACTTTGCCGAACTGGGTGTTGGCGAGGTGTCTCGCAAGCTTGTCCAGATTTTTTTCGCGACTGCGGCGCTAAAAAAAGATTCGGGTGTCGAAGGCCCGGAGCCGGAAGCGAAAGAGGTGAAGAACCTAGCCATTGTGGGTGCCGGGTTCATGGGTGCGGCCATCGGGGGGACCGCCGTCCTGCGGGCGGGGGTCGATGTGCGGCTTCGCGATACGAGTCTCGATAGAGTGAAGAGGGGAGTGGATCTGGGGCGCAAGATCCTCCGGGACAGGCTCAAGCGTAGACGACTCACAAAGTACGAGTACCGGCGGCTGGAGGCACTGGTATCGGGTGGAGCCGATTGGGCGGGATTCGGTCGGTCGGACTTGGTGATCGAGGCAGTTTTCGAGGACCTCGATGTGAAACGTCAGGTGTTTCGTGAGTTGGAGACTCTGGTGGGAGAGCGCTGTATCCTGGCATCCAACACGAGTACCATACCGATCGCCCGCATCGCCGAGGCCACTAAGCATCCAGGTCGTGTGATCGGCATGCATTTCTTTTCTCCGGTGGAGAAAATGCCACTGCTCGAGATCATCATTACCGATCACACGGAGCCGTGGGTGACGGTCACGTCGGTCGACTTCGGTCGTCGCATGGGAAAGACCGTAATCGTGGTGCGCGATCATCCAGGGTTTTGGGTCAACCGCATTCTCTCTCCCTACCTCAACGAGGCCGGGCGTATGTTGAATGAGGGAGTGTCGATCGAAGACGTCGATCACAGCATGAAGCGCTTTGGTTTTCCAGTTGGACCGATCCAGCTGCTCGACGAGGTGGGTTTGGACGTCGCCCACAAGGGATCGTTGGTAATGCATGAGGCCTTGGGAGACAGACTCACGCCGATGGATGGGCTCGTTCGAATGATTGACGACGGACGACTGGGTCGGAAGAGCGGGCGTGGTTTCTATCGATACGAGAAGGGCAAGAGGAAGGGGGTGGATGAGTCGGTCTACGAAGTGCTCAGTGTGAACGCCCGTCCGGTGCCCAACATCGATATTGAGAAGCGGCTCGTCTTTGCGCTGTTGAACGAGGCGGCTCGCGCGTTGGATGAAGGAGTAGTTCGCTCGGCGAGGGACGGCGACGTGGGTGCAGTCTTTGGGATTGGTTATCCACCATTCCGGGGAGGTCCGCTGCGGCAGCTGGACGACATCGGGGCGGCGCGGGCAGTGGACACGCTCGAGCGGCTGTCCCAGGCCTACGGCGATCGATTCGCTCCGGCACCGGTATTACAGCAGATGGCAGCTTCCAACCTTCGTTTTTACCCCAACAATTAGCGAAATTCGACACGTTGCTAAAAGGCGCACTGCTCTGGCTGAGCGAACGACAAAAAGTCTTCGAAATGGTGAAGCGTAATGGTCTCTCGCGTAAATTTGCCAGTAGGTTTGTGGCAGGGGAGACGCTGGACGAGGCGATCCAAGCGGCACGTGTGCTGAACGAGAAGGGGATATCCACATCCCTGGATTTGTTGGGCGAAAGCGTCACTGATGAGAGTGAGGCGGCGCGATCCAGGGATGAGGTAATAGAGACCCTCGACCGAATCGCCGAGACGGGAGTCGATGCAAATGTATCGGTCAAGCTGACGCAGATGGGTCTCGATCTCAGCGAAGAGATCTGTGTGGCCAACATGCGCAAGGTGCTCGCACGCGCGCGCAAGCATGACATCTTCGTCCGTATCGACATGGAGGGCTCGCCCCACACTGAGCGGACGCTGAGATTGTTTTCGCAGCGTCTGCACCCGGAGTTCGGTGACTTGACTGGCGTGGTGATCCAAAGCTACATGCGCCGATCTGCGGCTGACGTGGAGGCGCTCATTGACCTGCAGGCACGTGTCAGGCTCTGCAAAGGAGCATATGCGGAGCCCGGGGATATTGCCTTTCAAGAGCGGCGCGAGGTGTCAGAGTCGTATACCAAGCTGATGGAACATCTGGTGCAAAGGGGCAATTACCCGGGCATCGCCACGCATGACGAGGCAATCGTCAAACGCACGATTGAGTTCGTGAAGAAGGAGAACATCTCCGCCGACCGATTCGAATTTCAGATGTTGTACGGTGTGCGACGCGATCTCCAACAGAAGCTCCGCAACGATGGCTATAACATGCGCGTCTACATTCCGTTTGGCACGCAGTGGTATCCCTATCTGATGCGCCGGCTTGCCGAGCGCCCGGCTAACATCGCGTTCATTACCATCAGTGTGTTGAAGGAGGCCCGTTTCTGGAAGTGATGCCGGATTCGTCGTTGGGTGGCTATTTCGAGAAGCATTCCCGTCCACCCGCTTTCGAAGGGTCAGATGGTGCGTCCTATTCGGTGGACGTTTACATCGAAGAGGACGAGACCACCAACAAGAAATATTCGGCCGCATTGATCTTCGTTCGGTGGTCTTCTGACGGGGCGCAGCCGGTTGGCCATTTGGAAACCGTGCCCTTAGCCGTGGCGGAGGGCCGGGCGGAGGTGAAATCGGCCCTCTACGCTTTGACGCTCCACCAAGTAAAGGGGCACCTAGAACGGCTCATCGAAGAAAAAAAGGGGTTGCCAGACTGGTAGAGCAGAGAAAGGGCACCGTGCTTTCCATCGTCGGGGGGACCTACCGTGTGTTTAGCAACGGTGAGACCTTGGATGCGTCTCTGCGTGGTCGAATGAAGCAGCGACGGGATAAGCGCGTCCTGGTGGGTGATGAGGTATTGTTGCACGCGCACGAGAACGGGTCGGTGACCATAGAGGATGTCGCCGAGCGACGTACCCTGTTGCAGCGGCGAACGCCGGGAAAGTCACGCGGTGTGCGCCTCATCGCAGCCAATCTAGATCAGGTAATTGTGGTGGGTGCGGCAGACCGGCCCCGATGGGACGCCCACCTCATGGATCGCTTTTTGGTGGTGGCCGAAACGAATCACCTAACTGCCGTGGTCATCGTGAACAAGGCCGATCTCGTGGGCGACGCAACATCGCTTGGCGAGCCGTACCATGCAGCAGGTTATGATGTGATAGTCACGAGCGTCCCGGACGGCGTCGGCATCGAGCTACTGCGGCGTAAGCTGGCGAACCGCGTTTCGTTGTTTACCGGCTCCACGGGCGTCGGGAAATCCGCCCTTCTCAACCTGCTGCAGCCAGGCCTGCGGCTCAGAACAGCCGAAGTGAGTCGCCGAAGCGGTGCCGGACGTCACACGACCACGACCACCGAAATGCACAGCCTCAAAGACGGCGGCTTTGTGGTGGACACGCCGGGGTTGCGCGATGTGGGGTTATGGGGTGTAATGCCGCAGGAACTCGCCGCGGCTTTCCCAGAATTCGCCTCCCAAATTCCCCACTGTCGCTTCGACAACTGTCGTCACGTGACAGAGCCGAATTGCGCCGTTGCCGCCGCCGCTGACTCTGGAGAGATCAGTCGTGCGCGTCTGGATTCATATCGCAAGCTACTCGAGGAAGCCGTTCAGGCGGCCAAGCACTGGGAGTGACGCCGAAGCAAGAAATTGATGGCCCTTGCGATCTGGAGGCCAATCGAGGCGTAAGGTGCGTACCGTTCAGCGAGTTGAGCGCTAGATTGCTTGACGCCCGCATCCGCTGAGCTGAAGAGGTGGCCGGGCCAACGGTTTCCGTCCGGATATCGAAACTCTGGAAATTCCCGAAAGGTAGGCATGACTGACGGATCTACTGCGCTTGTCACGCCGTTCAAGGGAGAGCGGTACCGCGACTTAGAGCGGTCTGGCGACTTGATCGCGCCTCCCTATGA
>SMVB01000680.1_pt1 | contig 26816 bp, 19 predicted proteins | sample 2456461 | NCBI WGS metagenome assembly SMVB01 (sample SAMN11095934, study PRJNA526329) | marine sediment metagenome | biome: Marine sediment; feature: Surficial sediment; material: Deep marine sediment; isolation source: Hadal surficial sediment | place: Pacific Ocean | collected 2014-05 | depth...
CCAACGTCGAGGAAAACGGCGTGCTGTTCATCGACGAGATCCACCGCCTGTCGGCGACCATCGAGGAGGTGCTGTACCCGGCGATGGAGGACTACGAGATCGACATCGTCATCGGAGAGGGTCCGAGCGCACGCTCGGTCAAGCTGCCGATCCCGTGCTTCACGCTGGTCGGTTCGACCACCCGCGCGGCGTTGTTGACCTCGCCGCTGCGCAGCCGCTTCGGCATCGTTTTCCGGCTCGACTTCTACAGCACCGAGGATCTTGCCAAGATCGTTTCCAACTCGGCGCAAAAGTTGGGGGTGCCGACCGACGTCGACGGAGGCCTCGAGATCGCCCGCCGTTCGCGCGGCACGCCGCGGATCGCGAATCGACTGCTGCGCCGGGTGCGTGACTTCGCCGAGGTCGACGGGGACGGAACGATCAACGCCGAGGTGGCGCGTGGCGCCTTGCAGAAGCTCGAGGTCGACAAGATGGGCTTCGACGACATCGATCGTCAACTCATGCTGACGATCATGAAGAACTTCGCGGGCGGCCCGGTGGGGCTCAACACGCTGGCGGCGTCGATCGGCGAGGACAAAGCGGCAATCGAGGACATCTACGAGCCCTACCTCATCCAGCTCGGTTTCCTGGCGCGCACGTCGCGCGGTCGGATCGCGACCAAGATCGCCTACGAGCACTTCGGCATCCCGAAGCCCGGTGACCAGTCCTCCGGCGGACCGCAACCCGAGCTCTGGTAGGGCGGCGACGGACCCGCCTTGCCCTCGCCCGCAAGACCCACCCGCCAAACCGATCCCACCTCCACCACGGCCTGCCAAGCGTGCGCATCGAGCTCTTCGACTACGACCTTCCCGCCGACCTGATCGCCCAGGAGCCGGCCGCACGGCGCGATGAGTCGCGGCTGCTGACGCTCGCCCGTGGGGCCGCCGGTCCGCCTACCGAGCATCGGTTTGCGGAGATACCGCAACTGTTGCGCGAGGGCGATGTGCTGGTCGTCAACGACGCCAGGGTGGATCCGCTGCGGCTCCATCCACGACGCGCCACCGGCGTCGTCGTCGAGATCCTCCTGCTGCACGAGGCCGAAGCGCCGGTCGGCGCCCGAGGCTCGGTGTGGGAGGCGATGGTTCGCGGCGGAAAGCGCCTGCGTGACGGTGAGATTCTCCATCTCGGGGCTCATAAGCGGACCGTCGGGGGCGGTATCACGGCGGAAGGCAGTTTGGAGGACAGTGATTCGTGTACCGAGATCATTGTGCGCGCGTCGCTACCAGGTGGCCGTCGTCTCGTCGAGTTGCCGGTGGACCGTCGGGCCGACGAGGTGCTCGACCGCTGGGGCGAGATGCCGTTGCCTCCCTACATCCGGCGCCAACCGGACGACGAGCGCGCCGCCATCGACCGGGACCGCTATCAGACCGTCTATGCCCGCCGGCATGGCGCCGTCGCGGCGCCGACGGCGGGCTTGCACTTCACCCGCGAGTTGCTGCGACGGATCGAGTGCGCCGGTGTCGAGATCGCAACGCTGACGCTCCGGGTCGGGCCGGGGACGTTCCAGCCCCTGCGGGTCGACCAGGTTGCCGAGCACCGGATGGAAGCGGAATCGTTCGTCCTGCCGGAGCAGTGCGTGGCGGCCATCGTGGCGGCGAAGGAGCGGCAGTGCAGGGTGGTCGCCGTTGGCACGACGGTGGTTCGGACCCTGGAGCATGCGGCACGGTGCAGCGGCGGGATCGAGAACGGCGCCGGTGCCGGCGACGCCGACATCTTCATCTACCCGGGTTTCGAGTTTCGTGTCATCGATGCCATGCTGACAAACTTCCACTTGCCGCGATCGACGCCGATCTTGATGGCGGCGGCGTTCGCTGGCCGCGAACGGTTGTTACAGGCGTATGAAATCGCGGTACGAGAGCGGTTTCGTTTCTATTCCTACGGCGACGCGATGTTGATCACATGAGCTTTCGGCATATCGGGTCCGAGCTGCAGGCGTTGCTGAGCGAGTGGCTGGAGAACCCCGAGTCTCGGCGCCTTGTGCTCCAGCATACCTGGGAGCGTTCGGTCGGGGAGGCGGTGAGCCGCCGCTGTCGACCGCTGGGCTTCGAGGACGGCGTGCTCACGGTCGAGGTCACCGACCCGGAGTGGAAACCTCAGCTCGAGGCGATGAGCGGCGAGCTGATCACGAAGGTAAACATCGCCTTGGGGAAGCCGTGGGTGCGGAAGATCTTGTGGGTCGCGGCGACGGAGCGGTGAGAGGGCCGCTCGTGGTAGCCGCCAGCATCGCCTTCCTCTCCCTTCCTTTACCTCGCCCGCAATTCCCTCTGCAAGTGTCAAGTTATATCGGGGACAGCACACTAGCTGCTCTGGCCGAACGGGTACACGCCGAGCTTCGTGTGACGGGCGCCCGTTTGGCGCAGCTCGCTCTCGAATAAGGTGAGCTCGTCGATCACGAACTTGCCTGCCACTACCTCGTCCCGCGCCTCCACCGCTTCGCGCAGAGCCGGCAGGCCGCTGCTGCCGCGTACCCGACCGAGGGTAATGTGCGGATGGAAGCCGCGCTTTTCCTTGGCGAACCCGATCTCGGCAAGGCCGGCGTCGAGCTCGGCGTGCAGGGACGAGAGCGCCGCGTCCATGGTTTCGACGCCGATCCAGAGAACGCGGGGGCGGCGAAGATGTGGGAAACTTCCGAGGTTGCGCAGCCGGCAGTGGGTCGACTGCGCGGTGCCAGCGACCCTGCTCAGGATGCCGTCGATTGTCGCCAGTTCGCCAGGCTCGACGTTCCCCAAGAACTTCAGGGTCAGGTGAATCGAATCGGCGTGAACCCAACGAACGTCGGCACCGCAGGCGCTGAGCTCGGCGACGATTTCCCCGAGCCGCTCCTTGAGGGAATCCGGCAGATCTACGGCGATAAATAAGCGCATGGGAACGATCAAGACTGCGTTGCTGTCGGTCCACGATAAGACGGGCTTGGTGGATTTCGCCAGAGGATTGCACGAGCACGGCGTGCAGCTGCTGTCGACGGGCGGCACCGCCGCTGCTCTCCTCGATGCCGGCTTGCCGGTGCGACAGATCTCTGAGCACACGGCGTCGCCGGAGATGCTCGGCGGCCGGGTCAAGACGCTCCACCCGAAGGTGTTTGCCGGTATCCTGGCGCGCCGCGACGACGACAGCCAGATGGCGGAGCTCGACGAGCATGAGGTGCCGCCCATCGACTTGGTAGCGGTCAACTTGTACCCGTTTGCCGCCACGGTGGCGCAACCGCAGCACACCTTGCAGGAGGCGCTCGAGCAGATCGATATCGGCGGGGTGACGCTGCTGCGGGCGGCGGCGAAGAACTCGCCCGGGGTCGTGGTCGTTGTCGATCCGGAGGACTACGACAGCGTGCTCGAGGCGGTGCGCGGCGACGATCTGCCGTTGTCGCGACGGCTCGCCTGGGCGGCTCGGGCGATCGCCCACACCGCCGGGTACGAGGCGTCGATCTGCAACTATCTCAACGGCCTGCCCGAAGACGCCTCCCTCGATGCGACCCCGAGGCTGCAGGACACCCCCGCCACCGTGGCGATGACCTTCGATCGGATCCAAGGACTGCGCTACGGTGAGAATCCGCACCAGACGGCGGCGTTTTTTTCCGATCGGGCAACGGCGCCGCGTAGCCTCGCCGCCGCCGAGCAACTGCACGGCAAAGAGCTCTCATTCAACAACATCCTCGACCTCGACGCGGCGTGGCGATTGGTGCGCGCCCTGCCGGCGCCCGCCGCCGTGGTGATGAAGCACGGCAATCCTTGCGGCGCCGCCTGCGGGGAAACGCTGGTCGACGCCTACACCAGGGCGCGCGCCACCGATCCGGTGTCCGCATTCGGCAGCGTTCTCGGGTTCAGCGAGCGGGTCGACGCCGACACCGCGGGCGAGATCGTAGCGACGTTCGTCGAGGCGATCGCGGCACCCGGCTTTGTCGCTGATGCCCTCGAGATCTTGCGCGAGAAGAAGAACATGCGCCTGCTCAGCATCCCGGCCGACGGTGAGCTCGCGCCGGGCTACGCCGCCGCCGGTTTCCACGATCGCGATATTCGATGGATCGACGGCGGTCTGCTGCTCCAGGATCGTGACCCCGGGGCGGGGATTCCCGCAGAAGAATGGGTGTGCGTGACCGAACGGCAGCCGACCGATGAAGAAGAGGCCGGCCTTCGGTTCGCCTGGGCGGTGATCCCGCACGTCAAGTCCAACGCCATTCTGCTGGCCCGGGGCCGCCAGGTCATCGGCGTCGGCGCCGGCCAGATGAGCCGTGTCGACTCGTGCCGCATCGCGGTATGGAAGGCCAACGACTTCGGCCACCAGGTGGCCGGCGCGGTAGCCGCCTCGGACGCCTTCTTCCCGTTCCCCGACGGCCCGGAATCACTCGCCGAGGCCGGAGTAACGGCGATCGTCCAGCCGGGCGGCTCAGTCCGCGACGAGGAAGTCATCGAGGCCGCCAACCGCCTCGGCATCACGATGGTGCTCACCAAGACGCGCCACTTTCTGCACTAGCAGGCGGTTGCGCCTCGACGACGCGGGGGCGGCGGAGTCAGCCGTGACCCGTTGGGATATCCGGGCTAGCCGATGCGCTCGGAGTCCTCGATCCGCCACGTCTTGTCGAACCAGGGTTCTGCGACGCCACCCTGTCTCAATCATGAGCACGGGCGCAACCTGGAGGTTCAGGTGACGGCTTTAGAACTGGACGGCCGCTTCCGGCAACCTTGCGACACACCGTGTTTGTCGACCCGTCAGATCCGTAGACACATCGTCTCGTCAGGAGCCGGGCCATGCGCGAACTACCCCTCCATTGTGAGATAGGTCCCCTGCAGCGTGCCTTCGGGGTTGCGTGTGTCGTTACCGCCACTGGCCGGATGAATACGGCTTGCACGACGGCGACATGCCGTCGGGGTGGACTCGGCAGTTCACCTATCCGTTTCGTTCTTCCGGTTCAGCCGGCCCGGCGGACGCCGCCGGTGACTGACCGGCCCCGCTGTTGCGGGTGCGGTGCTCGAGAACTGCAGCAAAGAGCCTCCTATGCCTTGACGACCCGGGTGCGGCTGAGTCGGTCGTGCAGGCCGCGCCGCTGCGGATCGCGGAGGGCCGGAAGCATGCCGGCCAGCAGCGGTAGGGCGGATACCACCCAGGCAGCCAATCGAATGGCGGCGCGACCGAAGCCGACGGAGAACTGATCGGTGCCGACGACCCGCAGCCGCATGACCATGCGGCCGATCGTCTGACCGCAGCTGCCGACGAAAAACACCGAGTAGCCGACCACAAAGATCGCCCACGCGATCCCCAAACCGAACGCTTCCTCGACGAGGATCTGGCGGAAGGGCAGCCCCGTTCCGGAGCTCGCCGCACCCACCAGGGCCGAGCCGATCGCTGTCAGCACGAGCAGATCGCACAGGGCGGCGGCGGCGCGCTCGCCCAAGGGACCGGCGGACGAGTGCGCGGCGCGCGGCTCGACGACCTCCTCGTCCCACTCGAGCGCTTGAGCGTCCTTCGCATCGTCCCCCGGCAGGTCAAGGTCGAGTGCTGGAGTCGCCGCCGCCGGCGTAGCTTCCTCGAAGTCGAGCTCGGGGACCGAATCGTCCGCGGTGGTGGGTTCATCGGCGTCCGGCAGGTCCGGCATCACAGCTGGGGGCAAGTCGCCGGCGGGCTCGTCGTCGTCCCCCGTTTCGAGGTCCCCGGCTTCCGAGGGCTCGTCGAAGATTGCATCGAGACGCTCGATCGCCTCACCGGTGGAAATCTCCGGCTCGCCATCGGCGGCGGGTTCCGCGAAGGGCTCGAGCTCGTCGGTCTCCGCTACGCCCCAGTCAAAGTCGGCGGCGGGTCGCTCTTCCGGCTCGTCGGATGGGTCGGCGACAACCTCCGCATCGTCGGCGTCGAGGGCCTCGAGCTCCTCCGTCGCGGCGTCGATGTTGTCTTCGACTAGGTCGAGGTCGAGGACGATATCGTCGGTCTGCTGATCGATGGTGAAGTCGACGTCCTGCTCGCCGGCAGTCTCGGCGAATTCGATGTCGGTCCCGCCCGTCGCTTCGAGATCGACCTCGTCTGTGACGCCGTCCTTGGCTGCAGCCGGCGTTTCTTCCGGTTCGGCGGCGGGTTCGACGATCGCCGCGCCGAAGCCGACGACTTCGGTCTGTTTGACGACGACTTCGTCGTCTTCTTCGAGAACGACAACCTCGGGTTCTTTGCTCGCATCGACGTCACCTGCAGCGAGAGATTCCGTCTCTTCCTCGACCTCCATCTCTTCAGCCACCTCGACCTCTACCTCGTCGGCTTCCGGGACTTCGACCTCATCGGCTCCCTCGGCCTCATCGACGTCGACTTCGTCGGCTTCCTCGACCTCTTCGGCCTCATCGACGTCGACCTCATCGGCTTCCTCAACGTCGACCTCGTCGGTGGAATCCGGTCCGGTGGCTTCGTCTTCCTCGATGTCCCGCACCCCTTCGATTTCCTCGACCTTTTCGTCCGGCTCGATCGCCTCTAGGTCGTCGGCTTCCGGCTCGTCGATGTGGGCGCTCGTTTCGACCTCTTCGGCGTCGCCACCGTCCTCGAGCTGTTCCTCGGCACGACGCGCCCTGATGCGCTTGAGGCGTTCGCGTAGCTCTTCGCGCCAATCGGCAAAGCCGGGGATGTCGCCGTCAAATTGGGGCTCGTCGTCGATAGGCAGCGGTTCGGCGCCGGTGATCTCGATGTTGATCTCTGCGTCGGTAGTCGTGGCTCCACCTCGAACGTCGTCGTCCGCCGATAGGTCGTCGCTGTTCACGATCGGTGCCTCCTTGCTGGGCCCACCGTTCGCGGGCGCGGTAGCGGCCATCGCCTCGGCAGCACCGTTCTCCTCGCCCGGTAGGGGCACGAACCAATCAGGCGCGTCGGCGTCAGGTGCCGCGGCCAGAGGGTTCTGGTTTTGTTTACGTCGGTCGAGACGAGCGCGGTGCAGCCGGTCGCGCAGCTTCACGCGAAGCTCGGGGTCATCCCGGAGTAGGTGCCGGGCCCCGTCGAGCGACGCGGTGGCCAACGGGCGAACAAGCGCGAACGACTTGTCGCAGCGGGGACATTGCGGCACGTCGTCGAACGTCACGAGTCCGCATTCGGGGCATTTCACAACGCTTGTCCCGAGTACGCCGTACTGAAATCTATGGCGTCTTCGCTAATCGACGATGTCGTCAGCATCGCCTTCGTCGCGGCGCCTTGTATCTGGCCTCTTGTGTTCGCACCCAGACCCATCACACTTTCAGCACGGCATGCTGGCAAGGTGGGCATTCGGATGCTAGCAATACCCCATGAGTGTTGTCGAGTGCGCCCCGACGTCAGCGGCGGGCGGCGAGCGGATGTCTGAGCGCGCTCACTCGCCAGCGACGTCGGCGGGTTCGATGCCGTACGACTTCATCTTGCGGTACAGGTGGCTGCGCTCGATGCTGAGCGCCGCGGCGGTCCGCTTGACGTTGCCTCCATGCTCCCGCAGCTTGGTCAGGATGAAGCGTCGCTCGAAAAGGTCGCGGGCTTCACGGAGCGCGAGATCATCGCGCGAGTCGCGCGAGTCGCGCGAGTCGCGCGGGCCGAAGGCATCGATCGCCGGCTCGAGGTCGGCCTCGTGGATCGTTTCGCCGTCGACCATGATCACCAGGCGCTCGCAGACGTTTTCGAGTTGGCGCACGTTTCCCGGCCAACGGTAGGCGGTGAGGTGGGCGATGGCGGCCTCGGTGAGTCGCTTGGGGCTGATACCGTACTCGGCCGCGGTACCCCGCATGAAGTGCTCGGCGAGCAGCGCTACGTCGTCGCGGCGCTCGCGCAGGGGCGGAACCTGGAACGGGATCACATTGATCCTGTAGTAGAGGTCCTCGCGGAACCGACCCGATTCGATTTCCTCCTGCAGGTCCTTGTTGGTCGCGGCGATGACCCGGACATCGACGCTGTGATCGGTGGTCGAGCCCACGGGCTGGAAGGTCTGCTCCTGCAGCACGCGCAGTACCTTCGATTGGGTGCGCATGCTCATGTCGCCGATCTCGTCGAGGAACAGCGTGCCGCCGTCGGCGAGATCGAACTTGCCGGGCTTGTCGGAAACGGCACCGGTAAATGCTCCCTCGACATATCCGAAAAGCTCGCTCTCGATGAGCTCGTCGGGGATAGCGGCGCAGTTGATCTCGACGAAAGACTCCGACGACCGTTGCGACAGGGCATGAATGCGTCGCGCCACGAGCTCCTTGCCGGTGCCGTTTTCACCGAAGATCAAGACGCGGCCGTTGGTCGGGGCGGCGCGACTGATCTGCTCGCGCAGGGCGACGATGGCGTCGGATTCCCCGATCATGTCCCAGCGCTCGCTGGCCTCGGCCCGCAAGCGGCGGTTCTCGTCTTGCAGGGCCTTGTGCTTGAGGCCGTTCTCGACCACCAGCAGGACGCGATCGAGTGACAGCGGCTTCTCGATGAAGTCGAATGCTCCGAGCTTCGTGGCCCGGACCGCCGACTCGACGCTGCCGTGGCCCGAGATCATCACGACGACCGAATGGGTGTCGGTTTCGCCGAGCTTCTCGAGGACCTCGAGCCCGTCGATGCCGGGCAGCCAGATGTCGAGAAGGATGAGGTCGGGATGAAAACGCTTGGTCGCCCTGATCGCCTCTTCGCCGCTGGAGACGGTATTGACGCCGTAGCCCTCGTCTTCGAGGACGCTCTTCAGGGTGGAGCGTACGTTACGCTCGTCGTCGACGACCAGGATGCCGGGCGCGCTACTCAACAGGGTAGCTCGATCGTGATGACGGTTCCGCGGGGTTGGTTATCGCTCACCCTGACATAGCCGCTGTGATCGGCCACGATCTGATGGACGATCGCCAGGCCGAGCCCGGTGCCGCCGTGCTTGCGCGAGAAATAGGGGAGAAACAGGCGGTCCTTGTCTTCCGGCTCGATGCCGGGGCCGGTATCCGCCACCTCGATGCGCACCGTTTGAAGGTCGTGGTCGTACGAGGTGCCGACCCGCAGCGTGCCCTCGCCCTCCATCGCCTCGACGGCGTTGTCGAACAGGTTGGTGAAGGCGCGTTTGAGCTGGTCGGGGTCGGCTTCGATGGTGGGGATCTGGGCTGAAAAATCGCGTTCGACGGCGATGCCTTCGTGCATGCTGGCGCAGGCCAGCAGGCCGTTTTCGACGATCTCCTGCAAGTTCGCGGGCACCAGGCTGACCGTCGGCATGCGCGCGTAGCGGGAAAACTCGCTGACCAGGCCCTTGAGGGTGTCGACCTCCTGCAGAATCGTCCGCGTTCCCTCCTCGATGACGTCGTATTGTCCCTCGTCGCCCGCATCGCGACGGTAGCGGCGCGCGATGCGCTCGGCCGACAGCTGGATCGGGGTCAGCGGATTGCGAATCTCGTGGGCGATGCGCCGCGCGACTTCCCGCCACGCCGCGGTCTTCTGCGCCGTGATCAACTCGGTGAGGTCGTCGAGGACGACGACCGTTCCGATGTAGGCGCCGACGCTGTCTCTGAGGATCGAACAGTGGGCTGCAACGGTCAGGCGGCTGCCGTTGACGTCGAGCGAAAGCTCGTCCTCGAGGGGGGTGCGTCGTGTCTTGGCGCGCTCCATCAGGCTGCTCAGGTCGGCGAACGCCTCGTTGCTCAACACGTTCTCGAAACGATGGCCGATCGCCTCCGCCGCGTCCATCGCCAGCATGCGCGCGGCGGCGCGATTGAACGTCGAGATCTCGCCCTCGGCGTTCAGCGAGATGACACCGGTGCCGATGTTGGCCAACATCGCCTCCATGTAGCGGCGCCGCTCGTCGAGCTCGGTGTTGGTCGCCTGCAGGCTGTCGCGCGACTGGCGCAGGTTCTCCTGACCGGCGCGGAGGTCCGAGGTCATCTGGTTGAACGATTCGACCAGGGTGCCGAGCTCGTCCTGGGCGTCGACCTCGACCTGGTAGCTGAGATCGCCGGCGGCCACGGCTCGCGTGCCCTCGGCGAGCTTCTGGATGGGAACCGTCACACCGCGGGCCAAGTACATCCCGACCCACAGCGCCGAGAAGACGATCAGCAGCGTCATCAGCAGGAAGGTCAGCAGGTAGTTTCTGAGGATCGGATCCTTTTCGGCGAGCCCCGACATGAAACTGTCGTAGAGGCCCTCGATGGCGCCGACCTCGGCGACCAGCTCGTCGTTGAGGACACGGGCGACGACGAGCACACCGGTGACCTCATTGCGTCGTGTCGGATGATAGATAGGTACGCCGGCGCGTAGCAGCCGGACACCCTCGACGATCTCCTTGTTGAGCCGAAACGGCTGGCCCTGCAGCGCCGCGGTGATCAGCGCCGCGTCGACGTGGAGTGCGTGTGTGTCCGGCAAGGGTTCGATCCGGCGTTCGCCGGCGGCGCCTTCTTCGTTTTGGCCGCCTTGTTGTGGGCCCGGGATGGCTGGTCGCTGGAAGTACGTCGCGAATTTGCTGTCGGTGTCGAAGTACGGGTCCAGCAAGAGGTTGGAGCCGTAGTACACGACCATGGCGTCGAGCTCGTACTGCCGGCTTCGCGGGATCAAGAGAGTCTCGCGTAAAAAGTCCCAGGCGACGTCCTCGAGAGTGCCGATGCGGTCCTCGCTGATCTCGTCGGCGAGGCCGAGCGCGAAACGCTGAAGCTCGCGAGCCTGGTCTTCCTGCGCTCGCTCGGACACTTCGCGGGCCCGTTCCACGATCTGCTTGGTATCCGGCGAAAACCAGGTATCTACGGCCGTCGTGATGAGACCCGAAGCAACGATGAACAGCATGACGGCGGGAATCAGGACCATGCCGATGTAGGTAACAACGACACGGGTGCTGAACTGTGACCCGGGCTTCTGGCGGCGGCGCTCCACGTAGAGCTTGATGACGTTGCGGCCCAGTACGAACAGCATCGCCAGGATGAGGGTGATGTTGAGCGCCGTCATCGCCTGCAACGAGACGGCGCCGGAGGCGAGGCGCGACTCCCGGAACACCCACAGCGCCGCGGCATAGACCGCCGCCACAATCATTAACCCGACGATCGTCAGCCATCGGTTGCGCAGCTCTTTCTTGCTGCTGTCGCTGGGTTGGGTACTCATGGAGAACGCTCCGACACACACGAACGAACCACTGACCGATCAAATGCTAGCAGGCTGGAGTGCGGACGCCGAAGGGGGTCGAGTAACCGCCGGGAAGGGCGTAACGCTTCGCAGGCGCGCGGCAATCTATACGAGGCTGCGGGCCGCAGCCGGTTGCCGAGATGTCGACCGTCAGATCAGACGCGTGCGGGGACCAGATACGGGCGACGAGAAGCGATGTCGTAGACCACGTCTTCCCAGGTGACCGTGCGCCACGCGTCGGTGGTCTTCTGGATGGTCTCGACCAGACTGGCGTGCAGCGAGTGACCGGCGCGGTAGGCGACCACGTGCCCCAGCAGGGGAGCGCCGAGGAGCATCAGGTCGCCGATGGCGTCGAGAATCTTGTGGCGCACGAACTCGTCCTCGAAACGCAGCTGATTGTTGAGGATCGAGTTGTCGCCGATGACAACCGCATTCTCCATCGAGCCGCCGAGTGCCAGGCCATTGCGGCGAAGAGCTTCGACCTCGCGTAGGAAGCCGAAGGTGCGGGCCGGCGCGATCTGCTCGGTGAAGCAGCGCGGCGTGACCACGAACGTCTGCCGCTGCTCGCCGATCAACGGGTGCTCGAAGTCGATCGTGTAGGAGATCTTGAAGCGATCCGACGGGTAGACGGCTACGAATTTATCTTCTTCCTCGATACGAAGCGGCTCGAGGATCTTGATAAACTCGCGCGGCGCCTTTTGTACTCGAATCCCAGCCTCGTGCATGAGATAGATGAACGGTGCCGCGGAACCATCCAGAATGGGAACCTCTACGCCCTCGACCTCGACGATCAGGTTGTCGATGCCGAGCCCGGCGGCCGCCGCCAGCAGGTGCTCGACCGTGCCGATCGTGGCATCGCCCTTGGCGAGCGTGGTGGCGAGATTGGAGCGTTGCAGATGCTCCTGGCGCGCCGGAATCTCGGCGCCATCGAGATCCATTCGCCGGAATACGATGCCGCTGTTCGGCGGTGCGGGACGCATCCGCATGGTGACGCGCACGCCGCTGTGCAGGCCGATGCCGGCACAATCTATGTCTTTCCGGAGTGTTTTTTGCGTCCAGTTCAATCGAACCCCCAGGGTTGGGTCTCCTCTACCTCAGTCACGTTTACAGCAAGATTAGTGCCAACGTTTCGAAATCAGTCCTAAATCGTTAGGTGACAACGTTTTACGGGAATCTGAAGAATTGTCGAAAAACCTGTAGTGTTGATTTTAGGCATCATTTTGATGCCCCCGTGTCTCTTTTCTGCAACAGGTGACGTTTCGTGCGCATCGCTGTCGTGACCTCCGATGTGCCCTTTGTAGAGGGCGGCCATCGCGTCATCGCTCGGGCGCTCGTCCGCGCCCTGAGGGAGGCTGGCCACACCGCGGACATCGTGACGACCCCACAGAACCGTTTCGGGCGCCAGCTGTCCGCGTACTGGGCTACCTGGTTGACCGACGTTCAGGTGGCCGGCGACGGCGGCCCGGTGGACCGGGTCGTGAGCCTCAGATTCCCATCCTATGCGGTGCGCCATCCGCGCCAGGTCGTATGGCTCAACCACCGAATGCGAGAGTACTACGACCTTTGGGATGACTTCAGCTCGGGGCTCAGCGGCAAAGCGATGCTGGTCGAGGGCGTACGCCGGAGCATGATCCACTTCCTCGACGGTCGCTTGTTGCATCGGCGCACGGTGATCGCCCAATCGAGGACCATCCAGGCGCGGCTGAGGCGCTGGGGAGATATCGATTCCGACGTGCTGTACCCGCCCGCGCCGCAGCGTGACTACCGCTGCGACGACTACAACGGCTCGATCCTCGTCGTCGGTCGGCTGACGAAGCTCAAGCGCGTCGACCTCTTGATCCGAGCGGCGGCGGCGGCCGGCGGCGATTGGCGGGTTCGCATCGCCGGCGAAGGCCCCGAGCGGGCGGCGCTCGTCGCTCTGACTCGGGAGCTCGACCTCGAACACCGCGTCGTTCTGCTCGGCGAGCTCGACGAAGACCGCCTCGTGCACGAGTACGCCAACTGTGCCGCGGTGTACTTCGGGTCGCGCGCCGAAGACTACGGCTTGGTGACACTCGAGGCGTTTTCTAGCGCCAAGGCGGTCGTCACCTGTACCGATTCGGGCGGCCCGGCTGAGCTCGTCGAGGACGGTGTCACCGGGTTTGTCGCCAAGCCTGAAGTCGAAGCCGTCGCCGGCGTGCTGTCGCGCATTACCGGGGAAGCGCGGCTTGCCGAGAAGTTGGGATCGTCGGCCGCCGAAGTGGCGGCACGGCATAGCTGGCCGGCCGCCGTCGAGCGCCTTCTCGCGGCCTGCTAGCTTGGACTTCTCGACGGATAACTAGCCGGATCGTCGCCAGTCCGAGCGGCCGCCGGACTTGGACTCGAGCCGGACGTCGGTAATCTCCATGCCTCTCTCGAGCGCCTTGCACATGTCGTACAGCGTCAACAGGGCGACCGACGCCGCGGTCAGCGCTTCCATCTCGACCCCCGTCTGCCCGGTGCACGAAGCGCTGGCGCTGACGTGGAGGCCGTCATCGTGCGGTTCGACCTGGACGTCGACGTGGCTCAACGGCAGCGGGTGACACAAAGGGATGAGCTCGGCGGTTCGTTTCGCCGCCTGGATCCCGGCGATCCTCGCCACCTCGACCACGTTCCCTTTGGGGACGTCACCACTGAGAACCCGGGCCCGGGTCTCGGGACCCATGCGCAGCTTCCCGGAGGCGGTCGCGGTGCGCTGCGTCGCGGGCTTGTCGCCGACGTCGACCATCGTCGCCCGACCCTCTTCGTCGAGATGCGTGAAGTCCCGGTTAGCCATGGTTTCCGCAGCGTAGCACGCGGATGGGGGGGTGCTAGCCGGGCTATATCTCCGCCCCTCGACACGCCCTCTCCTACGGCGGTTCGCCGTTGCTCCCTCGGGCCGGAGGAGTGCGGCCCTCGACCTGTTCTGCTTATAGGAGCGCCAAGTTTGTCTCCGAGGTTTCAGGACCGGCACGCCAATCGGGTTCGGTCGCCAAACGGTTGGCGGACAGAGCCCCTGTCGAGCCGGCGACCAAGCCGCAATCGGCACGGAGCCGCGCGCGGTCGCCGGCCCGGTGGAGCGGTCAAACCCGATACACTCAGGGCATGTCGCAGCCCACGGAAAGCCCACCGCAACAGCTCACTTTGTGGGACCGCGAAGCGGTGGAATCGATGCGCGTGCCGAGCGATTCCTGGCGCCAGCGATACGATGCGGAGGCTGCCCGCGCTGTGCCCGGGCGGGTCGCGCCGGGGCGCTCTTCCGCCACCACCGAGCTACAGGCTCTGCACACGCCGGCCGACCTCGACGGCTGGTCGTTCAACGGCGAGCTTGGTTTCCCCGGCGAGTACCCGCTGACCCGTGGCATCTACGCGAGCATGTATCGCGGGCGTCTTTGGACGATGCGCCAGTACGCCGGTTTCGCCACCGCCGAGGAGACCAACAAGCGATTCCGGTATCTGCTCGAGCGCGGCCAGACCGGCTTGTCGACAGCCTTCGATCTTCCCACCCAGATTGGCTACGACTCCAACCATCCGATGGCGCGTGGTGAGGTCGGGCGGGTCGGGGTGGCGATCGACTCGGTTCGCGACTTGGAAGTGCTGTTCGACGACATCGACATCGCCGAGGTGACGACCTCGATGACGATCAACGCGACGGCCGCCACCCTGCTGGCCCTGTATTGCGCGCTGGCTGAGCGCCGTGGAGTTGCCCTCGAGCAGCTCGGCGGCACCGTGCAGAACGACATCCTCAAGGAGTACATCGCCCGTGGGACGTACATCTACCCGCCGGTCGCGTCGTTGCGCCTGGTGACCGACACGTTCCGGTTCTGTGCCCAGCGCGTGCCGCGCTGGAACACCATCAGCATCTCCGGGTATCACATCCGTGAGGCCGGCTCGACCGCGGTCCAGGAGGTCGCGTTCACACTCGGCAACGCCATCGCGTACACCGAGGCGGGGCTGTCGGCCGGTCTCGACGTCAACGACTTCGCTCCGCGGCTGTCGTTTTTCTTCAGCGCCCACAACCATCTTCTCGAGGAAGTCGCCAAGTTTCGTGCCGCCCGCCGGCTGTGGGCCCGGATCATGAAGGAGCGCTTCGGCGCGGTGAATCCCAAGGCCTGGAGGATGCGCTTTCACGCCCAGACCGCCGGCTCGACGCTCACCGCGCAGCAACCCTTCAACAACGTCGTGCGCGTCGCCGTTCAGGCTCTGGCGGCGGTGCTCGGCGGTTGTCAGTCATTGCACACCAACGGCATGGATGAGGCGCTGGCGCTCCCCACGGAGGAGTCGGCGCGCACCGCGTTGCGAACCCAACAATTGTTGGCCTACGAGCACGGTGTCGGCGATGTGGTCGACCCGCTCGGCGGCTCGTTCACCGTCGAGGCGATGACCGGTGAGCTCGAGGAGGAGGCGGCGGCGCTGATCGACGAGATCGACAAATTGGGCGGCATGGTCGCGGCCATCGAGGTGGGCCACGTGCAGCGGCTCATCGAGACGGCCGCCTACGACGATCAACGCGCGATCGAGTCCGGAGAACGTTACGTCGTCGGCATCAACTGCTTCGAAGAAGAAGAGCGGGGTGGCCCCGAGATCGCGGTACACGAGATCCCGGAAGGACTCGAAGAACGCAAGGCCGAAGAGCTCGAAGCGCTGCGCGCCGAGCGCGACAGCGACGCCGTTGCCAGGGCGCTGGACGGCTTGTACGCCGCCGCCTCCTCGGATACCAACCTCGTCGAGGTCATTCTCGAGGCGGTCAAGCAGGAAGCGACGCTCGGGGAGGTCGCCGACCGCCTCCGCGACGCCTTCGGCGAGTATCGTGATCCCCTTACGCGCTAGTAGCCCGTTGAGAAGTTCGGGCTAGCCTGGCCCGCGCAGCCGTGACCCCTCGAGTAGTAGCGTACGCGGAGCACCTGAATCGAGCGCACCGCGGTTACTCGCGTCCTTCTCCGCGCCCGCGTCAGGAGGGCGTTGACTAGGGGGCGACGGGAAACGGTCGCCTCCGGTGTGTACAATGATCACGTTCCAAGGCGTCTTTCCCCACCGTAGTGGAAATCCCAATGAAGCAGCCCACGAAGCTCCGCGCCCTCGTTGCCCCGACCGATGACCTGCTGGCCGTGACGTTCCGTTTCGGTCTCGGTGTGAGCCTCGTGCTCGCTCTGCTCGCTGCAAGCTCCGCGGTAGCGACGGCCTCGGCCCCGCAGCGGCTGGCTCGGGCCGATTTGGATGCGTTCGAGAAGGTCGACCTCGACACGCTGGCAGAGAAATACCGAGATTTCTACGACGAGATAGAGGTCATTCTGACGCCGGAGGAAGAGGACGTCTTCCTGCGCCTCGAATCGGATTTTCAACGCGACGAGTTCGTTAAGAGGTTCTGGTCGGTACGCGACCCGAGCCCCGGCACCGCCGCGAACGAGTACAAGGAGGAGTACGCGAAGCGGCTCGAGCACGTCGAGAAACACTTCGGCCGTGGAGCGCCCCGCCCGGGAAGAAAGACGGAACGGGGCCGGATGTACCTGCTGCTCGGCGAGCCGATGAACATCAAGTCGCTGCCCTACGAGCAGCAAACGTACCCCATAGAAATCTGGTGGTATCACGCCAATCCCCGGCTCGGCATCCCGCCATTTTTCTGGCTGGTTTTCTTCAAGCGTACCGGGGTCGGGGAATTCCGCCTCTATAGCCCGCTGGTCGACGGGCCGATGGCGCTGCTCAACCCGTCCGGCGAGTCTTCGGTGCGTCAGATTCAGACCGGTGAAACGCGCTACATGTCGCAGATGGAGGGTGAGATCGGCGCCGCGCTCGATGTGCTGCAGCGTATCGAACCGGAGCTTGCCCAGGTTGCTCTGAGCTTGATTCCCGGCGACTACGGCGGGCAGGTGGGCTATGGCTCGATGCGCTCGCAGATGATGATGGGCGACATCGAGAGCATCCCCGAGACCATCATGCCCTCGGCCTCCTGGGCGTATCCGATTCTCACCGGCATGGTCGAGGCCAACGTTCGTTTCGAGACCATGCCGATCCAAGCGCAAGCGATCGCGTTGTTGGATCCGAGCGGCGTGCCGTTCCTTCATTACGGGCTGCTCACCCAGGGAAATCGTCTCAACCTGAACCACTACGAAGACTCTTATTACGTCACGTTCATGGTCGCCGGAACGCTGGTTGACGATCAGAACCGCATCATCACCTCGGTCAAGGGTACCGATGGCTCTTCCACGAGGGTCCTGCAGGCCGATCTCGACGAGGCGCAGGCTCGTGAGCTGCGCAGTGGCCCGCTGCTGTACCTCGATCGGTTCCCGGTGGTTGCAGGTCGCTACGACTTCGATCTCGTGCTCGAGAACAACGTCTCCCGTGAGTACGGTCACGAGTCGTTTACGATCGACGTCCCCGCCCCGTGGCCCAGCGTCGTGCGCAGCTCCCGCCCGCTGTTGCTGTGGGCCGTTTTCGACGACCCTGGGTACGATCCCTTCGCAGAGCACTACCCTTTCCAGATCGGCCGGCACGCGCTGATCCCGGCGATCGATCCGGTGTTCAACCCGGCCGGGGCGATCATGGTTTTTCAGCAGCTGTACCTGCCGCGCGGGCACCAGGGCTTTCTTGAAGCCACCTACAGGCTGTCGAACGGCAGCGAGACGTTGATCGATCGCATCGAGTACATCGATCCCGCCGACGCCGACAGCAACGGCACGATCAACCACCTCGCAACGATCGTTCTCGAGGACGTCCCCGCCGGCGAGTACGAGCTCTTTGTCGATCTCGACGGCGATGATCGCGGCGGCACGTCCTACACCATCACCGTCGATCCCGACGCGGAGGCATCCCCACATCTGCACATGAACGCCGGGCCGCCGCCTACCGACCCTTGGTTCGCCTTCGACCGCGCCCAGCAGCTTCGTACGTTGGTTGAGATCGACAAGGCCATCGAGGTACTCGGGACCGCCGTCGAGCGCGTCGACGACGAGAAGATCCTGAGGCTGCACATCGATCTCCTGATGGAAGCCGAGCGCTATCAAGAGCTCGAGGCGCTGCTCGTGCCCTTGCAGCGCGAACGCCCCAACGACGCCGACATCCTCATGGCGCTGGCAGCGGTCAACTCACAGATGGGGAACAACGGCCAGGCCATCAAGTGGTATGAGCGGGTTCGCCTCGCCACCCGACCCGAAGAGAGGATCGATATCCTCAACCCGCTGGCATCGGCCTACTTCGGCGACAGCAACCACGAAAAAGCCCGCGAGATGCTCGAAAAGAGCCTCACGGTGAAACCCGATCAGCCCGAAATCCGGCGCTTGCTGGATCAGGTGTTGGGCCGGGGAGGCGGCGCTACGCCCTGATCGGTTGGTTGCAACGCCTTTGCACGGACTTCCACCGCTTGGCGCCCCCCTCTTGTCGGTTGCCAGTCGCTGAAAGCCGGGAATATACTGCGGTCTACAGTCCCCCACTATCGAATCTCTATGGGAGCTCGCTTTCGGCTCCTGGAACAAGTATCAGTGGATCGAGCATCGATGCTTCCCGAGGCGGCCGTCGCGGCGCCAGGCTCGTCCCCGGAGGGTTCCGAAATGCGCAGAAACCATTTTCCCTACCTGGCTTTGATTTTCCTGCTTCTTTTTGCCGTGAGCACCGAGCTTGCCTACGCTCAGCGCGGCGGGCGCGGCGGTCGCGGCGGCGCCGGCGGTGGCCGCGGTGGCGGTAGGGCCCCGGCGGCGGTTGACGAGGCGACGATCCTCGAGGAGTTCGGCAAGATGGTCGAGATGATCTGGACCGACGAGGAAGAGGACGCTTGGAAGGACATCGACGACGATGCTACCGAGGAGAAGCAGGCCTACATCACGGGGTTCTGGGAGCGTCGAGACCCGACCCCCGGAACCGAAGACAACGAATATCGTGACCTCTGGATGGACCGGATTGCCTATAGCCAGCGGTCTTTCGGCGGTGAAGGCAGTCCGGGGTGGGAAACCGACCGCGGCAAGTTCTACCTGATTTACGGCCCCGAGCCGCTCCTCGCCCAAGAGCGCAAGCAGGTCACCGGTTCTTCCACCGCCGGGTTCGGCGCGGAGAGCCGGGGGACGCGACAAAGCACGAACATCATCTGGACCATTGACACCACGCAGAATCCCTTCCTCGAGGGTAAGGAAGAGATCACTTTCGCGCAGTACCAGCGCTCGTACTCGCGGACTACCGGCGGCATCGAGCTCAGCGAGGAAGCGTTCTTGGCCGCCGTCGCGGTGTCGAACTACTTCGAGGCGCGGCGCGCCAATTCGTTCTCCGCGGGCCCGGTGGGAGCCGGCGGCGCCTTGGCTCCGGGAGGTGCGGCGACCGCGGCTGCGGCGCCTCCGACGCCCGACCTGCTGGCCATGCAGCAGCTCATGCAGACCGGTGTGACCCGGCAGGATCTCGCCCTCCGGCAGGGAATGCAATTCATTCCGGCGCAGCAGGGCAACACCTTCGCGATCTTCAACTTCGATGTCGGCAAGTCGGGGCTGACGTTCGAGTCCGGAGGCACCGCGGGTCCGGCAAGCATGCTGGCGTTCGGTGTGCTGTTGAAGAAGGATCCTGCGGCGGCCAACGGCGAGCAGTTCCTGCACGAGGTCAAGATTCCCTTTTCGGTGGACCCGAACAATGGCAATGCGGAGGTCACCTCGACGCACTCGTTCGGGATGACGGTCGAGCCCGGCGATTACCGGCTGGCCTGGGGTGTAATGGACACTGCCTCCGAGCGCATTGCTACGGTGAGCTTCGAGTTCACCGTGCCCGACTTTGCGAGCACCGAGCTCGCGGTTCCGGGCGTTATCATCGCGACCGGCCTCGAGCAGATGACCGACGCGATCGAGATCAATACGGTGTATCCGCGCACCCGCGTCGGGCAACTCGAGCTGGAGACCAACATGGACAACGAGTTCGGGCGCAACGACTCGTTGCTGTTGCTCTATTTCATCCAGGGCTTGGGCGTCGATACGGCCACCCAGCAAAACCTCTTCGAGATCACCCACCGGATCCTGCTCGCCGGCACCGAGGACAGCATCGCGCGCCTGCCGGCGCAGGAGATGAAGTTCAACGCCATCCAGCAGGAGATCCCGCTGGGTCAGGTGAGTCAGATCGAGCCGGGCACAGCCTATGAGATCGAGATCCAGATCAACGACCAGATCACCGGCAACCAACTGACCTACAAGGTGCCGTTCAGCGTTCGCGGGGGCTAACCGGCGAGGAGAACAACGATGACCGTTACGCCGTCGCTTCGAAGCGTCTATGGAATCGGCTTTCTGACCCTGGTCGCCGTTCTGACGGTGTCCATTGCGGCGCAGCCGGTCAGCGCGCAGCGCGGCGTCGGGCGCATGCAGGGCGTCATCACGGACGCTGGGGGTAACGGCCTCGCGGGCGTCGAGATCGTCGCCGTCAATCCGGGGGCGACGCCGAATACCCGCCGCGCCGAGGGCAACGAACGCGGTCAATGGGTAATTATCGGTCTCAACCGCGGCAACTGGAAGTTCACCTTCAGCAAAGAGGGCTACATCAGCTTCGAGATCGACGTCCTGGTGAGCCAAGCCAACGCCAATCCGGACCTCGACGTGGCGCTCGACCCGCAGCCGACGGATGCCGGAGCCGTATTCGCGGGTGTCGCTTCCGCCGAGCCGCAGCTGTTCGTCGAAGGCACCGGGCTGTATGACGCCGGTGATTACGCCGGCGCGATCGCCAAGTGGCAGGATTTTCTGGTGGCGAACCCGGATCTGCACCCCATCTACGGAAATATCGGCAACGCCTACCGCGAGCTCGGCGACATCGAGAAAGCTCGGGAGGCATACGAGACGCTGCTCGCCGCCGAGCCGACCGACACGATGGCGAACTACAACATCGGGGAGATGCTCGTCGCGGAGGGCGACATCGACGGCGCGGTGCCGTATTTCGAGACCGTCGTCGAGACCGCGCCCGACGATCCCGCCGTCTACTACAACGTCGCCGAGCTGTACTTCAGCCAGCGCGAGATGGAGGGCGCGATCAGGTACTACAATCGCGCGATCGAGGTCGATCCCGGTTACTTGCCGGCCTACATGCAGCTGGGATTCGCCCATATCAACACCGGCGATACCGCCAACGCCATCCTGGCGTTCGAGAAGTACATCGAGACGGCCCCGGAGGACGACCCACAGCTGCCTCTGATCAAGGACATGCTCGCGGCACTCCGATCTGAATCGAACTGAGTCTGTGCCTCGGACGACATGGAGGGGGTCATGTGCTAGCTGACCCACAAAGTGCCGTTCAGCGTTCGCCGGGTTGGCAACCTCATGCGCGGGCGAGGAGAACTACGATGATTTCTACAAGGTCGCTTCGAAGCCTTCTTGGGGTCGGTAGAGTCGGTTTTCTGATTCTGGCCGCCATTCTCACGGTGTCCGTCGCGACCCAACCAGCTGCTGCGCAGCGTGGCATCGGGCGCATGCAAGGCGAAATTACCGACACCAATGGTAACGCCCTGGAGGGCGTCCGAATCGACGCCGCCAATCCGTCGGCGTCGCCCAATAAGCTGGGCGGCGAGACCGGCGAAAACGGCCGTTGGGTGATCGGCGGGTTCGCCCGCGGCCAGTGGAAGTTCACCTTCACCAAACAGGGCTACGTCACCTTCGAGATCGACGTCGCGGTGAGCTCCGCCAACCGCAATCGGGATCTCGACGTGATACTCAACCCGATGCCGACGGACGCCAGCGCCATCATGGCAGGCGCCGGTGTCGCCCGGGCGGAGCTGTTCGTCGAGGCCAGCGAGCTTTCCGATGCCGGCGACCACGCCGCCGCGATCGCCAAGTGGCAGGAGGCTCTGATAGCGAACCCGACCCTGCACCCCATCTACGGAAATATCGGTAACGCCTACCGTGAGCTCGGTGACATCGACAAGGCCCGAGAGGCGTACGAGGCGGTGCTCGCGGCCGAGCCGGGCAACACGATGGCGAACTACAACCTCGGGGAAATGCTCGTCGAAGCCGGCGAGATCGAAGCCGCGGTGGGGTACTTCGAGGCCGTGGTCGAGGCGGCGCCCGATGACCCCGTCGTCTACTACAACGTTGCCGAGCTGTACTTCAGCCAGCGCGAGATGGAGGGCGCGATCAGGTACTACAATCGCGCGATCGAGGTCGATTCCGGTTACTTGCCGGCCTATATGCAGCTGGGATTCGCTCACGTCAACGGCGGCGATACCGCCAGCGCCATCCTGGCGTTCGAGAAGTACGTCGAGATCGCTCCGGAGGACGACGAGTCGCTGCCGATCGTCAAGGACGTGCTTGCGGCACTCCGAAACGGGTAGAATTACCTCGTGGTCCAGCTCCCTGGGCAACGCGGAGGTTGTGATGATGTTTCCCCGTATCCACTGCGCCGTCGGGGGGGGCGCCGTTAGCTCCACATCCGGGCTAACCGCGGCGACCTTGGTGGCCCTCCTGGCCGCCGCCGGCTGCGCCGGCACCGGATCGGGAGCGCGAATCGCGTACTCGCCGGAGGCGTTCATACTCGCGGCCCGGGCGCGGGCGCCCGAGATGTCCGCCGACGATCTCGTCGTCCCCTTTCGAGTCACCCCGGAGATGGTTGCTCGTGCCCGGGACATCACCGCCGGCGCTCGATCAGACTGGGCCAAGGCCGAGCGTCTCATGAAATCGCTCACCGATGAGGATGGGTTCGGCCTGGTCTACGATTCGGTGGCTACGTCGCTGCCCGAGGTCACGGTCGAACGCGGCTACGGTAACTGCCTGGCGCTGACGTCGATCTTCATCGGCCTGGCGCGCGAGATCGGCTTGACCGCCTACTACGTCGACGCCTCGAATCGCGTCAACGATCTGCGGCGCGAACAGGAGATCATTGTCGATTCCGGCCACATCGCCGGCGTCGTGCGCACCGAAAAGGGCTATACCCTGGTCGACTACGATGGGCACGTGTCGAACTACCGTACGTTCAAGATCATCGACGACATCACGGCGCTGGCGCACTACTACAACAACCTCGGCTTCGAGATGATTTTTGCCGCCCAGGAGGCCGACGAGACCGTCCCTTGGAAACAGATCGAGCACCAGTTCGAGCTTGCCACCATGGTGCTCCCCGACTTCACCCTGGCGTACAACAACCTCGGGGTGGTGTACACGCGGCTCGGTGACCTGGATGCCGCAGCGGCGGCGTACCGCACCGCGATCGAAAAGGACCCGGAGTCAGACGCTGCCTACCACAACCTCGGCAACCTGCAGGTGCGCAAGGGCGACCTGATCGCGGCATTGGCGTCGTACGACAAGGCCCTCGAGCTGCGCCGTCGTAACCCGTACCTGCAGTACCACCGCGGCCTGGTGCAATATCAGCTCGACGATCTCGACGCCGCCGAAGAGTCGTTCAAGAAGGCCATCGAGCTCGAGCGCGACTACCTCGAACCCCGCAATCTGCTGGCGCGGGTCTACTACGAGCAGGGTCGCGTCGAGGACGCCGAGAGAGTGAGGGCAGCCGTTCAGCGGATCCTTGCCGGAAGGCGCTGAGATTGCTGTATGCTGTAGCCGCCTCGATCCGAGGTGAGTAGAGCGGGGAAGCAGCGTCCTATTCACTGGGGAGGGCGTGGCGCCTTCTCCGGCGGGTCGGGCCTACGCGCGGATATCTCAACGGGTCGCGAAGCGAGCGGGCGCGAGGGCGTGTGAGGACAAGGCGCGCGCCGATTCGGGAGCGGAGGCGTACTTCTCATGTACGTCGAGCACCCGAAGCAAGCGCAACGCAGTCATCGCGTTCAGCGCAGCCGTGACCCGTTGAGATATCCGGGCCATAGCGGAGGAAAGCAGCTTGGTGGCACCCTGGGCCATCGCCGTCCTGCTGTGTTTCGGCGCCGGTGCGCTGACCGCCGGGATCGTCCCGGCCGCAGTGGAGCAGCAGCAATCGGTCAAGCAATCGGCGCAGAAGCCGACACCGAAGAAGGCGGCGGCCAAAGCTCCTGCCGCGATGTCTCTGCCGCCGGTCTTCGAGTCGACCGGCGAGCTGCAACGGTTCGGTGTACGGATCGTCTCGCCGACGCGCACCGATGAGATCGTCGGGCGGGTGAGTGTGCGAGCCGAGGTCGCGGCCGACCGGCCGTCGGCGGTCGTGGCGGTCGATTTCTTCATCGACGGTCGTCTGCTTTTTTCCGACGCCGAAGCCCCGTACGAGTTGCTGTGGAGCTCGGGACGTCCGGCCGCGCACGTGATCGAGGTGCGGGCGTATGGACCCGGTCGCCAGATGGTGAGCGACACGCTCCGAACGAGCTTCGCGACGCCGGCTTCCGGTGTCGCTGGCTACTCGGCCCGCGTCGAGCGGGTCGAGTTGCACGTCCGCATCGAGGGGGGCGACTTGTCGCCGGACTTGCCCGCCAGGTCGGCTTTCCAAGTCTACGAGAACGGCGTCGAGCAACCCGTCGTCTCGGTGGAGCGCGTTGCCGACCTACCGCTCGCGGTCGGACTCTTGATCGACCACAGCGAGAGCATGCTCAGTCGTCTCGAGACCGCCCTCGACGCCGCTGGCGCGTTCATCGACGGGTTGCTGAGACACCCGAACGACAAGGCGTTTGTCCTCGGCTTCGCAAGCGTTCCGATCGTCTTTCAGGAGTTCACCAACGACAGCGAGCGACTCGCCGAATCGATCTCGCTCATCGACGACGGTACCTATACCGCGCTGTACGACTCCATCGTCGTCGCCGCGCGAAGGTTCGAGGGCATCGATGGTCGGCGTGCCGCGATCCTGTTGACCGACGGCGCCGACTCCCGCAGCGACCATACGTTCCAGGAGGCGGTGGCCGCCGCTCAGCGCGCCGACGTAGCGCTGTATCCGGTGGCGGTCGACCTTTCGCCACGGTTCTGGCGCGAGCGCTGGATCCTGGGCGAGCTCGCCAAACGAACCGGGGGCCGCCTGTTTTCTCTCGGTCGCCAAACCGACCCGAAGGGAATCTACGAAGCGATCGAGGAGGATCTTCGCGCCCAGTTTCGAATCAGCTACGCGCCGATCATCGCGGGTGGGGACGGTGAGTGGCGAGATCTCGAAATCCGCCTCCGAGGTCCCGACGGTGTTGATCGCCGGGTGCGCACGCGGCCCGGCTACTTTGCCCAATAGGGCCATGGGAGCCGCGGCCAGCCGGTCGTTCGACCCCTCCGAAGGCTCCTCCGAGGGCTACGTTGACCCCCGTCGGGGGTCGTGACTATACTTGTGGCGATCCGTCCTGCCATCGGGTATTCGTTACCGCGTGTTGACAACCTTTCTGGGCCCGTGCTAGAAGCCACTTCCCGGCGCCGATGCGTCCGGGATTCGAGGAAGGTGAAGACGGGCTCGTAAGAGAAATCGCGAACCTGATCGGCTTTTGAACTGCTCCCCTCAGCTGGGGGCCAAATTAAAGATGTAAGAGGGAGGTAACGGCTGTGGATCTTTCCGGCGGCTCCATCATGGAGTTTTTCAACAAGGGCGGCCCCATTATGTATGCCCTTCTGCTCTGCTCGCTCATCGGCCTGGTGGTCATCTTCGAGCGTGCCTGGGCCCTATATCGCTCCCGGATCAACACCCAGGAGTTTCTCGATCGGGTGCGCACCGCGCTGATCAAGCGTCGCAACGTCAAGGAAGCCATCACGACATGCGAGGAATACCAGGGTCCGATCGCCAGCATCATGAAGGCCGGCCTGCTCAAGTACGGCCGCCCTCAGGATGAGATCGAGCGCACGATCGAGACCGCCTCGGCCCACGAGCTGGCCCGCCTCGAGCGTGGCCTCGGCGTGTTGGCCACCGTTTCGAACATCGCGCCGCTCCTCGGCTTCCTCGGCACTGTGTCGGGAATGATCAACTCGTTCGACGCTCTGGCCCGTGCCGGTCTCTCCAACCCGGGTCTCGTTGCCCAGGGTATCTCGGAGGCGCTGATCACCACGGCTGCCGGTCTCGGCGTCGCTATCCCGATCCTCGCCGCCTACAACTACTTCACGTCGCGCGTCGGCAAGTACGTCCTGGAGATGGAGACGGCTGCCAACGTGTTGCTCGAGACCTATGCCGAAATGGAGACCCCGAGCGACTCAGGGGCGTAACCCATGCACCTGAAAGTAGCCAAGCGAGCAGAGTCCTACATCCCCACGGCTTCGATGGCGGATATCGCATTCCTGCTCATCGTGTTTTTCATGGTAACGACCACGATCACGGTCGACCGCACGGCGGTCGACTTGCCGACGAGCCTCCAGCGTGTCGAGGTACCGAAGGACGCCGCGGTGATCGCGATCGATGAGACCGGTCAAGTCTTTTTCTCCAACGGAGAGGAAGACAGCCGCGCGATCAGCACTCAGGACCTCCTGCCATCGGCAGCGTTCATCATGTCGAAGAACTCGCTGAAAACCTTTTTGATCAAGGCCGATGGGAACGTCGAATACCGTTTCATTGACCAAGTGATGGAACAGCTTCGCCAGGCTTCCGTCCGCAACATCGCCATGCTCACCCAACAAGAGGCGGGCTAAGGAGAGGAGCCATGAAGCTACGCAAGAAGAAGGGAAACCCCGAGATTCCGACGTCATCGATGGCGGACATCGCGTTTCTGCTGATCGTTTTCTTTATGGTGACGTCGGTGTTCTCGGTGACCCGCGGTCTGGAGTTCCAGCTCCCGCGGCCAGACACCTCGTCGGAGCAAACTGCCGAGGAAGCGGTGCACATCTTCATCGAGCGATCCGGTGCCACCTGCGCCTTCACCGTGGACGGTATTCTGACGTCACTCGGCGACATCAACGTGTACCTGCAGCCGAAGCTGGCGCGCAATCCGAACAAGTTCGTCA
>SMVB01332734.1_pt1 | contig 26791 bp, 21 predicted proteins | sample 2456461 | NCBI WGS metagenome assembly SMVB01 (sample SAMN11095934, study PRJNA526329) | marine sediment metagenome | biome: Marine sediment; feature: Surficial sediment; material: Deep marine sediment; isolation source: Hadal surficial sediment | place: Pacific Ocean | collected 2014-05 | depth...
CGCAATGCTGGATGCTTACAACGGGGATCCGCGCATCTTTATTACCAACCACGTTGCTGGCGGCGCGGTTAAACGTGTCGGCGAACTGGACACGGCATTTCCGCATCGTAATGCAGAGATCATGCTCGTCATTGTCAGCGGCTGGATGGATCCGGCGCAAGACGACGAGGCCATCGCGGCAACGCGCGAAGTGTACGGAAAGCTCGATCCGTTCACGGGCGGTTACTACAGCAACATCGATACCGATCGCGCCAAAGTTACCGGTAACTATGGACCGGCTTATTCGCGCTTGCATGCCGCCAAAGTTGAGTACGATCCGGGCAACTTGTTCCGCCTGAACAGCAACATCGATCCAACATAAACAGAATAATGAGGCTTGTGATTCGCGCACATTGGCGGGTACTGGTTGTCTCCGACGCCAGCGCCTAGCCTGTGCAATTACTGGAAGTCGAGCTGCCGCCAAGCCTCGTAAACAATAACGGCGGCAGCATTTGACAGGTTAAGGCTGCGGCTGCCATCCCGCATCGGCAGCCGTAGCCGCTGTTCGGCCGGTAGCGCCGCCAGCACGTCAGCTGGCAACCCGCGCGTCTCCGGCCCAAGCAGGAATGCGTCATTCTTTTTGTAGCTCGGCGCATCATGCCGAGTCTGACCGTGTGTGCTCAACGCAAACACCCTTGGTTGATCGAGCGTCTCCAGGCATGCGGCCAGTGAATGATGCGTCGTGACGCTTGCGAACTCGCGGTAGTCGAGCCCGGCGCGACGCAGCTTTTTCTCTTCGAGATCGAAACCAAGCGGCTCGATCAGGTGCAATGCAACGCCGGTATTCGCACACAGGCGAATCACGTTGCCCGTGTTTGGCGGGATTTCGGGTTCGTAGAGAATCAGGCTAAACAATTTATTGGCCACCTTAATCGCGCTGCAAGCAGCGCTCCAACAACGTAGAATGCCGCATCCGATGGCTGGCTCACAAACAAATCCTCTGCAAGTCGACTTTTGCGGCTTGCCACTTTGCTCGCCAATCGTGCTTTTGTCGGGCTGTGTGGGCTTCGGCGAGGAGTACACCCGCGTTGAGGGCTATTCCAACGCAGACGTTGGCGCGGTCGTTCTGAAAGGAACCACCCTGGAACCGCGCCTCGGCAATCCGGCACACCGCATTTCCGAAACGCCGATGGGCATGCTCAACGCGATCGGCCTGCAAAATCCGGGTGTCGACAAGGTCGTCGACGAGATTTTGCCGGGACTTGATTTCGAGGAGACGCGCTTTATGGCCAACGTCTGCGGCTCGACGATCGACGACTATGTCGCAGTAACCAAACGTTTCGACGACTCGCCCATCGACGCGATTGAGATCAACATCTCGTGCCCGAATATCAAGCGGGGTGGGGTGGAATTCGGCAACGATCCGGACATGTCAGCTCGCGTCGTCGAAGCCTGCCGCGCACAGACTAACAAGCCGATCATTACGAAGTTATCGCCAAATCAAACCGACATTCGCGAGAACGCGCGAAAATGTATCGAGGCGGGCACCGACGCCTTCGCTGTTATTAACACCGTCATGGGAATGGCGATTGATGTTGAGACACGAGAACCGATCATCGGCAATGTACAAGGCGGGCTATCCGGGCCTGCGATAAAGCCAATCGCCCTGCTAAAAACAAAAGAAGTTTACGAGGTCGCCAGGCATCACAACGTGCCCATCATCGGGCAAGGCGGTATCGCGACAGCCAGTGATGCGATAGAGTTTCTGATTGCCGGTGCGACGACGGTTGGTGTCGGAACAGCGTTGTTTTACGATCCGCTCGTGTGCAAGAAGATCAATGCCGGCGTTGCTGAGTACCTTGCCCGACATGACATGGCATCAGTTTCGGAGTTGGTGGGGACGTTGAGTTTGTAGGCCCTCCTACGCTAATCTATGTGCAGGGACTTCATCTTGCGCGTTAGTGTATTGCGGCCCCAGCCGAGCAGCTTCGCTGCGTCCTGGCGATGGCCATTGGTTTGTGCCATCGCGACTTGAATCAGTGTTTTCTCAAATTCCGGCACCGCCGTGTCGAGCAGCGGATCACTGTCCGTCGTGGACAGTTGCTGCTCGGCCCAGGCTGCCAGGCTTCGAGTCCACTCCTGTGCGGCCCGTTGCGACGGTTCGTTTCCGCCAAGGTCCGCCGGAATATCCTGCGACGTAATTACGCGGCCGGGCGCTGTCACAGTCAGTCGCCTTGATACGTTGACGAGCTGGCGCACATTGCCCGGCCAGTCATAGCTTCGCAGCGTATCGAGCGCTTCGGTGTCGATCGACTTGATCGGCGCATTGAGTTCGCGGGCCGCTTCGGCCAGGTAATGCTTGAGCAACACGGGTATGTCCGCTCGTCGCTGTCGTAGTGGTGGCGTGTCGATGCGAATAACGTTGAGACGATGGTACAAATCCTCGCGGAAGCGCGATTCTTTCACGGCGCGCGGCAGATCCTGGTTGGTTGCGGCGATTACGCGCACATCAACCTTGATCGATGCCTGTCCGCCAACGCGATAGAACTCGCTTTCAGCCAGCACTCGCAACAAGCGCGTTTGCAGCGCGGCCGACATGTCTCCAATTTCATCGAGAAAGAGCGTTCCTCCGTTAGCCTGTTCGAAACGACCAATGCGTCGTGCGTCTGCGCCGGTGAACGATCCTTTTTCGTGGCCAAACAATTCCGACTCAAGCAGCTCCGATGCAATCGCCGACGTGTTGAGCGCTACAAACGGCTTGTTCGCGCGCGGACTGTGCTGATGCAGTGCGCGAGCAACGAGTTCTTTGCCAGTGCCCGATTCGCCGGTAATCAGGACCGTCATGCTTGATCCGGCGAGACGACCTATTGACCGAAAAACTTCCTGCATCGCAGGCGCCTGCCCAATCATCGCCGGGATCGCCTGCGGTGCAATTCCTTCGTTGGCGGCCGCGCTACCGTTTTGTCTCGCCGCCTTGTTGACAAGGTCTATCGCCTCATCGATGTCGAACGGTTTTGGCAAGTATTCGAATGCGCCGCCCTGGTACGCGGCAACCGCATTTTCCAGGTCCGAGTGCGCGGTGATGACAATAATCGGCAAGGCAGGTGATTCCTCGTGCAAGCGCTCGAGCAGCGCAATCCCGCTCATGCCTGGCATGCGTACATCCGTGATCAAAACGTCGGGCGTCTCCGTCTGAATCGCTTCGAGTACGTGTTCCGCGCGCTCGAAACTCCTGACCTCCATGCCGGCCTGTTGAAGCGCTTTTTCGAGCACCCAGCGTACCGACTGATCATCGTCGACTACCCATACATCGAGTGGCTCCCCGCTCATGTCACGCTGGCCCCGATTGATCAAGTGGAATTCGCACGATGAATACGGTTCGCCCGGGTCGGCTTTCGAACTCGATTAGCCCACCGTGCCGGCTCAGGAGTTCCTGCGCTGCGGGCAAGCCAAGACCGGTACCGTCCGGCCGGCTCGTCACCAGCGGGTAAAAAATCGAATCTTGCAAGTCATCCGGAATGCCGGGTCCGTCGTCCTCGATTTCGATCGAAGCAATCACCCGGTGCCGAGTGTCGCCAATCGTAAAATTCATAACCGCGCGACTGCGCAGCGTGATCGAGCCTTGCCCCTCCAGGGCGGTGGCAGCGTTACGGACAAGATTCAGAAAAGCCTGCACCATCTGATCGCGATCAAGATCAATTAACGGCAGCCCCGGATCGTAATCACGTTTAATCGTCAGCGTTTTCTTGTTCTCGGCTTCAATAATCCGCATGACATATTCGAGCAACTCGTGAACATTGACGGGCTCTTTATTGGTCGGTCCGCCGGGTCCCAGCAAAGTATCCACCAAAGCCGCCAGCCGATCCGTTTCGCTGATTACGACCGTGGTGTACTCACGCTGTTCAGGGTCGGCCAGCTGGCGCTCCAGTAATTGCGCAGCGCCGCGAATTCCACCCAGCGGATTTTTGATTTCATGCGCGAGCTGGCGAATCATCCGCCGTCCGGCACCGTGTTGGATCAGCAGGGCGTTCTCACGAGTAATGCGGCTGCGGCGCGTTACATCGGTGATCTCGATCAGTAACACCGCGGAGTCGCATTTGATGGGTGACACCCGGCAATCCACGACGCGCTCCTCGGCGTGAACCTCGGTCGGTCCAAGCCGCATCTCGTTGGCGTAGTGATCGCCCGTTTGAATGACGCGGCCGAGGATATCGCGCAGCTCCGGTTCGTCGTCAACCAATCGCAGCAAGGATTCTCCTTGTGCCCGCTTCGCGCTGATGCCGAGGATGTTTTCGGCCGCAGGATTCAGGCCAACGATTAACAAGCTCTTGTCGAGCAAGACGACGCCAGAACTCAGGCTGTCCAGAATTCGTCGCGCGTTGTTGTCGAGGGTTCCGCCGTCGCCAGAGCGCCGCGCGGGCCGATCCGGCTTTAGCGGCCGACTGTGTTCTGCTGTACGTAGAACCGGTTGGTCACGCTGCGAATCATCAGCTTGCCCGTCCTGTCGACGACCTCCACCTGCAGGTTGTGGACGCCGCGGTACACCTCGTCGATCGTGAAACTGGTGCTGCCGACCGTTCTCGCTTCGCCGTCGAAATACGCACGAATCTGGTGGCCGCTCTGCAACGGCGGACTCACGCGCACGGTTACGCTCAGCGTGCCTTCGATGTTCCACAATGTCTCTTCGGCACCAGGCGCGGTGATAGATATGCTTTCGTAACGGAATGCGGGCGTGGGAGTTGCGGAAGCATCGCTTGTGTTGCGATTTTCGGGGCGGGCGCGCGTAAGGCTTGCGCCGGTCGTCCGGGAATACTCGGACAGATTGATGACTTCCGCGCCCTCGACCGGCACATCGGAGAAATGGACGACACCGTCCTCGTCGACCCACGTGTACGCATCATCCGCCAGCGCCATAGCGGCCAGCAGCATTCCGACAAGAACGTAAATCGAGCGTGAATCCATATAATTAGCATAGCAAGTTAGAGTGTTTCCGGGCTAGTGGCCGGGCGACAAAATGTCACCCGGTTCACACTTTTGCCGCCTAGAGGCTGTAATACATGTCAAATTCGACCGGGTGAGTCGTCATTCGCAGCCGTGTAACGTTTTCCAGCTTGAGATCGATATACGCGTCGATCAGATCATCCGAAAACACGTCGCCTGCTTTAAGGAAGTCGCGGTCTCCATCAAGGGCCTCCAGCGCCTCATCCAGAGAAAACGCAACGAGCTTGAGGTCTTTCTCCTCCTCTGGCGGCAGATCGTAAAGATCCTTGTCCATGGGGTCACCGGGATGAATCTTGTTTGCGATTCCATCGAGGCCGGCCATCAGCATCGCAGCAAATGCAAGATACGGGTTGGCCATCGAGTCCGGGAATCGAACTTCGACGCGTCGCCCTTTCGGATTGGATTCGTACGGTATTCGAATTGACGCCGAACGGTTGCGCGCCGAATAGGCAAGAATTGTCGGCGCTTCGAACCCGGGCACGAGGCGCTTGTAACTGTTGGTCGCCGGGTTAGTAAATGCGCACAACGCTTTGGCGTGTTTGATGATGCCGCCGATGTAGTACAGCGCCGTATCTGACAGGCCACCATAGCCATCACCTGAGAACAGATTGTCACCACCCTTGAACAAAGACTGGTGTACGTGCATGCCGTTGCCGTTGTCATTGACGAGCGGCTTGGGCATGAACGTTGCCGTCTTGCCGTATACATGCGCAACGTTGTGCACAGCGTATTTCAGGATCTGCACCTCGTCGGCCTTTTTAACCAGGGTATTGAATTTGGCCCCGATTTCGCATTGGCCCGCGGTCGCGACCTCGTGATGATGTACTTCGATTTCAACGCCCATGTCTTCTATCGCAAGACACATTGCGGAACGCAGATCGTGCAATGAGTCAACCGGCGGGACCGGAAAATATCCGCCCTTGACCGTTGGCCGGTGCCCGGTGTTGCCGTCTTCATAACTGCGATTGCTATTCCAGGCGCCTTCCTCGGAATCGATCTTGTAACCGACGCCTTGCATCGTGTCTTCCCAGGCAACCGAATCGAATACGAAAAACTCGTTCTCCGGCCCGAAGTATGCGGCGTCGGCGATGCCTGTGGATTTCAAGTAGGCCTCAGCGCGACCGGCCAATGAGCGTGGACATCGATCGTAACCCTGCATCGTGGCCGGCTCAATAACATTGCAGCGCAAATTCATCGTCGTCTCGTCAGAGAATACATCGATCACGGCCGAGGCCGGATCCGGCATCAAGATCATGTCGGACTCGTTGATGCCTTTCCAGCCGGCGATGGACGAGCCGTCAAACATCTTGCCATCCTCGAAGAGGTCCTCGTTGACGGTGTGGGCAGGCACGGTGACATGATGTTCCTTGCCTTTGGTGTCCGTAAAACGAAAGTCCACAAATTTGACCTCATTCTCTTGCATGAGGGCGAGCACCTCTTTGGGCTTCATCAATCCTTCCTCCAGCTTAAATCGCGCCCCTTCAGGCGCTCCAACAGAAAAGGCCCGCCTCAGGCGGGTCAGGTTATTACGGGTAATGCAGCATCCGTGCCAAAATGGTGCGTCGCCTACATCGTTGTTTTCACTAGCGAAACCAATTGACTGGCCGCACATTGTGCACCAGAACAGTGCAAAATGCTACCGTCATGCACCAAAACGGCACACGACAGGCGATCCGGGCAGTTCTCGCCGGAATGGCTCGCTACGCTGCGCTTTATTTCTCGGCGAGAACCACCCCACTCGCCAGTCTTCCCGACGAATCTGCTGCTGTCGTAAGTGAAGCCCACGGATGAGATGTTTGTCATCGCAAATAAAGCGCAGCGTAGCGAGCCATTTCGATGACAAACATGTCGGCTGTGGGCTGTACAGACGATATACTGCGCGCCTTTGGCTCCGGTAAATCCCGAATGGCAAAACAGAAACCGCCCAAGATGCTCTGCTTTCAGGACCTGATTCTGACGCTGCAGCAATATTGGGCGGACCGTGGCTGCGTGATTATGCAGCCCTACGATAAGGAAATGGGGGCTGGCACTTTTCACCCGTCGACGTTCCTGCGCGCGATCGGTCCGGAGCCCTGGAGCGCGGCCTACGTGCAGCCATCCCGGCGCCCAACGGATGGCCGGTATGGCGAGAATCCTTTTCGCCTGCAGCATTACTACCAGTACCAGGTCGTTATCAAACCGTCGCCGGACGACCTTCAGGACCTGTACCTGGACTCATTGCAGACGATCGGCATTGACCCAACCGTGCACGACATTCGCTTCGTCGAAGACAACTGGGAGTCGCCATCCCTCGGGGCCTGGGGCCTGGGCTGGGAGGTGTGGTTGAACGGCATGGAGATCACACAGTTCACTTACTTTCAGCAGGTCGGCGGGCTCGAGTGTCGACCCGTCACTGGTGAAATTACTTACGGCCTTGAACGTCTTGCCATGTACTTGCAGGACGTCAGCAGTATTTACGACATCATCTGGGCAGACGGCCCGCTCGGCCGCATTACTTACGGCGATGTGTATCACCAAAACGAAGTGGAACAATCACGCTACAACTTTGAAGAAGCCGACATCGATTATCTGTTCAATACCTTCGATCATGCGGAACACGAAAGTGAGCGTTTGATTGAACTCGATCTCGCTTTGCCGGCGTATGAACAGATGCTCGTGGCCTCGCATGTTTTTAATTTGCTTGACGCCCGTCAGGCCATATCCGTCAGTGAGCGTCAGCGGTTCATTCTGCGTATTCGTGCGTTGGCGCGCGCAGTTGCTGAGGCCTACCTCGCGAGCCGCGAAGCGCTGGGCTTTCCGATGCTTGGCTCAACTCCTGAAGGCGCACCACGACAATGAGCAAAGCGCGAAACTTTCTCGTGGAGATAGGCACCGAGGAGTTGCCACCTAAGGCGCTGCGTTCGCTAATGAATGCGTTCGCCGAAAATCTCGAGGCCGCCATCGATGATGCACGACTCGACCACGGCGAGGTTTGTCGGTACGCAAGCCCGCGTCGGCTTGCCGTGTTTATCGAAGCGCTGGCCGACAGTCAGGAGGCCCGCAACATTTCTCAGAAAGGCCCGCCGGTTTCAGTTGCCTTTGATGATGATGGCAATATGACCCCCGCCGGCACGGCGTTTGCCCGGAAATGCGGTGTCGAGCCCTCTGCGCTCGGCCGCACGAAAACGAAAAAAGGTGAGTGGCTTGCCTGCGATATTGTCGATAAAGGACAAACGACTGCACAGCTAATGCCCGGCCTGATCGAAGCCGCGCTCGCGGCATTGCCAATCCCGCGCCGCATGCGCTGGGGCGACGGCGACGCAGAATTTGTTCGGCCGATTCACTGGGTGGTCTTGATGCACGGCACGACGGTTATCGATGCGACCATCCTCGGCGTACACACGGGCAACGAAAGCCAGGGCCATCGCTTTCTTTCCAGCGGCCCGATCGTGATCAAGAAGCCGTCAGATTACCTGTCGACGCTCGAGAAGGCCGGCAAGGTCATCGCCGACTTCGATCGTCGCCGCGCACTTGTACAAGATGGCGTTGAGGCTGAAGCCAAAGCGGCCGGTGGGGTCATCGTTGATGGAGAAGCGCTGTACGACGAGGTTGCGTCTCTCGTCGAGTGGCCGATAGCAATGACGGGTAGCTTCGACGAGGAATATCTCAAGCTGCCCCGCGAAATCGTCGTGTCGACGCTCACCGAACACCAGCGTTACTTCCCGATCGCCAACAAGAAAGGCAAGCTGCTGCCGCGCTTCATCACGGTGGCAAACCTCGAGAGCAAAGACCCCGAGCAAGTGCTAAGTGGAAACGAACGCGTGATCCGTCCGCGTCTCGCCGACGCCGCCTTTTTCTGGGACAACGACCGGCGCACGCCGTTAGCCGGACGCCGCGACGCATTGCGTGAAGTGGTTTATCAGCGTGGCCTCGGCAGTCTCGCGGATAAGAGTGCCCGTACTTCAGCCCTCGCGGGCTGGATTGCCGCCGCGCTCAAAATTGACGCAACTAATGTTCAGCGCGCAGCTGAACTATCGAAGTGCGACCTGTTAACCGGCATCGTTGGTGAGTTCCCGGACTTGCAGGGATTGATGGGGCAATATTTCGCGGCGCTGGATGGCGAACCTGAGGCCGTAGCCAGTGCCATTGGCGAGCATTACCAGCCGCGCTTCTCCGGTGACTCACTGCCGGCATCGTCCGACGGACAAATCCTCGCGCTGGCGGACCGGCTTGACACGCTGGCGGGCATCTTCGCGATCGGCAAGCGCTTGTCCGGCAACCGCGATCCGTTCGGGCTGCGCAGGGCCGCGCTTGGCGTCGTGCGCCTGCTGGTTGAGTGCGACCTCGACCTCGATCTCAAAGCCATGATCGCCACGGCAGTCGATATGCAACCACAGGGAAAATTCGACCCCGCGGAAATTTGCGAGGCGCTGTATTCATTCATCAACGAGCGGCTGCGGCGCTATTTCCTTGATCGCGATGCCGGCCTGGATGCGGAAACCTTCGATGCGGTGCTTGCGCGTCAGCCTTCGTCGCTGGTGGATTTTGACCGACGGCTTGGTGCGGTTCAGGCATTCATCAAGCTTCCGTCCGCCTCGAGCCTCGCCGCCGCGAACAAGCGCATTGCCAACATCCTCAAACAGGCCGGAGACCAGGGTGAACTGGCCGTCAAGGAAAAGCTGCTCAAAGAAGCTGCCGAACTCGAGCTTTGGGCCGCGCTCAAAGCGGCCCGCGAAACGCTGGACCCGATGCTCGAACAGCACGAGTACACCGCAGCGCTCAGTGAGCTCGCGAAACTTCGTGGCGTGATTGATCAATTCTTCGACGATGTCATGGTCATGGTGGAGGACAAAGCAACCCGGAAAAATCGGCTCGCGCTTTTGACGGAACTGCGCGCACTGTTCCTCGATGTTGCTGATGTGTCCAAGCTTGTCATTGCGTAAACAACGGCCCGCCGCGTGTTGACGATTCGCTCATTGCTGTTTACGGCGTATCTGTTCGTTTTTGCCTTCGTTGGCGGCACGATCGAGCTGCTGATTTTCTGGGCGCCGCATCGGGTGAAGTGGGCGGTCGCGAAGGCGTGGGCGAATTCAAATCTCTGGGCCGGCAGGTTTTTTTGCGGCCTGGATGTCGTTACCGAAGGCCAGGAAAACATTCCCGATACGGCCAGCGTTGCGCTGATCAAACACACCACGGCGATGGAGACCTACTGGCAGATTGCCGCCTTGCCCGCGCAAACCTGGGTGCTTAAGAAAGAGTTGCTCATGATCCCGCTGTTTGGCTGGGGTGTCGGGCTGGTCATGCGCCCGATTGCGATCGACCGCAAGGCGGGCGCCTCGGTCGTTATGCAAGTCATTGCGCAGGGGAAAAACCGCATTGAGCGCGGGCTCTGGCTGACGCTTTTTCCCGAAGGCACGCGCATGCCGCCCGGCGAGACGCGGCGCTATGGCGTCAGCGGTGCGGCTGTGGCCGCCGAGACCGGTTGCCCGGTCGTGCCGGTCGCGCACAATGCCGGCGACTTCTGGCCCAAACGCGGCCTGCGCAAGTACCCGGGCAAGATACGCTTTTGCATCGGGCCGCCGATCGATCCCGCAGGGCGCACTCCGAAGGAAATCAATCGGCTCGCGCAGGAGTGGATCGAGAATAAAATGCAGGAGATCAGCGTGCTGTATCAACGCTCGAGTCGCGGCTAAAGCCGCTCCCACAGGCTGTGTGCTACCAGATTTTGACGCGCTCCTCGGGCGCCAGGTACAGAGCGGCGCCTTCTTGCACGTCAAACGCCTCGTAGAATTCCGGAACATTTCGCACCGCGCCGTTGGCGCGATACATCGATGGTGAATGCGGGTCGGTGGCTATCAGCTGCCGTAATGCCTTGTCACGATACTTGTTGCGCCACACCTGGCCGTAACCCAGAAAGACTCGCTGCATGCCCGTAAAGCCGTCTATGACTGGCGCCTCTTCGCCGTCGAGTGACATCCGGTAGGCCAGCAACCCAATGCTGATTCCGCCAAGATCGCCGATGTTCTCGCCAAGTGTAAACTCTCCGTTCACGGCAAGGTCGTCAAACGGCTTGTAACTATCGTACTGCGAGACAAGTTGGCCAGTGCGCTTTTCGAATTCGGCACGATCGTCATCAGTCCACCAGTTACGCAGCTTGCCGTCGCCGTCAAACGTGCTGCCTTTATCGTCAAACCCGTGGCCGACTTCGTGCCCGATGACGGCGCCGATAGCGCCGTAATTTACGGCTTCATCCGCTTCAAGGTTGAAAAACGGCGGTTGCAGAATAGCTGCCGGGAATACAATTTCGTTGCCCGCCGGATTGTAGTACGCATTCACGGTTTGTGGGCTCATGCCCCACTCGGACCTGTCGACGGGGCCGCCCTGGAAAATGTTCATCGCGTAGTACTCCGGATCTTTGAGGTCCTCGAACTGACCCATGGAGAACGGCATCTCGATGTTTCGCTTGTTTGCCCAGGCCATGAACGTTGCCAGGTCGTCGTACGTCTCGATCGCGCCGATCTTCTCCAGGACGGGCGCCAACGGCTTAACGCCAAGCTCGTCGCGTAATATTCGAAACCCGCCGTACGATGCTTTGTCAGCCGGAATCTCGGTTTCCGCAATCCACGTGCCATTGACGTACATGAAAAAGTCGTCGCCCGGCTTTACGTTCGTATCCATGTGCTGCACGTCGATGCCTGACGTGAGCGGTGCCGCTTCTTCGAGCGCCGCCTCCGTAGCAGGCTCCTGACCACAAGCAGACAGCAGCAATAGCGCCCGCGGCGCCAATCAAACCATTTTTCACAGCATTCCCCTCGTTATTGTTCACGGCGTGACCGTGAGAATGCGATAGGCCGTTTCTGTTCGCGTTAGTTTCGGCTGCCGGGCAGCTCGCCCAGCGATTTCAGCTCCGCCACGTCCGCTTCGGTCAGGGCGAATATTTTGTCAACCTGGCAACCCCGGATCGTGTCGGAGCGCGCCCGGATCGTATTTGCCTCCCGGCGCAGATCCGGTGTAACGCGATTCTCGTTTAGTTCGTAGCAGGCCCGGTTAAATTCGACGAGATAGGTGTTCCTGCGGGTGTCATAAATAATAAAGTACTCGTCGAGCTCGTCCCAGCTATCGCGATTGCTCGATCGAATCCGGTTAACCTCCTCGAGCCCGCGTACCAGGATATAGTCGCGGATCGCCTGTTCTTCGTCCTGCGTTACCGCCCTCTCTTGCGTCGCGCAGCCGGACAGAAGCATGACGGCCGCTGCAAAAATAAACCGGTTCATTGGAGCCGCTCCTGTTCGTATAGCCGGGCAACGAATGACGATGCCCGGGGATAATCTTCTATCCAGCGCTCGATGTCGGCTCGCATGGGCGCCGGTAGATTGTTTCTCGCCACGCGGCACGCGTCGGCCATCCCGCCGCCATAATTGTCCGGCTGTAACCACAGCCCCGATATCGCCGCAAACGTGAGGTCGACATAGTTTAATTCATCGCCGCCCAGGATTGACTGTCTGCCATCGGCAAGCTGTGTATCGACGTCGCTCAGCATTTGATCGATATGTTCGACCGCCTTTGCATAGTGATCATCCGTGATCGAAAACACGCGCCGTATGAACAGTGCCGTCAGCGGGTATAACGGACGCATTAGCGCGCGCTGCCACCACGGAACTTCTGGATCGTCGTTGCCCCACAGGCGCAGCGTTAGCTCGCGATCCAATAGCAGGTGATAGTAAAGCCAGACCTGCAGGTCCGCCCCGTAGCGGTCAATTTTTTGCTCGAGATCGAGTCGTTCTGTCGTGGTTGCCAGGAAGGCCGCCGTGTCTCCGAGCTTTGTGCCGTACTCTCCCCAAAGAAATCGCAGAATTTCGGGCGAGTGGCCGATCGAGGACCGAACGATACCGGTCCGAAACTTGAGTTTTGGCACCGTTCGCCCGGTAAACACGACGCCGAGGACGCCACCACACTTTTGCTCGCGGTACTCGATGCCCAGCCGGTCCATGCACCAACGGGCCTTCTCGGCGAAGTGGCTTGCCGGAATCGTCTCGAGCACAATCCCGGGCTGCTTTTCCGGCAATACGAATTGACCGACAGCGATGAACCAGCGCCATAGCAGGCCAGCAAGAACAAGCAAGCCCGCAGACCACACGGACAAGCCAAACCCTGCCACGATGATTGGCAGCACGAACAAAAATACCGTGTGTATCAGCCGGCGCGTCGACATTATTGTTATAGCTGCCGTTGTTGCTAGATGTCGAGGTTGGTGACCGTAAGCGCGTTTTTCTCAATGAACTCGCGGCGCGGCTCAACCTGGTCGCCCATCAATGTCGTGAAGATTTCATCGGCCTTGACCACGTCATCGATTTTCACTTGCATCAGGCGCCGCGTCTCGGGATTCACTGTCGTGTCCCAGAGCTGGTCCGGATTCATTTCACCCAGCCCTTTGTAGCGCTGAATGGACTGGCCGCGCCGCGCCTCGGCCATCAGCCAGTCGACCGTCTCGGCGAAAGTGCTGACATTGGCCGTGCGCTCGCCGCGTTGCACATAAGCGCCCTCGCCAAGCAAATTGCTCAACTTCGCGCTCAGCGCCATGATGTGTCGATATTCGTTCGTATCGAATAACTCGCGCGGCAAATAACGGGTCGCGCCGACCCCGTGCTGCACCCGGGTAATGCCGATGCGCACGCCTTCGCCGTCCTCATCGCCTCGATCAAGTTCGGCCGAGTACGTGCCGCCGTTGTTGCTGCTCGCTCGGTCGCCGCTGCTCTTCGGCAATGCTGCGGACAACTGCTCGGTCCATGCGGCAAGTTCGTCCAGCCCCTCACTGATGTCGGTGTTTACCTCGGGCAACTTACTGATCGTCCGCAATACCGCCTCATCATAGCGGGGAGCCAGGCGCGCGATGATGCTTTCAACTGCGACGTGCTCTTTGGCAAGCGTCTCGAGCGCAACGCCGGACAGCGCCGGCGCCGCTTTGTTGACGTGCAGCGCCGCACCGTCGAGCGCCGCATTCAACAAGTACTCGTTGAGTTCGTTGTCGTCCTTGACGTAAACCTCTTGCTTGCCTCGTTTGATCTTGTATAGCGGGGGTTGCGCGATATACACGTGGCCACGCTCGATCAGTTCCGGCATCTGCCGATAGAAAAACGTTAGCAACAAGGTTCGTATGTGCGAACCATCAACATCGGCGTCGGTCATGATAATGATGCGGTGGTAACGCAGCTTGTCGGCATCGAAATCATCACGACCGATACCGCAACCCAGCGCGGTGATGAGTGTGCCGACTTCGACCGATGCCAGCATCTTGTCGAAGCGCGCTTTCTCGACGTTGAGGATTTTTCCCTTGAGCGGCAGGATTGCCTGCGTTCGCCGATCGCGCCCCTGTTTCGCCGAGCCACCGGCTGAGTCACCCTCGACCAGGAACAGCTCGGACAGCGCAGGATCTTTTTCCTGGCAGTCGGCGAGTTTGCCCGGCAAGCCAGCGATATCGAGCGCGCCTTTGCGGCGAGTCATCTCGCGCGCCTTGCGCGCCGCTTCCCGAGCTCGCGCGGCATCGACAATCTTCGAGACAATCATCTTGGCTTCGGCAGGGTGCTCGAGCAAGAAGTCCTGCAGGCGCCCACCCACGGCTTGTTCAACAACGCCTTTAATTTCAGATGAAACTAATTTGTCCTTGGTCTGAGACGAGAACTTCGGGTCCGGCACTTTGATGGACAAAACCGCCGTCAGTCCCTCGCGAGCATCGTCACCCGTCGGGGTGAACTTGTCTTTCTTCGCCTTCAGCTCTTTTTCGATATAGGTGTTCAGCGTTCGGGTCAGCGCCGTGCGAAAGCCGGATAAATGCGTGCCGCCATCGCGCTGCGGAACATTATTCGTGTAGCAAAACATGTTTTCCTGGTAGCCATCGTTCCATTGCAGCGCCGCCTCGACACCCACGCCGTCCTGCATTACCGAAAAATAGATCACACTGTTGTGGATTGGCGTCTTGTTACGGTTGAGATGCTCGACGAACGCCTTGATGCCGCCGTCGTACTCAAACGTCTCCTCCCGCTCCGCGCGCTCATCGACCAGGCGGATGTGCACACCCGAATTCAGAAACGACAGCTCGCGAAGCCGCCGCGCCAGGATGTCAAAGTGAAACTCGATATTCGTGAACGTCTTGCTGCTGGGCTTGAAGCGAATCGTGGTGCCCCTGCGCGTACTGTCGCCGACCACGCCGAGCGGCGCCTTCGGCTCCCCGTGCTCGTATTCCTGTTGGTGGATCTTGCCATCGCGGTGGATGGTCAGCACGAGGTGTTCCGATAGTGCATTGACCACCGAGACGCCGACGCCGTGCAGGCCGCCGGACACTTTGTAGGAGTTATCATCGAATTTGCCGCCCGCGTGCAACACGGTCATGATGACCTCTGCCGCCGAGCGCCCTTCTTCAGGGTGCAGATCGACCGGAATGCCACGCCCATCATCGCTGACCGTCACCGACTCGTCGGCGTGTATGGTCACCGTAATAACGCTGCAAAATCCTGCCAGCGCCTCATCGATCGAGTTATCGACGACCTCGAAAACCATGTGATGGAGGCCGGTGCCATCACCGGTGTCGCCAATGTACATGCCCGGTCGTTTTCGGACAGCCTCAAGTCCCTTTAAGACCTTGATATTACTGGAAGTATATTCGCTCTCGTCGGCCATTCTGCGTTCCCTGAATACAACCGGACCATTGTACCAAAGCGGCACGCCTAAAGTACGCTCAAAGCCTTATTTATTAAGGAATTATGCAGCTATTCACGGCCCAAAAAGTAAGTCGCTGCTTTGGCCGTGATTAGGCCCGTTTGAGGACCCCGTGTTCCACGTGAAACACCCTCCCTGCGTCAGGAAAAAGCGGCACATCGGGCACCAGGCTGGTCGCAATGACCTGGCTGCCAAGATCGACAACCCGCCGCATCAATCGGCTCAACGCATCGCTATCGAGCTCCGCGCTGGGATCGTCCAGTAATAACAACAACGGCTGTTCCAGCGCCGTCTGTGCCGTCTCCGTCGCGGCCAGGATCATTGCGCAAGCCAGCAGCTTTTGCTGCCCGCGGGACACAAGCTTGTGTGCCCGCCGATCATCGACACTGAGTTTAAGGTCCGCACGGTGTGGCCCGTACTGGGTGCTGCCTTGCTGCCGATCGCGCTCCATACTCTCCTCAAGGGCTCGCAGCAGCCCCTTTTCCTCGTTCCACCCAGGGCGGTAGTCAAACCCCGCTTTGTGCCCCAGCAAATCCTGGCCAGCCTCCTCGAGACCGTCGATCACGGCCTCAAGCGCCGAGCGCCGGGCATGATCAACCTGCGCCGCGAGCTCAGCAAACTCTGCGTTCCAGCCCTCGAGGCTTGCCGCCGCCCCGCTGCGAAGCGCGGCATTGCGTTGTTTTAGCGTGCGCTGGAAGCGACGCCAGACGCCGAGAAACTCTTGTTCCACGTGGAACGCGATCCAGTCGAGGTAGCGTCGTCGTTGCTCCGGCGCCCCGGCAACGAGCTCATGCACATCCGGGTCAATAATCTGCAGCGGTAATGCGGCGGCCAACGCTGCCGCCCCGCCATCCTTCTCTCCATCAATTCGGGTTTCCAGCCCCTCGTGGCTGTTGCGCACCCCCACTTTTGCAGACCGCTCGCCGGCCGCGACATGCCCGAACAGCACAAATTCCTGCTCGCCGTGCTGTATCAGCTCGCTGGTCGATGCGCCGCGAAATGACTTGCCGCGGCCCAGGTATGCGATCGCCTCGACCACACTGGTCTTGCCGGAGGCGTTGTGGCCGAAAATGAGATTATAGCTTGGGTCCGGGTCGAGCTCGATGCTCTCCAGGCAGCGGAAGTTGCGCGCCGTGAAATGCGAAATCGGCACTCTTTCCGCTCGTGCGTCAGAGCCGCATCGGCATCACAACAAACTTGCCCTCGTCGCTGCCTGGCTGCCGTATCAGGCAGCTGGAATTGCTGTCGAGCACCGACAGCGTGACCTCGTCACCGTCGACCGCGCCCAGAGCGTCCAACAGGTAATTCACGTTGAAGCCGATTTCGATATCCTCGCCACTATAGTTAACCTCGAGTTCTTCTTCGGCCTCCTCCTGCTCGGGATTGTGCGCCTGAATGACGATTCCGCTATCGCGGATAATCAGGCGGATTCCTCGGTATTTCTCATTCGAGAGAATTGCAGTGCGTTGCAGTGCGCTGCGCAATAAGGCCTTGTCGGCCGTAAGCTCGTTGCTGGATTCTTTCGGGATAACTCGCTCGTATTCAGGAAACCGCCCGTCAATCAGCTTTGACGTGAAGCGAATCCCCTTCAGCTGTATCCGCACATGGTTGGCTCCAAGCTCGATATTCAAATTCCCTTCACCGTCCAGAAGCCGTTGCAGTTCCAGCACGCCTTTGCGAGGAACAATAACCTGCTGCTCGTCAAGCGCCGCCCCCTCGATTTCTACTTCATACAACGCAAGCCGGTGCCCATCCGTCGCTACGGCACGAAGGTGCTTACCGCCTGTCTCCAGCAGCATGCCGTTGAGGTAATAACGCACATCCTGCTGCGCCATTGAAAAGTGTGTCTTTTCAATCAGTCGCCCTAGCAGCTCCTGGGAAACCTCGATCGTTTGACCCGCTTTAATGTCCTCAACGCTTGGAAATTCTGCTGCTGGCAACGTCACAAGACTGAATTTACTACGACCGGATCGAACCACCAATTTTTCTCCGGACACACTAATATCGATATCTGAACCCTCAGGCAGCGCTTTACAAATATCCAGAAGCTTCCGTCCCGATACTGTAATTTCTCCACCAGACTCAACCGTGACTTTTGCGCTCGCAACAAGCTCAACCTCCAGATCTGTGGCCGTAACCAGCAATTCGCCCTCACGCGCTACAAGCAACACGTTCGATAAAATCGGCATCGTCTGCCTTCTTTCGACAACACCGATAACCGCCTGTAAAGGCTTTAAAAGGACGTCGCGAGCAGCTCTTAATTTCATACATTCCACCTGTTAATAGATATTGGAAATTATTAGATTATTATTATTATTAAGGGGCACAGGTCCTGTGGATAAAACTAGTATATCATTCAAAATCAATTAGTTACGGTGAATATATACGACGATAACCGAGTGCATTAAATGTCCTTGGCCTGTGAGCAGGTTGTGGATAACATTACGCGCTATGGTTTTCCACGGGTTATCCACATCATCCTGTCAATGTTCTTAATAAGTTTAAATAATCATTCTCAATTCGTTGATCCGATTGACGTAATTCGGCAATTCGGCGACAACCGTGCAAAACAGTTGTGTGATCTCTGCCACCAAAGGCATCCCCAATCTCCGGCAAGCTATGGTTTGTTAATTCTTTGGCCAGGGTCATCGCGATTTGCCGCGGCCGGGCTATCGAGCGACTGCGGCGTTTGGATAATAGATCAGCGACGCGAAGCTTAAAGTAGTCCGCGACGGTTTTCTGAATGTTCTCAATGGAGACCAATCGTGCTTGAACCGCAAGAAGGTCCCGCAAAGCTTCTTTGGCGAACTCCAGGGTGATCGGCTGCTCGGTAAATCGTGAGTTGGCAATGACACGGCGTAATGCGCCCTCGAGCTCACGAACATTTGAGCGAATTCGATTGGCGATAAAAAACGCAACTTCTTCTGGCAGCTCGATGCCCTCAGCCTGTCCTTTGCTCATCAGGATTGCGACGGACGTCTCTAGTTCCGGTGGTTCGATTGCAACAGTCAAACCCCAACCGAATCTGGATTTGAGGCGCTCTTCAAGTCCATTCACTTCTTTCGGGTAGCGATCACACGTCAGCACAATCTGCCGCTGACCTTCGAGCAGCGTATTAAACGTGTGAAAAAATTCTTCTTGAGAGCGCTCCTTGCCGGCAAAAAACTGAATGTCATCGATGAGCAACGCATCAAGCGATCGATAAGCTCGCTTGAACTCCGAAATTTTGTTGTGTTGCAGGCCGCGAACCATGTCGCCAACAAAACGCTCCGAGTGAACATAGGCAACTTTGGCCGTCGGCTTGCGCTCGAGCAAAGCGTTGCCAACAGCATGCATCAAGTGCGTCTTGCCGAGCCCAACACCGCCGTAAATGAATAGCGGGTTGTATGACTTGCCAGGATTTTCTGCAACCTGGGTAGCGGCGGCCCTTGCCAGTTGATTACTCTTGCCTTCAACGAAGGTCTCGAAAACAAAGCTCGGACTCAGGCGCGATTCGAGCGCCGCCGGACCGGTCTGGTGGACCGGGGCGGGGCGCGGTGCGCTAACCGATGTCGCGGCATGCGCCGGCTGACGCGAACCGACCTCAACCACAACTTCGGCCTTGGTGCCCGTGTCGCTGACAATTTCCAGAATGCGCTCTATGTAATGTTCTTGCAGCCAGTCAACGACGAAACGATTCGGCGCAAGCAGGCGCAAAACGCCGTCATCTTCGACGGCCTGCAGTGGCCGGATCCAGGTATTGAACTGCTGCTCGGGAATTTCGGCCTGCAGGTCGCGGATGCAGCGGGTCCATAGCGTCATCTCGGCCGGCAAAAGGTTCCCCAAAAATGTTATTAGTATGGTTTACAGGCGTGGACCGGGCAGTCTATACCGTCTGCTGGGGCACCGCCATATGCGTCTATTGACACTGTCTGGGCATCTGCGTACCCTTGCCGCCCTTCCAAAAAGAGAGCCGAAATCGGCCATCTGAACTGCAGGCACCGGACCCATGAAACGCACTTACCAGCCAAGCAAGATCAAGCGCGCACGCACACACGGTTTTCGTGCTCGCATGGCTACGAAAGCCGGCCGCCTCGTTCTCAAACGGCGCCGCGCAAAGGGCCGCGCCCAGCTGACGCCATAAGCTAACCGACGGCGCCCGGGCGGCCATTACGACGGCGAACAAACATCGAGAATTGATCGGCAGCTCGCCATATCGGTTTCACAAAGATAACCGCTTGCTCGATGCTGCGGCCTACGAGCGCGTGTTCAAAAAAGCAGCGCGCAGCAAGGACAAATGGTTTACCGTGCTGTGCCGAGACAATGACAGCGAGACCGCGCGCCTCGGTTTGGCAATCTCCAAGAAGCATTGTCGGGCGGCAACAACGAGAAACAGAATCAAGCGGATTGTCAGGGAGTCGTTTCGACACAACCAGGCAATACTGGCGGGCCTCGACGTGATCGTCATTAACCAGTCCGCCGCGCGAACCGGCAGCAACCGGCAATTATTGGATAGCCTCCACGGCCACTGGCAGAAGAGCGCGACAACCAGGGCGGATCAGGACGCGCAGGAACAAGGAAAGCATGGATAATCAACGACTGCTGATATGGGCCATTTTCGGGCTGACGGCATGGATGACCTACCAGGCCTGGATGCAGGACTATGGTCCGCAGTCGCCGTCCGCGCAGAGCGCAATTGAGGCGCCAGGCGATCAGGCGTCAGAGGGGGTTTTGCCGGTCCTTCAGGAGGCCACCGGGCCGCTCGATGCGCCCAGCGTCGAACCCATGGCGGACATGCCATCGACCAGCGCACCGTCCGCCAGTGCCGCAACGATTCAGGTGCGCACCGACGTTCTTGCTGTGACGATCAGCATGCAGGGCGGCACGCTGACGCAGGCATCGATGCTGAAGTATCCGGTCGCGAAAGACCGCCCAAGCGAACTCGTTGCGTTGCTTACCACGGATCCAGCGCGAATATCGCTCATTCAATCCGGGTTGCGAGCCAGCTCCGAAGGGGCGGAAGCCAATCATCTCGCGATGTTCTCGGGAGTCCGGGAAAGCTACGACCTCGACGGAGCCGAAGAGCTTATTGTTCCCCTGACGTGGACCGATGGAAGCGGAATAGAGGTCGAGAAACGGTATCGATTTACGCCGGGCAGTTACACGATTGGCCTCGAGCAAATAGTGACCAACAATAGCGACGCAGAGTGGCGCGGCGCCGAGTATGTACAGATTCAACGCTACCTCGCGAGCCAGGAGCGGTCGATGTTCGACGTCGACTCGTATTCATTTAACGGGCCGATCATTTACAATGGGGATAAATCGGAGAAGCTCACACGCGACGACCTGATCGACGATGGCCCGCGAAGTTTCAGTACCGACCACGGTTGGTTCGGCACGATTCAGCATCACTTTGTCACCGCCGTCATTCCTGAGGCGGGGACGAAGCAACGATTCAGCGTGTCGGTGCGAGGTGATCGGTCAGTCGCGAGCGCGATTGGTCCACCACGCACGGTTGAGTCCGGCACGAGCCAGGTATTTTCCACCACGCTTTTTGTCGGGCCTAAACTGCAGTCGCAACTCGAGGAGATCGACAAGAGCCTGAAGCTGACCGTTGATTACGGCTGGTTGACAATTATTTCTCAACCGCTGTTCTGGTTGCTGAGCAAAGCGTTTGATGTGTTTGGCAACTGGGGTGTCGCGATTATTTCCGTAACGGCCCTGATCAAGCTGGCGTTTTACAAGCTCACCGAGTCCAGTGGCCGCTCGATGGCGAAAATGCGCAACCTGCAACCCCGCATCAAGGCGATGCAAGAACGCTACAAAGACGATAAGCCGGCACAAAGCCAGGCCATGATGGAGCTTTACAAGCGGGAGAAGGTCAATCCGGCGGCGGGCTGCCTGCCAATTCTGATTCAGATGCCGTTTTTCCTCGCGTTCTACTGGGTATTGCTCGAGAGCGTAGAGATGCGCCAGGCGCCGTTCGCGCTATGGCTAACCGACTTGTCGACCAGGGATCCGTATTTCATCCTGCCGTTGATCATGGGTGCGGCGATGTTCTTCCAGCAGAAGCTGAACCCCCAGGTGGGTGACCCGGTCCAGATCAAGGTGATGCAGATCATGCCGATAATTTTCACGGTGTTCTTCGCATTTTTCCCGTCAGGACTCGTGCTCTACTGGGTGACGAATACGTTGTTGTCCATTGCACAGCAGTGGAAAATCAACAAGGTTGTCACGGCGGAGAGCCAACAAGAGAAGGGCGGCAAGAAGACCAAGAAGGCATAGTTTTATTGGCACATGACGGAGCACGCTGACACGATTGTCGCGGCCGCAACGCCGCCGGGGACCGGCGGCATCGGCATCGTGCGTATTTCCGGGCCAAGGGCAGCGGACATCGCGGGCCAAATGGTCGGCGAGCTGCCGGAGCCACGCACAGCCGGCCACCGCACATTTCAAGATGCCGCGGGCAACGCGATTGACAGTGGCCTCGTCCTGTATTTTCCTGCTCCAGCCTCGTTCACGGGCGAGCCCGTTGTTGAGCTGCACGGGCACGGCGGGCCCGTGGTCGTGCAGTTGGTGGTCGATGCCGCAGTTGCTTGTGGCGCGCGCATCGCTGCGCCGGGCGAATTCACAAAGCGTGCGTTTCTCAATGACAGGCTGGACCTGGCGCAGGCAGAGGCTGTGGCTGACCTGATCAGTAGCGGGACTGAGCAGGCAGCGCGTGCGGCGCTGCGGTCCTTGTCGGGCGTGTTTTCCGGCGTGGTCGAGCAGCTTGCGTCGGAAGTAACGCGGCTGCGGCTGTATGTTGAGGCCGCGATCGATTTTCCTGAAGAAGAGATCGACTTCCTGTCCGACCAACAACTGCACGACGCGATCGACGGGTGCAGCAAGGCATTCGCCAAATTGTTCGAGCAAGTGAAGGTTGGTCGAGTGCTGCGCGATGGCTATCGCGTCGTCATCGCGGGCAGGCCGAATGCCGGCAAGTCGAGCCTCATGAATTGCCTGAGCGGCGAAGAGACCGCGATCGTGACCGAGGTCGCTGGAACCACCCGGGATATTTTGCGTGAGCAGATCAACATCGATGGCCTGATGGTTGAGCTCATCGACACGGCCGGCTTGCGCGAAGACCCGGACCGCATCGAGAAAGAGGGCATTCGCCGGGCGCGGGAGATGCTGCGCAGCGCCGATGCGGCGCTATGGATACTCGACGCGACAGAGCCGGCCGATGCGGAAATGGATGATGAGCTCCCCGATGACATTCCCATCATCACCGTCAGGAACAAGATCGACCTGACCGGCGAGAGTGCTGGCGCGGATCCGGAGGACGAGCACGTAATCCGGTTGTCGGCGAAGACCGGCGACGGCATCGACGCGCTGCGCACCCGGCTGCGTGAACTAGCGGGCTACAAAGACCTCGGCGAACAGACGATCACGGCGCGGCGCCGGCATCTCGACGCCCTGAAGCAAGCCCGCGAACATTTTGATGCTGGGAGGCAAGCCCTCACTGAGCGGCGCGCCGGGGAAGTGTTTGCCGAAGAATTGCGCCTCGCACACAATGCCCTCGGCGAAATCACGGGCGCAACCTCGTCCGACGACCTTCTCGGAATGATTTTCTCGGAATTTTGCATCGGCAAATAAGCCGTGGCGCGGGAACCATCAGCGGAGCGTCGCTAGGGATGAAAGCGCGGATCCGTGATCGGCATTTCTGTGACATCGCCGTATCGGGCAACTTGCTCACGAATCAGATCGGCGTCACCGATGATGGCGAACACGAGGTTGTCCGGCTCGGGATAGACGTCTTTGATAACCGAACGAATGGTTTCTCCGTCGGCGCTCGCGATAGCCTCTCCGTAGTCATTGATGTAGGACTCGTCTAGCCCATACGCTTCGAGCGTTGCAAATTGGGCAGCGAGTTGTTCGGCGGTTTCGAAGCGGGGTGGAAACTGGCCGAGAATGTAGTTTTTGCCCGAAACAATCATGTCATCGGCAACACCTTCCTCTCGAAGCGTCACCAGCAGGGAAAGCGCGAGATCGATGGCCTCGATTGTGGTTTCGGTTTTGGTGTACGAGATGATTGCAACGGAACCTGCCTTCGATGGACGCCGCAGCAAGGAGCTTGCGCTATAGGTCAGGCCGGCCTTGCTGCGCAACGCCTCCATCAATATCGATGTGAAGCGGCCACCGAACAAGGTATTCGCAATATCGAGTTCGGCGCGTGACGCATGGTTCATGCTGACGCCGACATTGCCGATCCAGAAATAACTCTGCGTTGCACCGGGCTTGTCGACGAGTAGCACGCGCCGCCCGACGGCAGGTACGGGCGCGTCAAATTCTGGCAGTGGAGCGGTTGCCGCGCCCCAGTCAGAAAAGGCGTTGGATAATTTCTCGATCATTGCGCCGGCGTCGATATCGCCCGCGATCGAAATAATCAGCCGGTCCGCGCCGAAATAATCGCGGTAGTAACCGCGCACAGCGACCGGCGAAATTCTCGCCAACGACGTTTCGCTGCCATAAACCGGCGTGCCGTACGGGTGCTCACCAAACAATAAGGCGGCACCGTAAATTGAAGTGAGGCGGCGGGGGTCGCCGTCCTTTGCTGCCCGAATAAAGTCGATGCGCCGATCGCGCAACTTCGTGATCTCGGCGTCGCTAAGGGCCGGCGATCGCAGCATGTCGACGAGCAACTCGACCATCAGTTCTTCGTCACGCGCTAAAAACTCGCCGGAAATCGTAATGGATTCGAGGCTCGCGGTCGCCGAAAGAACGCCGCCAACCGAATCAACGGCCTCCACGAACTCCGCCGCGCTGCGCTCGCCCGCGCCCTTCTCAAGCAGGCCGGCAAGCAGGCTTGCCATGCCGGCCTGGCCATCCGGATCGGATACGGCGCCACCACGAATAACGGCCTCAAGGCCGACCAACGGCACATCGCGTTTCTCGAGCAAAACGATGACGACACCATTGTCGAGTTCAACACGCTCGACGGCCGGCAAGGTAACGCCCTGCGCGAGAGCGGCCGCCGACAGCAGGCAGGCCCAGGTTGCGCAGCAGGCGATTCTCGCGACGTTCATTGACGAGCTCCGGGCTCTTCGGCCGCCTGCAGGACGCCAACCGTCATGTTGTTGACGCGGAAAAAGCGCGCGGCGACAGCCCGAAGATTCTCCGCGGATATTTCCGCAACGTCGTCAGGAACGCTGAACAATTTCTCGAAGTCGCCCAGGAATACCTCGTGCCGGCCCAGGGCGGCGGCTTTGCCATCGATCGTCGCAAGCCCGCGCCAGAAATCGGCGACGACAATATTGCGCGCCTTGGCCAGCTCGGCTTCGGTAACACCGTCAACGGCAACTCGTCGCAGCTCTTCGATTACGCGCTGTTCGACGCGAGCCGGATCGCCACCGGACGGCAGTGTCAGATAAAAATACACGAGACCAGGGTCGAAACCCGCGTCCTGAAATCCGTCCACGCTGATCGCGACGCCTTCATCTTCAACGAGCATGCGATGCAGTCGCGACGATTCGCCCTCAACGAGGATGTTGAGTAACAGGTTGAGCGCCGGCGTATCGGGGTCCGTTGCACTGCCGGCATGAAACACGATGTGCAACAACGGTGTTTGCGTGTCGCTTTCGACAATGATGCGGCGCATCCCGTGTTGCTCGGGCTCGATCGTTCGAACCGCTGACGGAGGTTCTTGTGCAGGTATCGGCGCGAAATGCTCGTCTGCCAGCTCGAATATTTTACCAGCGGTAACGTCGCCCGTGAATATTACCGTGCGGTTGTTCGGGGCATAGTAGCTGCGGTAGTAATTCGCCAAGTCGTTTTCGTCCCAGGACTCGATGTCAGAGGGCCAGCCGAGTACCGGGAACTGATAGGGGTGAGCAACGAAAGCCGTTGCCCGCATTTGCTCATAGAGCTTAAAGAAGTTGTTGTTATCGACGCTTGAACGGCGCTCGGAAAACACGACCTGCCGCTCGGCTTCCACGGCTTCGGCATAGGTCTCAAGATTCTCGAAGCGGTCGGCTTCTATCTCGAAAACAGTCTCCAGCGCCGAGCGTGGAAACCAATCCTGGTAGACAGTGACATCATTCGACGTGTAAGCGTTGTTCGCGCCGCCGGCCGCCTCCATGATGCGGCCGAATTCGCCCGGCTCGAGCTTCTCGGTGCCGAGAAACATCATGTGCTCGAAAAAATGCGAGAGGCCCGTAATGCCGGGATACTCATTACGACCGCCGGCTCGCACGTAGTTGTACATCACGACGTTCGGAATATCGTGGTCGGGCCAAACGATGATCTTGAGACCATTGGCTAACGTCAGGCTGCGAATCTCAGCGGGCACTCTGTCGGACGCTGGCGCGTCGCCTTGCGGTATTCCGGGCACGAGGAACTCGAATTTTGGCAGCAAGCGTTCGCCGGCAAGCGAGAGAAAACCAAGCACCAACAACACCGCCACGGCGGCGTTGAGCTTCTGGCCGGTCTTGTAAACGATGGATTGCGTCTGGTCGATATCGACGGCCTTTCTCAGGCCCGACGGCGTGATCTCATAGGTCCAGGCGAACAGCAAGGCAACCGGAAACCCGATCGCGATGGCCAGCCACAGAAATGTTTCGCCCCAGGCGGGCAGGCCGAGCACTTCACTCGTGTGTCGCACAAACCACAGGAGCAGCCAGCAGGCGACGGCATACAACAGCGCAACCTTGAGTACGTTGCGCCGCCGGATTTCGGCGAAGATAGCCATGTCCGAATCCTAACCCAGCAGCCCTTCGCGACGATACAGCCGGGCGCAGATCCAGGTCAGAAGCGCGCCTATCGCGAGCGTGCTCGTAATCGAGATAGCGACGTGCAGCAGGTTCAGCGGCTCGTTCTTGACCAGGTCGACGAGAATCAGGTGCTGGCTCAGGCTTGGAACGAACATGAACTCGAGTTGTGAGCGAACATTCAGAATACTGACGATCAAAATGGGCATTGTTGGCGCAATCAGGACAACGCTGAGCCAGGTCTGGGCTTCCTTGTAACTTTTTGTAAAGGAGGCAACGAGAGTCATGACTGACGCACCTACGAGGATGAACGGAGCGAGAATGAAGAAGGCACCAATAACGACGGCGGGGCCGAAGTTTGGTGTCATCCCGAGCTGCTCCAGCGGCATGAA
>SMVB01012715.1_pt1 | contig 26772 bp, 23 predicted proteins | sample 2456461 | NCBI WGS metagenome assembly SMVB01 (sample SAMN11095934, study PRJNA526329) | marine sediment metagenome | biome: Marine sediment; feature: Surficial sediment; material: Deep marine sediment; isolation source: Hadal surficial sediment | place: Pacific Ocean | collected 2014-05 | depth...
TGATATTCTTGAGAACTGTATGGCGCGTAAAAAAGCCTTGTATGACGGTCATGCAGTTGCGGCAGTGGCGGCAGTGGACACGCAGACTGCTAAAAAGGCATTGAAGCTTATCAAGGTGAGCTATACGAAATTACGACACGTAACTGACGTTGATGAGGCAATGAAACCGGGTGCACCGGTAATTCAGAGTCATATATTTACATCGGGAGTTGAACCAAAACCAACAAAGCCCTCAAATATTGCTGCCGTAAATACCTTTGGTCACGGTGATATTGAAGCCGGTTTCGCAAAAGCTGATGTGATTGTCGAGAAAAGCTACAAGACAGAGCAAACTCACCAGGGTTATATCGAACCGCATGCCTGCCTTGCCAGCGTCAGCCCCGATGGCACAGCGGAGCTTTGGGTAACGACCCAGGGCCATTTCACCTATAGAAGCATCTGCGCCACTTTGCTGGGTATGGATGTTGCCAAACTCAAAGTAACAGCATCAGAGATTGGTGGTGGTTTTGGTGGTAAGACCCATGTCTGGGTAGAACCGATAGCACTGGCTTTGTCTCGTAAGGCTAATCGACCCGTTAAAGTAGTCATGAGCCGAGAAGAAGTTTTCAAGGCGACTGGCGCTACCTGTTCCACCTCTATGGATATCAAGATCGGTGCAACAAGAGATGGCAAGGTTACCGCCGCCAGTGCTGTGTTGCGATATCACGCTGGTCCGTTTCCTGGCCCGTGGGGTTTGCTCGGCGGCATGACAGCCTGGGCCTGCTATGACTTCGAAAATGTAAAATCCGTTGCCTATGATGTTATCGTCAACCGACCCAAAGTCGCGGCTTATCGTGCACCTTCGGCACCGATGGCTGCATTTGGTGTGGAGAGCACCATGGACCTGGTCGCTGAAGAACTTGGCATCAAACCGGTCGATTTTCGCATTATGAATGCTGCCAAAGAAGGTACTCGCGCATCTTACGGACCAGTATATGGGCCAATTGGTATAGGTCCAACGCTTGAGGCTGTGAAGAATCACCCGCATATGCGAGCCAGGCTAAAGAAAAACCAGGGTCGGGGTATGGCTTGCGGCTTCTGGTTCAATTTTGGTGGCCAGACCTGCACAGACCTGAATATTGGTCCTGATGGCACCGTATCGGTCGTTATTGGTACTGTGGACGTTGGCGGGGCTCGTGCGTCCATGGGTTTAATAGCTGCAGAAGAGCTCGGAATTCCCTATGAGCAGGTCAAGACCTATATTGCTGATACAGCCTCCCTGGGCCACAACGATACTACAGAGGGGAGTCGTGGTACTTTTTCCTCAGGCATGGCAACAATATATGCGGCGCGCGAGGCTATTGATGTATTAAAGGAACGAGCCGCCATCATGTGGGACATACCGGTTAAGGATGTTGAATGGGTAGATGGTGAGGCCAGGGCAACAGGCAAAGGTCATGGCAACCTGCCACCACTTAGCTTAAAGGATATCGCTGCCAAGGCACCCAACACGGGTGGCCCAATTGCTGGACATAGTGAAGTCGTGGCCGACAATGCAGGTGTTTCGTTTGCAAGCCATATCTGTGATGTTGAAGTTGATCCGGAAACCGGTGCCACCAAGGTGATTCGTTATACCGTTGTCCAGGATGCCGGGAAGGCGATTCATCTTGATTATGTCGAAGGTCAATTCCAGGGTGCTGCAGCACAGGGTATCGGCTGGGCTCTTAATGAAGAATATATCTACGGTAAAGACGGCACCTTGCAGAATGCCGGGTTCCTTGATTATCGGATTCCCGTTTGTTCTGACCTGCCATTTATTGACACCGAGATTCTTGAAATTCCAAACCCTAATCATCCATACGGTATTCGCGGAGTTGGTGAGACTTCAATTGTTCCACCGCTGGCAGCAATTGGCAATGCGGTCTCAAATGCGGTGGGTGTGCGTCTTTCACATATTCCAATGTCGCCACCACGCATTCTTAAAGCGTTAGATGAAGCCGGGCGCTCATAGGAGTCTGACCTAAGTATGTTGACCGTGAGCCTTTCCGGAAGTCTTCGTTCAGCAGTGGGCGGCGTGGAGTCTATTGAGGTTCAGGCCAGTACTATACGCGAGCTGCTAAATAAATTATCTGAACGCTATCCTGGTTTAGACGATCATATGGAAACGGGTATTGCAGTGTCCATCGATGGCGAGATCTTTCGAGATAACTGGAGTAAAGAGATTCCTGAGAATGCGGAGGTGTTTTTGTTGCCGCGACTTCAGGGTGGATAGTGGTAAGCTAAAAAAGGATTCCGGTTATGGTCGATAAATTCGATGAGGTCAAAAGTTTTGAAATCGACATAGCAGGAAGTGAGATCAAGGAACTGCAGGAACGGCTGGTTAAAACGCGTTGGCCGGATGCTGAAACACCGGATGACTGGTCCCAGGGACTTCCTCTTAAATATCATCAGGAATTTTGTCAGTACTGGGCAACGGAATATGACTGGTACAAGACACAAGAACACCTGAACAATTTTACTCAATTCAAATCTGCGTTTGACGGCCTGGATATCCATTTCATCCATGTAAAAAGCAAGGAGGAACTGGCAAGGCCGCTTATCATCACTCATGGCTGGCCAGGCTCCATCGTTGAATTCCATAAGGTCATCGGACCGCTGACAGACCCTGTTGCCCATGGAGGCGCACCCGAGGATGCGTTTCATGTTGTTTGTCCATCGCTTCCAGGATTTGGCTTTTCTGACAAACCAGCAGTCACCGGCTGGGGGGTTACCAAGATTGCCAAGGTCTGGGATCAACTCATGCTGCGCCTGGGGTACGAACAGTACTTTGCGCAGGGTGGTGATTGGGGTGCAGCGATTACAACGACCATTGGCTTACAGAACCTCGGCCATTGCGTCGCGATACACGTCAATATGCCAAGTGCCCCAGCCACGAAGGCTGCACTGAAAAACCCGGATGAGAAAGATAAAAAGGCCCTGGCCGGGGCGCAGTTTTACCAGCAGTGGGATGCCGGTTATTCCAAACAACAAAGCACTCGGCCGCAAACGCTAGGCTATGGTCTCGCGGATTCACCCTCCGGACAAGCTGGTTGGGTTCTCGAGAAATTCTATGCCTGGACCGATTGCGATGGACATCCTGAAAATGTGCTCACTCGTGATGAGTTGCTGGATAACATCATGCTCTACTGGCTGCCTAATAATGGTGCCTCTTCGGCCAGGCTCTACTGGGAAAGTTTCGCCAAGAGCTTTGGCAGCGGAGAAAATAACCGGGTTCAGTTACCCACCGGTTGCAGTATCTTTCCGAAGGAAATTGTCGCTACTCCCCGTTCTTGGGCAGAACAGCGCTACGAGAACATCCAGTACTGGAATGAGCTGGACAAGGGTGGGCATTTCGCGGCGTTTGAGCAGCCGGAAATCTTTGTTGAAGAAATACGCCAGTGTTTCGCCTCCATAGGATAACAACCAGATCCGAGGTTCCCTGACTAGTTTCTGTCCGTAATGCCTTGTTTCAGGTTAAATTGAGGCCAATAGATGTTGGTTTAATTATGGATGAGTTAGCAGGAAACCAGCACCCCGGTATGCAGTTCTCGGGCAGGAACTAGCTATCTTCAATTTCCCTGAATGTCAGGTTTAATTGAAAATCAACGGTGGTTGATATTGCTTTTAACCCGGCAATAGTTCGAAGTTTCTCAATACCTTCGGCATAGCCGAAGGTGTCGACATCAATCTGACCAGAGCCTTCAACCTGAAACCGCCCGTTTCCCAAATGAGTAATCTTTGTCTTAATGCTCAATGGCTGCTGGAATCCATGAAGTTGTAATTCACCTTCGATTGTTTTTGCAATCGATGCGCCGCCCTCCAGCCCGACCAGATCCTGAATCTCGATCTGGGCCGTATAAATAGCTTCCGGCGCCAAAGCAAACAACATCTCATGCATACGCTGGTCGCGAATTTCTATTAATGTGTCGATGCTGAACAAATTGATCTCAATGCTTACTTGCCCATTCTCCAGAACGCGCCCATTCAGTTCCTTAAAGCGATGGGTTTCGGTAATGGTGTCATTTTTGGTAGAAGTGAATGTGAATGTTGAAGGCGATTTAACCAACTCCCAATCGGCAACTGATAGTGGTGACAAACATGCTGCCAGCAGGATAATAATTAGTCGAAACATCTTGTCTCCAGTTAAGTGGTCGGATACGTTAGCCGTGATATTAACATAGCACTCTATGATAGTTTTCCTGGCTGGTGACTCTCGTTGATGCCGTGTCAACTGGTGCTTAAGGCCTTATAACCACTGCCTTACGCTTTTCTTGAATTTCGGGTATTCATCAGGAAACAATTTCTCCAGCGCTTGTTCTTCCGGCATGATCTGAAACTGGGTGATGAAGGCCATAAACAAAACCGGGCCGAAAAAACTAATCCAGTTGGCAAGCCATATTCCCCAGGCGATTAACACAATCAACATGCCAAGGTACATGGGATTACGAGTAAATCGATACAAGCCAGTATTCACCAGCCGGCCGGCAGTTTCCGGTTTGAGTGGGTTAATTGTGGTCTCTGCACTGCGAAAAGCGAGGAAAGCTGTAATGTTAATGCCGAGCCCGATTATCAACAAGGCAGCTGATGCGATATCCAAAACCGGAAGCCCCACAGACCGGAATTCAAAAGATGCAAACCCGGTTGGAAGCGTGATTAACCCCATCAGGAGAATACAGATCAGGGCAACAAGGGGTGGCGGAATCTTTAGGCGCATAGTTACAATCCTCAACAAGCTGATGTTACAGAATAGCCCCGCATATTGGCCCGTTTTGTTCACGGTGGTTATGCCTGCCCCTGTTTTTAGTCTTTGCCGTTTTTCCTACAGGTTATCTTGCGCGAAATATCATAGGCGGATTAAGTAGCCTGGATACGGTATCTCAAAGACAACAAGCAGGAGCAGCTGATTAAACTTACCATCCATATACACGTCGCGGTACCATGAAGATGAAGTCTCGGTCCGCAGCGAGAATGGGGAGCAACTCATGCCCATCAGGGAGAAACCGTAAAGCTATTCCGGTAAGGTTTCCCCCGAACCGCCGAAATCCGTAGGCATGGTCTCGTACTTTGGCAGGCCATCTTTCACCGATACCGTCTTTTCTCCATAGAACACGTGGAGTGTCGGTTCATGGCTAAAGCCAGGTACCACGTTGGCATAAACGTCAACCAGTTTCATCCCGGGATGGTCGCTCATGAGATGGCCGCCACAGGTTTTACAGAATTTTCGAAAGCTGTTTTCGGTCTTATTATAAGTGCCGATGTTATCCTCGCCTTTTGTTACCTTGACGTTCTCCGGTGCCCAGAGACTGAACGCATTGATCGGTGCCGCTGCCCAGGTTGAGCAATCATCGCAGTGGCAATATCCCATGACTGCTGGAGTACCCGTCAGCTCGATTTCGACTGCACCACAAAAACAACTTCCACTATAGGTTTCACTCATTGCTGGTTCTCCGTTGGTATCTTCATGATAGTACGCTTATTAAGAGGCTAAAAAAACCGCTAAACCGGCTTCGACTTCTTCCTTCCGTCTTCTGCATAAACCCTATATATTCTCCGCAGAACTCAATGAACCAAAAATAGTGGGAACATGCATGTCTAGACAGGACAGACTTCAGAGCGCTGCCCAGGGTTATATCGACCGTGAGGAATTCAGTGGCATAGAGTGGCACGTAGTTGCAAAGGGAGAAGAGTTGGCCGCCGGACAGGTTGGTGTGGCAGACGCATCGACCGGTAAACCAATTCCAGATGACGCTATTTATCGGCTCTACTCCATGACCAAACCGATTGTCTCTGTGATGGCGATGAAACTGATTGAGCAGGGGAAGCTTCGTCTGTATGACATGTTGCCGCAATTTAACCCCGCGTTTCGAAATATGCGGGTGTTGTTGCCCAGTGGTCAGATGGCACCTGCCAGCCGACCGATACTGGTTGAAGATCTGTTTACTCACCGGGCTGGCTTCAGCTATGAATTCATTGCCGGGTGCCATATTGCACCGGGTTACGACGCCATTGATCTTGCCAGCGATGGTGCATGCACGCTCGATGAAATGATGACGAAGCTCGCGACTCAGCCACTCGCATTCCAGCCTGGCTCGCAGTACCGCTATAGCGTGTGTACAGATGTGTTGGCACATGTCTGCGAGAAGGCCACCGGCAGAACCATGCAAAGCTTGTTGAAGGAAAATATTTTCGGCCCACTTGGCATGGATGACACGGATTATTTCGTACCCGATGAGAAGCAGGATCGATTAATGCCGATGTATGGAATCTCTGATGTCAAAGAGATGTCTTTTCTAAATCCACCCGAGGTGCAGGAGCTCATTCCTTCAGATGTTGAAGATATGTATCCATCCGATAACCCTGACTATTCAAGAGGCGGGCATGGATTGTTTTCAACGACGGATGACTACATGAAATTCGGGCAGATGTTGTTGACGGGACTTAGCCCTGAGGGAGAAGTTATTCTATCCCGGAAGATGCTCGAGATGATGCAGACCAACCGGATCCCTGAATCACAACTCCCCTTGAGAATCGGACTGAATGCACTGCCTGGTTATGGCTGGGGTCTGGGCGTGAGGATAATGCTGGATCCTGGAAAGGCGTTGTCGTTAACAGGCAAAGGGGAATTTGGCTGGGCCGGTGCTGCCAGCACTTATTTCTGGGTGGACCCAGCGGAAGAGATGGTGGGTGTCATCATGTCTCAGTACCTTGGCTCTATTTTACCATTATCAGACGATCTTAGGTCGTCAGCTTATCAGATGCTGGTTTAGTGAAGATCAGTAGGGTGGATTAGTTTTTAGCCCAACAGAAACTTTTAGCTAACGAGTAAAGAGCAGACCTGTGTGCTCGTCAGTGGCGGGATGCGATGGCAGAGCATGGTTGGTCAGCACCAATCTGGTAAACCATGCATTAAGGCTCGGTCAGCCAGAGTCTACATTCGTATCAAACCACTGGCGCATATCCAGCACCACTTCCTGAGTGGTTGTCACTGGTGGGTTTTCCAGCCAGTCTTGTATGGCTTGCTGTAGCAGTGACGCAACCTGCGGGTCCATTGTGGTCAGCTGTAGATAGGCATCTCTGGTCTTGTCTATCTGTCCCAGAGCAAGATAGGCCTCTCCTCTGTATTCAATGGCTGGAGTGTAATTTGGTTGTAAAGTCAGACACTCGTTGTAAGCATCCATTGCGGCGCCAAAATCTCCAGTCTGTTTAAGTGCATAACCAAGGCTTCCGTGTGCCTGGTAGAGCCGTGGCTCGTTTTTTATGGCTGAGCGAAATTTCTTAATTGCGCGTTTATACTGTTTTATCGCTTTTCGCTCCAGTTTTGCGATCTTTTTCGGCTCTGTTTCCAGCACTGCTTTCTTCTGTAAATTATCGGCTTTGTCTCTGTTCTTAATTCCGGCGTTGTAACTAGCAACGGCACGTTCCAACGGTGTTTTTGTGACTTGCTGCTGAGTCATGGATGGCATCGAACCACCACCAGCGGCGATAGAAACAGTTGATAACATCATTAAAGCAATCAGGGTCAGTGCTTTCATTGTGATTAACCTCTTCTGGTTGTTAGCCCGCCTCAAATCATACTGTTGCCTGATTCTAAACCCTGGCTGGTCAGTTTTATAGTCGCTGGGGTTCAAATGACATCTGTTTCTTGAGTGGCTATAAAATAGCGGGGGCAATTCCGCGATTTGCCTGCCAATATGATCGAAGCTCGGCGGGAACGTGTGATATGCACTTGGTCCTGAGGACCGACCAAAGTCCTTCAGCCCTAGTCTGGTCGTGTTTTAGCATGTCGGAGACGTTGGTAATTAGTCCCAAAATGTGCTGATCTAAATTGGAACAAATCATAATTCCCGGAGAATAAACATGGCAATAGTAAGATATATCGTGGACAACGTGGAGGAGGCGGTTGCCTTCTATGTGTCGAATCTTGATTTTGAAGTCGAGAAAAATTTCGCTCCCGCCATCGCTGTCCTGGTTCGTAAAGACTTAACTTTGTTGGTCTCAGGCCCCAAAGCTTCAGCGTCTTTACCGATGTTGGATGGCACCGTTCCGAGCCCAGGTGGAGGCTGGAACAGGTTCCTCCTGGCGTTTGATGATCTCGAATCAGTCGTCGCGAAGCTTAAAGCTAATGGAGTGAAATTCAGAAATGACATTCTTGATGGGATAGGCGGCAGGCAGGTTATCTGCGAAGACCCATTTGGAAGCGTCATAGAGCTTACACAACCACGGTTTTAGATCTCGCTAACTATCGAGCGGGACAAGGTTGCATTCCCGTGATATATACACCATCGAGAGTCAACAGCAATCGACCGTTAGCACCAGGGGCAGTCCATTCAGAGTAAGCATTTCTGGTGGCAGTTCCATAGAGAGCCGGGACTTTACTGCCTGACACCTTCGATATTAAGTTCAAGTTCAACGTGAGTCGATTGAGGGCCGAGTTCAAAATCAATACCAAAGTCCTTCAGCCCGAGTCTGGTGGTGCCGCTGAAACCAGCCCGGTATCCACCCCAGGGATCTTCTCCTTCACCTACTATTTCGGCATTAATGACAACGTCTTTGCTGACACCATGCAGGTTTAGTTTTCCCTTAATGGACACGGACCCATTACCATTGTCTGTCACTGAAGTACTGATGAAGTGAGCGGAGCCGAATTGACTAACATCGAGGAAGTCATCACCCTTCAAGTGCTTGTCTCTCTCCGCGTGGTTAGAACTGATGCTTGAAGTATCAATATGTACCTCAATCATTGATGCTGAAATATTCTCGGGATCGTAGCTGAACTTTCCAGTAAATGTATCAAAACGACCCGTCAGCCAGCTATAGCCAAGATGTTTGATCTTGAAATTGATTGATGCGTGTGCGCCTTTATCATCGATAATATAGTCAGCCGCGTTTGTGAACGGCGTGAATAGGGCTGCTGCAATAAGGCCACGGATGACAGCGTTTTTCATAGGGTGACTCCTGATAAATTCTTGTTAGGTTGTTGTAAATTGTTGATGGTTTTATTTAGCGCCTGCGTACAAGCATTCTGGTTAATGTCTCATCCTTGTCGATAAGGTGGTGTTTCACGGCAGCGAGGAAATGTAACAGCACCAGGCCCATCATGCCATATGCCGTGACCTTGTGAATAAGACCGGCAAAGTCTTCCTGGTTTTCAATAAATGACCCGAAACCCGGCACTTCAAACATTTGAAAGACTTCAATACCCCGCCCATTGGCAGTCGAGATCAGGTATCCGCTGACAATGATGAGGAAAATGGTAAACGTGAGTAAAAAATGCATGATATGACCCAGTATTCGTTCGAGATAGGTGTGGCTTTCTAAAGGCTCCGCTCTGGCGTGGGTTAAACGCCAGAGTACGCTGAAGATCATGACGGCAAGTAAACAGATGCCGATACTTCGATGTAAATCAGGTGCGGTAACATACCAGCTATCATAATAACCGAGGTCCACCATCCAATAACCGAGACCGAATAAACCGAATATGGTTGTTGCAATCACCCAGTGGCTAATGATGTCTGTCCAGCTGAATTGGATTTTTGAATGGTTCATTGTTGATTCTAAAAGGCGATGCTGTCGGGGAAATACCGGTCTATCAACCCGCAATAACAGGGTTTGAGTGCCTGCCAGATACCCATGTTGGCACGATTCAGTGCGCCATACTGTGCTCGTTTCTCGGAGGCGAAATCGTAGCTCTGATTCTGATGGTTGAGTCTATAGAATTGTTCGACAGAATCTCGCACTGGGTCAGTGTAGTTGCGCATGTTGACCACATCGGCTTTTGATCTGGAATTTGAATGTCCCATGCCTGCCAATATATCACTTTGAATCAGTATACAGCAGCAGCTTCGCAGTGAGTTTCCATGCTGTGGTTGCAGGTGAGCGGGTCATGATTTTTCTGTGTCAGTAGTCAATTGTGCATATCATTACGGAGCAAAGCATGCGTGAATCCTGGCGATAGTTCCTCATCTCATGCACAGGAATGCTTTCCACGACAGACCAGCAGAGTGGGGCAATATTGTCTTCATAAGTTTCCACCAGTGATTTGTAGTCACGCCTCGACTGGCCAGACTCCACCTGTGGAGATGTTGTTGCAGGGCGCTGACATTATCAGTCGCACCGGTTTGTCAAAAATCATCGGTCTTTGTTCTCGCGGATAGGGAGGTTTTTTGATGAAAGTGAAGTCACTCAATTTGGGTGAGTTCAGACCCTTTTATGGCTGAGCCGGGGGAACCAACAATATTTTTTTCAGATTCTGTAATAAATCTGTTACAACAGCGTAATACTGAATAACCAAACAGGAAAAGTGCCAGATGGCGGTGAACGTGGCTTTCGATATTCTCTACCGGGAGTACTACGTTCGTGTCTTCGGATTGTGTCGGCTATTGCTGAACTCCGCCACGCTGGCAGAAGATGCGACCCAGGAAGCATTCATGCGCGTTTATCGAAATTTCAATCGCTACGACAGTAGCAAGCCTTTCTGGCAGTGGATTTCTTCCATTGCCAGCAATCACTGTATAGATATGCTTCGCCAGAAAAACCGGCGAGATGCGCTGTTCGGTGATGCAGCAGAAGAACAGGAGCAGATGATCTCCGCAGGTGATGAACCACTGAACGAGATAATGGAAGCTGAGAATTCGGAAATCCTGTCACCGCTGATTCAAGCACTGCCGGATAAATTTCGCGTGCCGCTGATCCTCGCTTACTTCCATGGGTCCAGTTATGAAGAGATTGCCAATGATCTTTCAATCAGCCGCAATCATGTTGGCGTTTTGCTGTTACGAGCGAAACAGCATTTACGCAAATCCCTTGGCGCAAAGGGAGTTGCAGCATAATGGCTCATCTCACTGAGTTGCAGCTGTCCATGTACGCTGACGGTGCACTGGAACCTGGTGAGTCTATGATTCATCTTGATTCCTGTATCAGTTGTCAGTCACGGTCAGAGCAGTATGTTGCTGAACGGCGCATCATTGACTCAGGTCTACAGCTGGATAACTCATCTGCATTACCAGATTTCGAGATACCAGCATTTTCCAGCCCCGCCAGTTTTAGTCGATTCGCCATCGCCAATGTAACGATGGGCTTCGTTGTCTGGTCGGCGCAGTTTCTGTGGAAATCATTGTTCGAAGGCCTCGTCGTCGAAACACTTTCCTGGTTTGCAATCCCTATTCCCGATGTCTATGGCCTGATGGTCAGCATCACTCAACTATTTTCTGAAGAAGGAATCACTATGATTGACAATTATTTCTTTATTGTAATGGCGTGCATTCTTGTCCCGGCACTCACATTGCTGTTGTATTCCTACAGGAAAGCCAGGTCAGTGACCCTCTCTGTCGGAGCGCTGCTGATTGCCGCCAGCCTGGTTGCACCAGGCCCCGTCAATGCACTTGAATTTCGACATGATGAGGACATGGTGACAATTGGTGCGACAGAGGTCATTGATGATACCGCCATACTCACAGCAGATACCATCGTAGTTGAAGGCGTGATCAATGGTGATCTGATCGCGCTTGGACGCCGTATTATTGTTTCAGGCTCTATTGCAGGTAACCTGATAACACTGGGTGAAGTCATTACCATCAATGCCCAGGTGGGTGGATCTGCAATCGGTGCAGCTGAATCTTATGAAATCGAAAAGGCAGTAATCAAGGGCGACCTGTGGGGAGCCGCGGAAAGTGTGAAAATTGGTGATGAGGCAAAGATTGGTCGGAACGTAACAGCGGCTGGCGAAAAGGTGTCGATTTCCGGCCGAGTTGAGAAAGATTTGCGCGTATTCGCTGAGATGCTTGAAGTCGAAGGCATTATTGGCAGAAACCTTGATGTATTTACAGAGCGACTGAAGCTGTTGAGCCATAGTCACATCATGGGCAATGTGAATTTCCATACAAATGATGAAGGCGATTTAACAAGATCCAGCGGTTCACGTGTGGATGGCGAGGTCAAATTTATTCCGCTATCTGATACGATTGAGCCACAGAACAGGTATCTAACGATTAGTTTCTATGTACACCAGCTGCTATGGATGGCCAGTGCGTTTATTGCGGGGCTGGTGCTGCTCTGGTTAGTCCCTGCGCTTCGTGACCTGACAATGGGTGCCGGTATGGAAGGGTTGAAAACTATTGGCATAGGACTTGTCGTGCTGATCAGTCTACCTGTAATAGCATTGTTAGTTGGTATTACGGTAATTGGTTTGCCGTTCACCGTGGTTGGCATCTTCTCCTGGTTGCTGATGATCTACTGCGCAAAGATTGTTCTCGCGTCTGTGATTGGCCGGTTGCTGCTGGATTCTCCAGAAGAGGGGAGCAGTTTACCGCTGACACTGCTAGCCGGGCTGGGAATCATTACAGTGGCGGTTAACATCCCGGCGATTGGCGGTATCCTTAACTTTCTGCTGACCACTCTTGGCGTTGGCATGATTGTATTGTTAGTCCTGGACTACACTTATGGATTGAGTGACTAGAGGCGAAACACTGAAGAATTATCAACTCCCATCGGTCATCCTTCACCGGTAGCCGGAAAAAGCCAATACCAGGCTGATGGTTCTGATGTAAGATGCCTTGAATCACACCAGGAATGACACTTCACTGATCGCGCCAACTCTGCGGATGCCCCTGAGGAAAGATATGAAATTGACCTGTGAGGATTATTTCGGTTCCTGGAAATGTGACTGTGATTCGAACTCGTTTTTATGAGCAGCTTAACTAGCGTTGCACTTACCATCATCGTCTTCTACGGGTTACTGGTCACCATAGTTCATCTGGCACAGGAGCGGTTGCTGTTCTTTCCTTCAAGTTCGGATCCCGCGCTTGAATCTCGCTATCAGGAATTCGCCATCTCCTTTTCAACCGGTGAAGTTGAGCTCCACGGATGGTTCTTCCCTGCAGATGAGGCCACCCAGCCAACGCTGGTTTTCTACGGCGGCAATGGTCAGGAAATATCTACAAGTATTGCCGGGCTTCGAGCCCTGGGCGATTTCAGCTATGTACTCATCAATTATCGTGGTTATGGCAGGAGTACGGGAGCGCCATCTGAAACAGATCTGAAGTCTGATGCCTTGCTGATACTGGATTCCCTGGAAGCACAGAACAGAATCTCAATCGCTAACACCGTAATCATGGGGAGGAGCCTTGGCACGGGTATCGCGACGCATGTTGCCGCGAATCGAGAAACTAAAGGGTTGATCCTCATCTCACCCTTCAGCAGCATTGAGGCGATTGCCAGTGACATCTATTTTTATCTGCCTGTCAGGTGGTTGATCAGACATCCGTTTCGTTCAATCAATGACGTGGCAGAGATTTCCGCACCAACACTAATTATCAAGGCGGAAAATGATCAGATTGTGCCGGAGCGCTACACCGACCAATTGATTGAAGCCTGGCAGGGTCCCCTTGAGGTTATCAAGCTGGCAGGCACGAATCACAACTATATAGAGACGAGCGAGTATTTAAAAGTTGTTGATCAGTTTATTCGTCACCTTGAGTGAAATTCTACTCGCCCGGCAGGCAAATGGAACCTATGCCGATATCTGCTGTGGGTGAAAAAATAGAGCCTACAAAGAATATCCGGTCTGAGTGGTTGAAGAAGTTGTCATGAGTCTGTTCGTAATCGGCTAGCAGTGGACTGAACAAAAAACCATTAACCCTACAACCAGGCCGATAATGATCTACAGCATTCCCTTGTACATGCTTGAACAGATGATCTCTCTATAAATGATAAACTCTCCCCAATAGTGATCAGGCATCGTGTATTCATTCGTTTTGTTGTAGTTTCCTGCACATGCATTTTCGGATCGTTTATCTAAGAGAACCATTGCGGCCAGCTGGCTAGTAATGTTCTGTGGGTCATAGTATACCTCAACCATATAGCTGTCCTTACCAATTGGATGTACATAGGAAAATGATGAAGCACAGCCTTGTAAAAAGAGTGTGATGAGAATGATAGATGCAATGGTTTTCAATTTCGGAATCCTTATATTTAGAAGTATCGCTAATTGTTGTGTACTTCCAGGCTAACCTGGGCTTATTGATGAAACTAATCGTATATTAGCTATTCGCTGTAACCCTTGTTTTCCTGCCCGGTGATGTTTTGTAACCTTGTGTAACTGAATTGATATATCCATGATCAATACCGCCTAGATACACACTGTTACATTGCTAGTGTGCAATCTCGGCACATACTTCATTCCGAAAATTTGAGAGAATCTCATAATATATCTCGGTGCCGTATCTTTGAGCATGAGGTTCCAGGACCTTCAGACCTGTAAATAATTCAAGACCACATTCATCGTTTAGTACATACAAATCTTGAACCAGCAAAAGTAGCGCACTACCAACATCGACGCCATCATCATCCAGCGTCAGGTTGGGATCACAGTGATATGAAGCAAACTGCTCCACGATCTGGCTGGCAATCGGATACCCTAATTTAGAAAGAATGTTTACGGACTGATCAGCCACTTTTGCCGGTTCCATTGCCCGTGTGGTGAAACTCACTTGCCCATCCTCATCAAGCTGAATGCTCCCAGGTGAGATGGAAGGTAGTTTTAAGAAAGTCGCTGCCAGCTCCAGTTGCCTTGTGGGTTCAGGGTTTAGATCAATATATTTGCAAATTTCTGTAAGCATCACCATAAACTGTGAAGCCTGTTCAAATTGCTGTTGATCAGGATTCCCTAGATTACGGGTAAGCTGGATGATTCCCTCATGAACAATTTCAAGCTCTTTGTTCATCTGACGTAAAGACTTCCCCATGGTTTTTATACGTTCAACGGCACTCTTCCTAATTTCAATATCCCGCGTTTGTTGTTTTTCCTTATTCTCAAGAAATTGCAAGGCCTCATAGACGGCAAGTTTTAGGTCCTTATTCACGCAAGGTTTGACGATATATCGATGAATCTGACCCTGGTTAATTGCATCGATTGTTGACATCACGTCAAACTTTCCAGACATGATTATTCTCCTGATATCCGGATGCCTCGCCTGAACCAACTTCATCAGTTCACCACCCGACATTAGCGGCATACTCATATCAGAGATGATGATATCAATATCCCTCTTCTCCAGAATCTCCAGTGCCTCAATTCCACTTGACGCAAAATGGCATTTGTAAGGGGTAGATTCAAACCAACGAGCCAATATTTTTAACCACCTGCCATCGTCGTCTACGAACAGAACTTCGCGATTGGAAAACCTCACTTGCTGGATAATTTCATTCATCACGCCTGGCTCACTGAAACTCTCTAACTCTAGTGTATTCATTTGCATGCCTTTTTCCTCGTAGGTATAACTTGTGTGGGTACCTGAATCTGGTAGCCCGTCCTGGATTTAACAGGTGTAAGTATCACTTTAATTTGTGAACTACTCTTTACAGAAGTGTGATATTTGGTGAGTTTATGTAACTCCAGAGACCCTATTGTGAGCCTATGTAATCGATCGACATTTTGACTTCGAAAGTTGGTAAACTTGGCAACTTCTTCAACCCAGAAGAGAATGAGATGGATGAGAATAGGATACTCATCGTAGATGATGATGAGAGAATTCAACGCATGTTGAAGCGTTATCTCACTGAAGAAGGGTATATCGTTTTGAGTGCAGAAAATGGCGCTCAGATGCATGAATGCCTTCAAAATGCGAAAGTGAATCTGGTCTTGCTCGATCTAAATTTGCCGGATACTCACGGGCTTCAACTTGCAGGAGAGATAAGGGCCCAGTACGAGCGAATAGGCATTATCATATTGACAGGCAGCTCGGGGACGGTAGACAAGGTTGTTGGGTTGGAGGTTGGGGCAGATGACTATGTTTCCAAGCCATTTGAAGAGCGAGAACTGCTGGCAAGGATTCGGAGCGTATTGCGTCGAACCATGGCTGCTGAGCCCATTCGTGATGATGCATCAATCGCCACTTTTTCTGACTACAAACTTGACTTTCAGGCGCATACGCTCTTGAACGAAAATGGTGATGTCATTGAACTTACCACCCATCAGTTCAAGCTTCTTTCCTACCTTGTTCATAATCCTAATAGAGTGTTATCGAGAGACCAGATTATGGATGAGATTGTCGGAAAAGACTGGGCGCCAACGGATCGTAGCGTGGATGTATTGGTAGGTAAGCTGCGCAGCAAAATTGAGGTTGACCCAGCGAAACCCTTGCTGATCAAAACCATACGTGGCGCCGGGTACAAATTCACGACAGGTGTAACATTCCAGTAACCAGCTGATATTGTCTTAAAAGATACAGACAAAGGGACTCACCGTTTTCAGAAACACTAGATTTCCTCTATGCCTAGTTCAGAATTAATTTGTGCGGCGAGTTTCTCAATTGAATAGGGTTTTCTCACCATCGGGAAGGGGTATGCCTTATCACTATCCACGTCCATTTTGCCTTTGCTGTAGCCAGACGTGAGTACGACTTTAATATGAGGATAATTCTGCCTTGTCCATTCGCCCAACATATTCCCATCCATTTCTCCGGGCATCAAAATATCACTGAAGAGCAGATCGACTGGCTCCCCCGATTCAATCATTGACCTCGCAACTTGCGCATTCTCTGCTTCCAGCGTTTTATAACCGAGCGTCTGTAGGTCTCGCAGAGTCACTCTTCTAACCCGGGGTTCATCTTCAACAACAAGGATAACGCTTGAGGCCTGGAGGTTCAGATCTGAGTCGTTTTCGGTTTCAGTCATGCTAAATTTCTCAGCTGGCTGTTCAGGGAAGTACATCGTCACAGTGGTGCCCTCGCCTGGTAGGCTGGCGACGATACATGCGCCGCCGGATTGTTGGACAAACCCATACACCATGCTTAATCCAAGCCCGGTCCCCTGGCCAACATCTTTGGTCGTGAAAAAAGGCTCATAAACATGCTCCAGGTCCTGAGAACTGATTCCGCAACCATCGTCTTTAACCGATATCAAAATGTAGTCACCCTCGGCGAGCATCAAGTCACCATTGTCACCAACATGACGGTAGCGTGAAGCAGAAATCACGATAGTTCCTCCCTCAGGCATTGCATCGCGGCAATTAATGGACAGATTCAATAAGGCATTTTCCAACAGCGATGCGTCAACCTTGATGAATAGATCCTGCTCGGGTAGATCTACGTTCAGCTCAATGTGTTCGCCCAAGGTTCGAGTGACAAAACGGGAGAAACTCTCAATGGTGTCACCAACATTCTTAATTTCTGATTGAATTGCCCGTTTACGAGAAAAACCCAATAGGCGCTTGGTCAAGCTGGCGCCATCATCAACGGCTGACATGGCATCCTCGAAGAGTTCGTCGATGTCAGTAGTAGTCTGCCCTATGTCCTTCTGTAGAAAACGAAGGTTACCCTGGATAATGCTAAGCAGGTTATTGAAGTCGTGGGCGATGCCACCGGTTAATTGCCCAACGGCTTCCATTTTTTGAGCCTGTTGTAGCGCATGTTCCTTCTCCCGCAGTTCCGTAATATCTTGCACGACACCAAATACACCGACAATTTCACCCGATGCTGACCTGCGAGTAGTCAGGTTCATTACCAGATCTCTTGGTGAATCATCTCTTCGAATAAGTGTCAATTCTGTATTCCTTACGAATGAATTATCAGCCAACGCGCGCCTGAAAAGCTCGATAATATCTTCCTGCTGTTCTTCCAATATCATATTAAAAATGCCATATGTTCCTACCATTTCATCTCGCGAATATCCACTCAGTTCGGCGGCGGCCTCATTCCATTCAGTAATTTCTCCATCGGAATTGGTGCCGAAAATTGGTACATCCAGCACATTCACCAAATGTGTCAATTCCCCTGAAAATTGTTCTGCTTCTGCTTCGGCCAACAGCATACCGGTGATATCCTGGCCAATTCCAATAACACCTGTAACGGACCCATCAAGCCCACGGCGTGTAGTGGTGTTAAACAAAATTGTCGCAGTGCCGCCTCCTTTAGTATTGAGGTGAAGCTCAAAATTGGCAGTTTCTTCTCCGTTCAAGGCGTTAGTAAATATATTACTGACAGCATCCTTGTCGATATCATTGATGAATTCATGAATAAACAGACAATCCAATACTTCTTCTTTTTCGTAACCGGTTATTTTTACCGCTGCTTTATTCCACTCGTTAATCTGCAATTTAGGGTTAAGTCCAAAGATGGGAGCATTTGCCGTATCAATTAGTTGTGACAACTCCGCGGTGATCAGTTCTCTCTCTTTTTCAAGGGCAACCTTATCAGTCAGGTCTCTTATCACACCACTGAAGTTGCGATTCCCTCCGACAAACAGCTCGCTGATAGTGATAGAAATCGGAAAGGCAGCACCATTTTTTTTAGTTCCCTCAACCTCAATCCCCGAAATGCCTAATATATGTGCTTCCCCTGTCTTCAGGTACCGTTCAATATATTCTGCGTGGTGACTGCCATGAGCCTTAGGCATCAGGACATTAATATTCTTTCCGATAATTTCTTGGTTCAAGTAGCCAAACATACTTTCAGCAGATGGATTGAAGCTATTAATGAGGCCTTGCTCATTGATCGTGATAACAGCATCGTTCATGCTATCCAGTATTGCTGCATGCCGCGCCTGAGCATCCACCTGAGTTGTTATGTCATTGAGAAAAACGACTCTGATACGTCTGCCGCTATATTTGTGGACTGTGGTGTGAGCCTCAAGTTGCCGTGTGGATCCATTTTTGTGCTGCCCTATAACATTAAAGATCTGCTCCTCGCTAGAAGCCATGCCGGAGACTATTAATGCTTGTGTTGCTTCTTTTGATTCAGAGGCAACCAGGTCCAACACGCTGTGGCCAATAATTTCTTCTAGCTGGTACCCTAATATTTCCTCTATCCTCGAATTAACATCAAGAATAATTCCCTTTTCGTGAAAAATGATTCCTTCCCTGGATATTTCAAAAAAATCCCGGACCCTGGCCTCAGAGAGTTCCCTTTCCCTTTCAAGTTCTTGCCTCTCGGTAATGTCAGTAAAGCTAACGACTGAACCAATCACCTTCTCTTTTTTATACATTGGGAAAGATCGATATTCAGAATCAAAGCTGCTTCCGTCCAGACGCCAGAGAAGCTCGTCCGTAACATGACTTGCGCTCTCTTCTTTGAATGCTCTGTATATTTTGCATTCTTCAACGGGGTAAGGTGTTCCGTCATTGTGCGTATGATGGATCAGTTCATGCATGTTTTTACCAAGAAGTTCTTGATCAGATTCACAACCAAGTAACTTCAAACAGGTTTTGTTAGCAAATGTGCAGTTTCCGGAAAGATCGATGCCATAGATAGCTTCGCCAGTAGAGTTGAGTAACAACTCAGCAGTTTTTAGATCGACCAGTTGCATCTGTACCGAACGACCTAGGAAGAAAAAAACCAAGGCTAAAATACCAGGGGCAGAATCGATGATGTAATGGAGGAAATTAGATTGGTGTATCTGCACGATACTGGCGGGTGAGAATGCGAGTCCGGAGAAGGCAATATCGAGTACCCAGCCAGAGATAGGGAAGATCAGCCCTAAACCGATTCCTAGAACTGTATATGTTGCTTTGATACTCAGCTGCATGGAATCCACATGTTGCCAAAGTTTACGTTTATTATAATCGAATAGATCCGGCAACTACAGGGGGCCTGTTGCTGGAAATTGGAAACTGAAATTGATGTGAATTGTTAAGCAAACATTAGGTTTTGCTTAATTTTCTTTCTTGAGATTTATCAGACAATGGTAAATGAATAGTAAAGCAGCTTCCCACTCCAACCAGGCTCTCCACCTCAATGCTTCCACCGTGATTCTCAATAATTCCGTGAGAGATAGAGAGACCAAGCCCGGTCCCTGCACCCACCTCTTTGGTTGTAAAAAATGGATCAAACAGTTTGTTCAAAATTTCCGGGCGGATACCCACACCGTCGTCTGAAATTTTTATTCTGATTTCATTTTGATCAGATTCCGTTGATACCTCAATCCTTCCCTGATCTCGAATCGCATGTGCTGCGTTTACCAGCACGTTCATGAAAACCTGTGACAACTGCCCAGGGTAACAGCGTAATTTGGGTAGTGCGGCATAGCTTCTTACAACTTCCCCTTTGTATTTTAGTTCATTGTCGATGACATCAAGTGTGCGGTCGATACAGTCATTGATGTCTGTATCAATCATTTCGTCACCATCCGATCGGGCAAAACTACTAAGATTGCTAACGATTTTAACGATGCGCTGTGCGCCTTCTTGCGTTTGGCTCACCAGCCCAGAAATATCATCGATAATGTAGCGAATATCTTCACGCTCCCACGTGCTTATAAGGCTTTTGTAACTGTCAATCGAATCACTTTGTTCCTTCAGTTTCTGCCCAACAACTTCAGAATTAAATTTCTTACACTCATTTAGAAACTGCTTGATCCCCGATACATAATTTTTTAGAGAATCCAGATTACTCACGATATATCCAACCGGGTTATTAATTTCATGAGCAACTCCAGCAGCCAATTGTCCAATTGAAGCCATTTTTTCTGTCTGGATGAGGAGTGACTGGTTTGCTTTCAATTCGTTTTCAGTGTTTTGCCTGATCCTGGTTTCATCCTTAAGCTCATGTACGAGCAACTGGAGTTCCCTTGTGCGATCTTCAACGAGATCCTTCAGGTGGACCTGGTGGTTTCGCAGCTCATCCGTGAGTCTCTTCCGGGATTCAGCTTCCTCATGAAGTTTTTTTACTGTCCTTTCAAGCACCAGGTTCCTGTCTATCGCTTCCTGCCGGTAGCCGAGGATCTTAATTTTGGACGCTGCCTCTTCCTGATGGATTCGAACGTGCTCAAGGCAGAGCCCAAGAAAAGGAACCAGGTAGGCGACAATCTTGAGGAAATGAGCAATATTGAAATGATTGTCGAATAGCAAGGTAGAACCCAATGCCATATGAAGCTGCACGATGATCTCAGGGAATGCTGATATAACCAGTGCATGGGTGAAGAGGGTTGGCTTTGACCGATAAATGGCAGGATAAAGAAAGAGACCTGCGAACAAGAACAGGAGCAGCGGCGCAACATCAAAAGGCCTGCTGATTAGCGCATCCTGAAACATGGTTTGGGGCAAGTTTTCACTGGAAGCCGCCCATATGACACTCCAACTGGCCAGGATTCCAAATAGAATGCTGACTAACACAATGAACAGTGAATTGGATAAATGTCGTTTCTTCGAAAGCAAGAGAATGCTGATACCTACGATCATGATCAGTGCGTTGAACATACGGCACAGCGCCCAGGTAAATGGGATGAAGTCGCGATTGTCTGCTACCACTTCAATCAGTCGATCTGCGGCCAGGGTGTGAAAAGCATCCATGGTTCCAGCAGCAAAAAGAGCGATGGCAATTACAGGCGTCACCACATCTCTAGTAGTTGAGTAGTGAGCGAATGCAAGCATTACCGTAAATGAGGCAGTGCAGAAGGCTGTCCATTCCAAGATCGTATGGATGATGTTACCCGACAGCTCAACAGACAGCGCTCCTGAATATGCCTCAGAAGTTGCTGACGAAAAATCAACCCCCAGTAAATTGAGCAGTGACGGCATCAGGCATACAAAGATTACTGAAATGAGAAACCAATCGGGTAAACGCCCTGACCTGACTGATTTTCGTTTGACATACATTGTCATGGAACTATACAACCGTGGAGTAGACGAATATTTCCAGCTTCCGTCCCTCATTGTGTTCATAATAAAGAACTTGTTGTATTACTTCGTTCCCAAGTGTTTTGTTTTTTTCAAGTAACATCACACCGCCGGGCAGTACGAGATCACGTGACAGCACAAGACCTGCAGAGAGGTATTCTGAAGAAGTCAGGTTTTCTTCAAATTCATCGATGATGACATCGTGGGCAACCAGAGCTGCAGCAGTTAGTGCCTCATTGGGAATTTGCATGTCAAAGTGTTCTTCGCTCAAGCGCCTGTATTTAAGACAGTTTCTTATTACTAAATTTAGACTCACTTCTGTCCAGGGTTTGATGAGAAAACCATGTATGTTGCCACTGTTGATAGCATCAATGGTGTCTCCTCGATCGAAAAATCCAGAGATAAGGGCGCATGCAGTATCGGGAAATTCTTTAGCAATGTGTGCGATCAGCTCAGAGCCTTTCATCCTCGGCATCCGCATATCGGAGATGACCACATCAACCGTACTGCCTCGCATTAGCTCCAGGGCTTTGGCGCCACTTTCCGCAAAAAGCGTAGTCCACTGCTGATTGCGGCAAGTTCGTTCGATCGATTTAAGTACTCGCGGTTCATCGTCTACAAATAAGACTACCCGGCTAGAGTCCAGTCGCTTCATCTGACGCCTCCTTCAGTTTCGATCTAAGGAATAAAATAAGTTCCCGATCGCAAGAGATATAATCATTTACATTCATGATCCTGACTCGCTGAGAAATTGTTCAAATTCTTCAAGGTTAATTGTCGTTTCAGCTGAGGTGTCAACGGCTCGAAACCAGTTTGCGGCTTCTGCTGATAGCACACTGAGTTCACCGCTCAGGTATCTTCTATATTCCTCGAAGTAAGGATAGGCTTCTTCAATGTGGTGACCCTCAAGCATCCAGGCCCAGTTGTCCGGCACGACGATACCGAAGGGATATCCATCTGGGTCAATCATCCCGTCATCTGCGTTGATCGCTGCAAGGTCGATAACAGAATTTGTCGTCAGCACATCGAGGAAAACCCGATACTTGTCAATGGGAACTTCATGGTTGTCTGGCAGAAGATTCATTTCTGGATTCGCCAGGGAGATTAAAATATTGGTTTGTGTCCTCGGGGCTATGAATTCTTCTTCTGCATAGACATTGGCAAACCCGGCGAGCGTTGACCTGGTGTTGTGAAAGACTGTGATGTCATCATCCAAAGCGTAATATTTGGTTCTGATAGTCCCGTTATTCAGGTTTGTGTAGGTCACCTTTACACTGGCATCGCCAAAGAACGGTGCTACGGTTTGACTAATTATTTCACCTGACCTATCTATTATCCCGTCAAGGTCAAGCAGGAGGGCGTGATTATAGCCAGTACCACGGGCGAGTGGAGTAAAGTCAAAAGACACAGTTTCGAGATAACCGCTAGTATCATAGGATTCCTCAACGGAATACTTGACAACGAAATCGTTGTAATCCGCATCACCGGGAGAAGGATAGAGATCTTCAAAAGCGATAGTGGCGTAGTTTGTCTCTGCATTGCCTGCAAGGGTCAACATCGACTCACCACATCCTCCTTGACCTCCCAGCTGGGGGGCCACTGTGAGGGTGACAACTGTCTGGTAATGTCCAAATGGCTGGGTTGAGATAGCACCGATCGATGCCGTTACCCGTAGCTCATGAGTGCCTTGATGGGGTAGCCCCGCTTCAGTGTCATAGAATTCCTTTACGCCATCTACCAGGAATTCCGTGTTAATGGTGTTGTTGCCCTGATGAAGATCGGCCCCCTCTATCACTAGCCTGACGGCGTCATTCGATACCAGTTGGAAATAATCACTGCCAATATATTGGGTTCCTGCTGAACCCGGGATGCCTTCCGGTTCAAGTATAAGATCATCCAGGCCGGTCAACGTTGCCTGCATTCCGACCTGGAAGCAAACGGTGGCACTATCATCGACCTGATTTTCAACCAGGGAGCCAAAACCATCAGCGCGCAGGGATAAACTGAAATAGATAGCTATCAAACCGGCCACTAGTTTAACCATCAGATCACCACCTTCGGATGGATAACAATAAGCACTTCAGTTTCTCTGAATTCTCGTTGCTGCTGGGAAAAGGCGTGCCTGATACCAGGGATTCGTGAAAGTAGAGGTACCTTCGCATCGCCTTCTCGGCGACGCTCCTGCAATAATCCTCCCAGGACAAGCACATCGCCACTCGCTACCTCAACTGTGCTGGATATCGAATGGGAGATCAACAATGGATCTCCCTGTGCAGAAGTTGTCAAGTCGCTTACCGATGCCTGCAAGATTTCCAGGCGGATATTTTGATCCCTACCAACGTGAGGTATGATCCTCAGGCGTACACCATACTCCAGACCCTTAGCTTGATTGCTGCCTGCCGTAGCCACAGAAGGCAGCCAAATTGTTTCCGTTGAACTGAAATTGGCTTCCTTGCCATCGAGCGTTATGATGCTCGGCATGGCCTTGATATCGGCATAGCCACTGTTCTTGAGGATACCAATCGAATTCTTGAACCTTTCCATACCAACACTATTGATATTTGATGCTGTCGGGTAGTTGTAGTTATTCTGGCCTTTGCTTCCCTGCCCTAACACACGGTCCAGTACCGCCAGCTCCAAACTCAGCTCCATCAGATTCAAGTTTCCCCAATTCACTCCCAGGATGCTGGATGCTTCCCGGCTTACTTCAACAATACTGACTTCGAGCAAAACCTGGTCTCTTGGACGATCCATCAACAGTAGAACATCCTGAATCTGATGCAGTGTCGATGGTGGTGCAGTGATAGATATCAGATTGTTCTCAACATTTGAGGTAATGAAGGCGCGATGACCCGGACTTAAGAGCTCTATGAGTTTTGCTGCCTCAAGGTTCTGGGGTTGGAATCGGCAGGTGTCTGACAGCAGTGCCAGGGAAGGGCTGTCTTTATATTGGCTGCCCACAAAAATGAATCCCGGGAGCCTTTTAAATGCATAGTTACCTGGCGCCAGAATGGCTTTCAGGCTCGTTTCCATGGGACTATCAACTAGTGTTATTGTGACCAGACCCTGGACAGTTTCATCAATGATTATTGGCACTTGTGTCAGCATGCTGAGTTCAAGCAATGCCTCAGCAATATCTGCTTCAATAAAACTGATGTCGAGTTTCGGAATTTTTTCGATATCAATTCCACCTTCTACCTCAATGCAGTCAAAGGCTTCTTTCCTCTTTCGTGGAGATGTTTTCTGCTGGGAAATATAGGGTGAGTTTGCAAGTGATCTTGCCTTCAGTTCAGTCAACATTTTCCTCACGTCTTGAGGAACAGATTCTGATGGCGGGTGTACGCTACAAGAAGCGAGTAACAGTAGCGCTAAAAGAGTGTAGAGGGGAATTTGCATTAGGATTTCTCAGGGAATGTACTAACAACTAGATCCTGCCGAATTCCACTCTCCAGGGTTGCAGCCAATACGAATTTTCGCCCTGGATAGTTGATGTCCTGAACATGCATCTGTTTCAACAAGACTCGTCGCTTCATTCCCGGTCTCAGAGTGATGTGATTTGGAATAAATTCAAAACTTTCAATTCCTGCATCTTTATCGCTCCCACCAGGCAAGTCTATTGTGACAGTCTGATCCAGGTTATTACTGACCGAAAGGGAAGTAATGGAAAGCCCGCTGCCAAGAGGCGAAACGGTAATTCTTTCCGGGGAGATCTGAAAAGGTTGGGAGTCGATCGATTTTTGTTCCAGATGCGAACGATGAACATATTCGTTGCGGTAGATTGGCAGGCTTCGTCCGCTGAGTTTATTTCTGACCAGAATGTTGTACTCTCCGCTCGAAGCCCCTGCTTTAAGCAGAGCGAAGACCTTTACTCTGGCACCAGGGTATACCCTGGATGCAGCATCACCTCTTTGCCATGCACTCTTTGTCTTTAGTTGCAATCGAGCCAATAGCCGTCGATCCTGGTGTCGAATCTGTACCTGAGAATCCAGCATTCCCATAAATGAGTTGTTGTTGGTGAAATATCCTTCAACGTATGTTTCACCCTCTTTTTCGACCAGACTCAGGTTATCGAAGCGGGTCGTCAGTCTTCCGGAGTGGTGGTCAATATTAATATTAAGTATGACTGCATAACGAACTCTGATCGAAATATTGCTGGTTGAATTGCCAGTTTCTTCCTCAATCATTACCGCAGCGAGGTAGGTCCCTCGCTCATTTCTGGGAATTTCTATCACACCGCGAATAGTAGTGGTTTCGTTTTTCTTGAGTTTATAGTTATCACGTTCGAAACGAATCCAGTTAACCGCCTTGTACTGATCCTGATTGGAATGCGTCTCAATGAAGCTCATATGTCCGGACTCTTGTTGTGTCATGGCATAGACCGAGAGGACTATTTTCCCGGCCTTTTTTCCTGCTACATAAATCTCAAAAGGTTCCCTCGTGCCTGCTCGACCCTGGAAATCAATCAACATTGGGGAAACCGAAAATTCAGTTCCCCATGCTGGCATTACCATCAACATGGCGACACAAATACAAATGAGTCTTATCAATTTCATTTACAAGATTCCTTTATAGTGACATGTTGAATTAATGACCTGGACCTTCAGGAGAGGTACACGGACCCGAAGGTCCGTGTCATTTTCCCTCCGGCAGGATCACAATGCTGCGACAGTCAAGGTAATCACCGAGCTGTAAGCACCTGCTTTCTGCGCAGACACATCACCAAGAATTGCCTCGGCTGAAACTGTGTGCTCGGAATTGTGGACGACGCCTTCCGTGGTATCAAAGCTGATGCCTGAGCTATCAAGTGCATAGCTGGTAGCTACAGAATCAGAGCCATTGCTCAAATCATTACCACTCAACGAAACCCGCACCTGGCCATTTGACTCCAAACGATAAGTGTCGCTACCGCTATAGACAGCCCCAGCTCCTCCGGAAACATCGGTCGTACTAAGGACAAAGTTATCAAGCCCGGTGACAGCGGCAAAAAGTGCTATGTCCATGCTAACGGTTGCCGTGTCTTCGTCTAACGATGCAAAAGCAGGTGAGACGATCATGGCGCCAATTAGTACTATGGAAGAAGTAAGTTTTTTCATTTTCGATTCCTTAAGTTATTGAAGTTGTTTGTGCCTGGGCACATTCATATAAAA
>SMVB01455022.1_pt1 | contig 26755 bp, 30 predicted proteins | sample 2456461 | NCBI WGS metagenome assembly SMVB01 (sample SAMN11095934, study PRJNA526329) | marine sediment metagenome | biome: Marine sediment; feature: Surficial sediment; material: Deep marine sediment; isolation source: Hadal surficial sediment | place: Pacific Ocean | collected 2014-05 | depth...
CACATAGCTATTCAGCAGCATGTCGGCTTGCTCACGTATTACTTTAAGCAAAGAGCGGTCTGAGTCTTTGAGAGCGACATCCACCAGTGATGCATCAACTTCGAAACTATTGAAAGCTTGCCCAAAAAATATATTATCGCCAAATACACGCTCTAGCTCTTTTGTATCATTTGGCTTGCCAGTCTTGAAGGTTGTCTTCAGTGGGCTCCAGTCTACGCCAAATTTGTTGCGTATATTTCTTACAAAGAACCCCAGAGTCCACTCGTTATCATGACGCTCGTCAACCTGTCCCATATCTGTCCTGCAATAAATGAATCGCCAAACTTTACGTCGTTTCACTACATCCAATGTGGCGTTTCGATAAAATATTGGGTAGTAGCGCTCGGCCAGAATGAGCAGCTCCCCTATAGTCCTGGCATTAAGTAGAAGGTATGAATACAGGCCCATATCTCCCGGATCAATCGAGTCTATAAGATGTAGACCGAAATGTTCGTCGAGGGTCTGATTCTCACACTCGAGTAGAATACGATTTAAATCGTCAGGGGTTATATTGTCAGGGTGCTTCAGTAGAGAGGCAATCTCTTTCGGCAACTTGCTCAAGAGCAGATTAGTGTCCACCCCCATGTCGCGGAAAGCATTTACCACCCATGAACCCTGGTGACTCTGCTGTATCATTCGCATTATTCTCGACGCTTCAATTCCGGACCGTCATTCCATCAATTCTATTGATGAGATTCTGAGCCGAACTATAAAAAATTTGAGCCAAACTATCAATTTATCAAAATTCAGATTCTCTATACTTTTAGCCATAGTTGAAGGTTATAAATACACGCTCGATTAACCTGACTAGCCCGGATAATTCATGAAGGCGGCTTGTATCGATTGTTAGAGCGTAATAAAACAATAGGTTAACTCTATATTAGAGTAAAACCGAAATTGACAGTATCTACCTGATCGAATTATCCGGGCCAGAAGTCTGAACATTGCTGAACCTGGATGTAAAAAATGTCTGATTATATTGGAATAATGCCTCTTCAGTTTAACTCGAACCTGGGCAGCTCGCTTGATGAGTTGATCAGCCAGGATAAACTGGACGTCACCATACAAATAGAAGTTGATGCAGCTGTAGCACAGTCACTTCTGCCAACCTGGAAGAGCAGTGACGGAAAAACCTGTGGCTATAGACCCTGGGCAGCAGGGCCTACCGGGAAACCGTTATTGTTTATTAATTACACGCAAGAACGCGATGTAGATTATATGGCAGGGGGCGGATACAACGAGGTCGAATTTTACCTGTCAGCTGAATTTGTCGGTGAAAACTCATGGACCCACGACGGCAAAGAATACGACGGTGTTTATGGCATGTTTGCCATTTTGTTAATGCCTTCGAATCTCATCCCGCTATTGGCAGGCAGGGAGCTGATGGGTACGCCGAAGCATATGGCTGATGTCGCGGATCTGGTTTTGAAGGAAAGTGATGACGAGGATAAATATTCCGGAACATTTGAAATACGAAATCTTCATGGCAGCGCTTTTTTAGCAGGAAATCTGCGAAATATCGCACCTGCCGGTTACGCAATACTTAATGAACCCATGCCGGAACATGATGAATTCCTGGCGACCGATGGCTGGCAGGACGCCGCTAATGTAGAACCGGGGTTTAAAGTCACGTGCTGGAAACATATCCCTGCCGCAGACTGGGCACACAGCCCGCCGATCTTAGTTACGGTATTGCTGTATCTCTCGATGGCACCATAAAGGAATTGTCCGAGCCTATGGTCGGGGATGGCGAAATAGTTTTCCCAAATGATCTGGATGCCCGCACACATCCAAATATTGCTGCAGCAATCGGTGCTCTTAGAGACCTGCTTGAAAATCATGGCAGTACATTTCCCGGCAATGTGCTCATCAGGCATTACAGCAACGCCTATCGGTCTCAGGATATTCACAGAATGGATGGGCCACGCTTACCGAGAGATTGAATCAGACTACCCTTGATAGACAAGAACCTGAAGGAGATAGAGTATGCAAACAAGACATAGATTTTTCATCGTGATGATGGTGTTGACGCTATGGGCACCCTATAACGCAACCGCCCAGGAAAAACCTAATATCGTCCTGGTTTTTATGGACAACTTCGGTTACGGAGAACTTGGCGTCTATGGTGGAGGTATTCTGCGTGGCGCCCCGACACCACGTATCGACGCGCTCGCGGCTGAAGGCATGCAACTACTCAACTTCAATGTCGAAGCACAGTGCACTCCCAGTCGTGCTGCAATCATGACCGGCCGTTACGCAATACGAACGGGTAACGGATCTGTTCCACTGGACGTCGAGAATTACGGCCTTACACAGTGGGAAGTTACAATGCCCGAGATGTTATCTGAGGCTGGTTACGTGACAGGGATGTTTGGCAAGTGGCATCTTGGTGACACTCAAGGCCGTTACCCTACAGACCAGGGCTTCGATGAATGGTACGGGATTCCAAATTCAACTGACGAGGGATTCTGGAACCAAAATGACAACCCGCGTTTTCGGCGCGATGTTCACCCCTTGACGCAAAGAGTCTATAGCATCATGGAAGGTCGCAAAGGTGAACCCGCCAGGGTGGTTCGCCCTTATGACATGAAGGAACGAAAATTAATGGACTGTGAACTAACGGATCGCTCCATCGACTTCATGAAAAGACATTCCAATGGAGACAAGCCATTCTTTCTCTTTATACCCTACACACAAACTCATCTACCTGTGGATCCTCACCCTGATTTCAGGGGCAAAACGGGAAATGGCCCCTATGCTGATGTTCTTGCCCAGCTCGATGTGTATGTTGGAGACCTGCTTGATACAGTTGACGAACTCGACATCAAGGATAATACCATTTTCATCTTCACCTCTGACAATGGTCCAGAGACGATTGTCCCCTACCATGGCGCTTCCGGTCCCTGGAGCGGAAGCTACTTCACAGGAAGAGAAGGATCTCTGAGAGTTCCTTTCATTATCCGTTGGCCTGGCAAGGTTCCTGCTGGCGAAGTTAGTAACGAAATAGTCCATGAAATGGATTTATTCCCTACAATCGCAAGGATTGCTGGTGGCAAGGTGCCGGACGATCGCATCATTGACGGCGTAGACCAAACCGAATTTTTCCTGGGTAATCAGAAGAAATCCAATCGAGAGGCACTGGTTGTTTATGTCGGCAATGATATTTACGGCGTGAAGTGGCGCAACTGGAAGATGATGTTCAAGGACGTCGAACGTGGTGCCGGTGAACCGACAAAGCACTATGGAATCCCTCTGTTTTTTGATCTTCATACGGATATGAAAGAAGAGCACCCGATGGATTACAGGTGGATTGAGAATGCCTGGGTACGTTGGCCCGCTGGACAAGTACTCAACGAACACCTGCAGTCACTTCAGGACGAACCACCTATACCCCCTGGTGCCCCAGATCCTTATCACCCAGCTAATTAGTGGGGTCGGAGTACATCTGATGGATACTTTCATTGGAAAAATATGCGTGGTTACAGGCAGCGGCTCAGGCATTGGCAAAGCCATCACCGAATTATTACTGCAGCTTGGGGCAACGGTGTATGCCATTGATATCAACGAGGAAGGGCTTGCAAATATAGCGTGGCATGGTGACCTGACCCTGCTGCACAAGACCCGGATAGATATTACTGATGAAAGCGCGGTCAGCGACCATCTGTCGTTGGTCGTTCAGCAAAGCGGCGTCATTGATTATCTGTTCAATATTGCGGGTATCGCTATGGTGGGTGAAGCTCACGATCTGTCCCGGGACAATTGGCGCAAGATAATTGATGTTAATCTGAATGGTGTTATTAACACCACGGTTTATACCTATCAGCAGATGGTCCGGCAAGGCCTGATGTTCCCCCATTTTACTGGACACCTGGTTAAGCACTTTCTTGCTCAAACAGCATTGGTATTCTATACCCAATAGCTGAATGTTTTCTCTTGCGACTATAATATATTTCAACATATTCAAATATCGCGCCTTTGGCAGATTGTCGGGTTAGATATCTTTCCCGATGAATCAGTTCTACTTTCAATGTATGAAAGAAACTCTCCATTACCGCGTTGTCATAGCAGGTTGCACGACGACCCATAGAACATCTCAACCCCGCTAACTTGATTTTCCGCTGGTACGCTTTTGAACAATATTGACTACCCCGGTCTGAATGAACAATCACACCCTTTGGGAAGCCCCTTCGAAATAGTGCCATCGTCAAAGCATCACACATCAACTGCTGAGTCATTCAGCAGTTTCAGGACACCCGGGAGGTATTTAAAAACAGGTGGTAGCTGAGTGTGGTGTAGGAGATCGCAGTAGGATTAAGTCAGCCGCATCGACTTGATGGATGTCCTGATAATTATGGATGTCCTGAAAATTATCAATGCAAGACAGATATCTGATGTCTGTACAACTGGCGGCCAATAATTTTAGGATTGACCTGCGCCAAAAATGACATTCGACAAGAAGAATGGATGGGAAACGGATTGCGGCATCCAGAAAATTGGATGGGTGCCCCGGTCTTCCTTATTCTTACTGCTTTAATTTTTGGCTTCATCTTCAAAAGTCTCGATGGCACCGCGAATCATCTGAAGAATCCATTGAGTGTGGCGTACTCTGCTTTTTCCCTTTTGTTTCGCAACAATAGACAAGGCGCTCGATATCATACCGTGTAGAAACACACAGAACTCCAACAGTTCAGCTTGACTCTTAGAGCCATTCTTCGGTCTCACATTCGCCACCTGTTTCGCAACCCGCTGTTGGTGCTCCGTCAGAATCTCAACCAGTACTGGCACCGTACTTGCGCCTAGATAGACAGCGTTGTATGCAGCAGAATGGATATATTCCGATCTAAGATTTAACAAAAACAAGCCCTGTACAATCTCTATAAATGTCATGCCTTCTATTTTTTCACACAGATAGCTGGCATTGGTATTAATGATACTTTCATGCCAGCGTTCAACCAGAGCAACGATAATGGATTCCTTATTTGGAAAGAATCGATAGAGTGAACCAACACGAACACCTGATTCCGCTGCGATGTGATTTGTCGTCAGGTGGGAAAAGCCATCCCTTTCAAGGATGTCAAGGGTCGCATCGAGAATACTGTCTACACTCTCCTGCCCTTTTTTTGTGACTGGTTTGGTGACAGGTCTTGTTGCAGACCTGGTAACAATTTCTGCTGTTGAGTTTGTCACTATTCACTTCTACCTCAAACTTGAGTGATGTATTTTACCCTGACTTGAATATTTACTCAAATGAGCATATTATTATTTGAGTAAATGCTCAAATTTTCGTTTCCATCCACACACATTCTTGGAGAACAAACAGTGCGATCTCATGCTCGATCCTTCCAGCTGTCAGCGGCTCTATCATTGCTGTCTTTACTCGCCCTCACAAGCTATCTCACCACCCACGCTCAGAACTAAATCCAGATGGACTGATGAAAGGATTTCCACCGAAACACCTAGTCAATACGGACAATTGGCTAATTCCGCCTTTCAACCGCTGGTCCTTCCAGCATATTGAAATGATCAGCCCGACCGCGACCATCAATCGCGGTCATGGCGACTTTGTGGAAATGGAACAAGCAAGCAAAAAGGACAAAGCCGCGTATCAGAAACTCAAAATCGCAAATGCTATGAGTATCTATGAATACATCGAGCAAAACCTTGTAGATGGCGTGTTAGTCCTAAAACATGGAAAGATTGTCGCGGAACACTATGCCAACAACCAAAATGAAGACACGCGGCATGTCATGTTTTCCGTTAGCAAATCGTTCACTGGTACTATCGCTGAAACACTTGTGTATCACGACCTTCTGGACGATACAAAATTGGTTAAAGACTATATTCCAGAACTGGCGAATAGCGGTTATGGGGATGCCACTGTACGGCAAGTGATGGATATGCTGGTGGATCTGAAGTTCAGTGAAGACTACGCCGATCCATATTCAGATATCAGCCAGTTCATCTATGCAGCCGGCCTTGGAAAGGCACATAAAGGTGTTAAGGCTTATCCGTCGCTCTATGACTATCTTCCTTCCATTCAGAAAGAAGGTGAGCATGGTAAAAAGTGGGAATACGTTTCCGCTACAACAGAAACCCTGGGCTGGATTATGAGCCGCGCAACAGGTAAATCCTGGGTTCAACTATTTGAGGAAACTTTCTATCAAAGTCTCGGCCCCCGTCGCGATGCTCTAGTGATCGTCGATTCAAAAGGTAAAGAGGTTTCAGCAGGCGGAATGAGTATGACCCTGCGTGACGCGGGCCGGTTTGCTTATATGATTTCCAACGATGGACGACTGGGGAACAAGCAGATTATCCCAGAGGAGGTCGTCAAAACGATAAAAGCGGGCGGCGATCCAGATAAGTATGATTCGGGCACACCCGGCAGCCGATGGTCTTATAAGAGCCAATGGTACCGTGAACTCAATGAAGGAATACTGGCTGGCTACGGAATACACGGTCAGTCGATCCACATTGGGCTGGACAATGACATTATCATTATTACGCAATCATCTTGGCCGGTCGCGGGCAGCGATGAGCTGTGGGGGCTACGGACCGCTTACCAGAAAGCAGTATTCGAAGCGCTGGAATAACAGTGCCATTCGGGTCGGGATAAAGTGCCGGAGTAAACTCCGAGCCTATATCATTTGTTCACCATGGTTTTTCGCCCATCAAAACACAGGTGAATTCGTTGCCAGATAAAAAAATCCAATCGACATCATCCCCAATCCTGTCAATTGAGCACTGTAGAAGTGTGCTGGCAGAGATTTTTCAATCAATACAAATAGGCTGATGGCAAATATCCAGACTAAGTTCATCACACCACCAAGAAACAACAAACCCATGAGCATCCAACAGCACCCGAGGCAATAAAGACCATGTTTCACGCCCAGTTGAATTGCACCCTGCAGTCCCTTTTTGTAGTGATTTGCTATAAACATCACGGGTGACTGACAGTGTTTCAGGCAGGCATCTTTGAGCGGGGTAAGTTGATAAATACCAGCGGCAATCAGTAAGACGGCACCAAGACTACTGCTCGTCAGTACCATCATTGGAGACAAAAGAGCAGCCATCTCCAAACCCCATTGCAGCACTGTGGCGGATAAGCTAAATAATGTCCAGACAGCCAGATATCCTGACACAAAAAAAGAAACCGGGGCAATAGACTGCCCTTGAGATTTCGCCTTAGTAGAGATGCGCGCGTATATCAGAATGGCACGCATTGCGGACGGAATCATCATCGCTGCCATCATCACAGTCCACATCAAAAACATCATGGCAAAGTCAATGGGCAACCAGGGATGTAGACCCTGGGACATCTCTGGCATGTTGAAATCCAGAACAATCAGATAAGTCCAGGCCAACACCACCAGCATTAACAACGACGATATGATCAGGTATTGATCCCGTTTTTGTAGCGGGATCGAGGAATTTCTATTCACGCGGTTTTGACTAATCCATCCTGGTCGTAATGGTGCACACAGAATTGTCCATAAGTGCTATCCAGCTTCATCTCCATGGTCCCCTTGACTACTGATGTTCCCTGGCCGAGTTCTGCATAGGTGAACTCAAAGCTACCGGCTGTTCTGGCGAGTGCAATATGAAATTCATCACCGCTGAACTCATCAACTATCGGGGTACCAATTGTTTCCACAAGATCTGGTATTTTCAATAGTGCAGTACGGGCTTTAATATCCATATCAAACTCAATAGGAAGGTATAGCGTGTCCGATATTTCACTGCAGGTACTGCCAAATACTATAAAGTGGTTTGAGCCTGGTTCACCGGATTCACCCCTAATGATTTTTGACAGCGCATGTCGTTGATCCGAATCAGCCCGTTCGTCGAGGATAACAAGTTGTTTGCCATTACCTTCAGCGATTTCACCTGGCCAGGTAATGATAAACGCCCAGTTGAGTCCACTTAGCGAGGTATCGTTGAAATGCCCTTCTTCAATATGTCCGCCTTCGACAAACTGGCAAAAGCCGTTCGTTGAGGGCAGATTAAATTGGTACCCGCAATTCGTAGCACAATTGCAATTACCAAATGTGTTACTTCGTATCATCCACTGGTCGGACATGGGTTACTCTCCTCTCTGGTCAGGGCAATGTCTAAGGAAAAAGTCTCATATATGACCATTAATTGCAAATTTAGGTTCAGAACCTGAAGCGCTGAACCTGACCCCACTTCTTCTGCTTGCCTGATCAATAATAGGGCGTCCTTAAATTCGGTCCATCCGATCTGAGGAACATGAAATATGGACACACACCATAAGTGGTCCTACACAAGCGTAGGATTTTGTATCTGTGCACCAGGCAATGTCTTACGCCCAGATAAACCGGTATTTATCTGAATCAGTCTGCAAACGACGTCAGGACCTGGTCCCGCCCCAGCTGGTGAGGGCTTCAGGGCTCAGGCGATTGTCTTACAGCATGTGGGATAGAAAAAGTGTGTGGCCTCAAAAAAAAGAAAAAGAAAAAAAGAAAGAAGTTGGCTAATAGAAGTCGTTCTCATTACTCATTCAAAATGCCGAGAGTGCGAGTGCAGTCGTTCAGGAGGCGATCACAAGAAGGTGAAGTACCTGTTTGCACCGCTTAAAAAGACTTACACTCCCCCAATCCATTTTTATGCAATGGGCCGGAACAGGGGAATACTCAAAATAATTATGCAAATGTAACTCATGCGTTCAGTATTAAATCACTTCACCAGAAAAATACACAGACGCTGGCAATCGTCCATCGTTATAAAGCTGGCGGTCAGCATCGCTTGTTTAATCGCCGTTTCCATGTCCATTCTCGGCTATACATTGGCAAGCAACCAGGCAGAGGTCATCAGACAGCAGATTTACAGGAACGGTCTATCCATCTCGGACCTTGTCTCTGCTGGCATGACGGAAATGGTATTTACCGATGATCGCTTTGGTTTGCAGGTCATGAACAACAGTCTTGTAAAGAACGCAGAAATTCTCGGTAGTGCCGTGTACAACAATAACGGTGAAGTGTACGTCAGTGGCGGACACATCCCGGACTTTACATGGGCAGAACTCCTGGAACGTACTGAACTGATGGAAGGCGAGCGAAGGTTTCTGAACTGGCAAATAGTTCGGGAAGATTCAGCAGAAGCGGTAGTTTCATTTATCAGCAAAATCCAGTTTCAGAATGTGACGGCGGGCTATGTGCTGGTGACATTCTCCATGAAGATTCTGGATGAAATGATTTACAATCTGTTAAAAAACATTATCGCGACTACCGTTTTGCTGATTGTACTGGTGAGCATTGTCGCGGTAATCATGAGTCGACGAATTGCCCATCCAATCAAGGAACTCGTGCGCGGAACTGAACGAGTCGCTGAAGGGGACCTTGATACGATCATCGAACACAAACGCCTTGATGAACTCGGCAGCCTGACAGATGCATTCAACCGCATGACCTGGGAAATGAAGAAGAAAAAACAGGTTGAATTGGTTCTATCCAATTTTCTGGACGGTGATGTAGCAAAGGAAATGCTGAATCAGCTCGATGACATAAGCATCGGCAGCAAGCAGGTAAACGCAACGGTACTGTTTGTTGACATCGTGGGTTTCACCTCACTGACCGAAAAACTCCCGCCGGAGGAAGTCATTGAGTTTCTCAACGAATTCTTCTCCTACACGGCTACCTGTAGCCGTGTGTTTTATGGCTCCGTCGACAAGTTCATAGGAGACTGTGCGATGGTGCTGTTTGGCGTACCATTCGAAAATGACGATCATTCTTACAACGCGGTAGCATGCGCCTTTGTCATTCAGAAACTGTTAATAGAAAATAACAGACGCAGGGAAAGAGAAGGCAAATGCGCTGTTCAGGTCAAGATAGGTATAGATGGCGGTGAAATGATGGCAGGTGTGATGGGCGGACAGAACAGGATGGACTATACCGTAGTGGGTGATAAGGTGAATACAGCGTCACGACTGTGCGGCATAGGGCAAGCAGAAGAGATTATTATCTCTGACAGCGTATATCACCTGACCGCCAACAGAATTAAAGCAACCCGGAACAAGTCTGTTTTTGTGAAAGGCAAGCAATTCAAGGTCAAGACATGGACAGTGGAAAGCGTCACTTTCGAACATCCGAGAGTTATTACAGAGCTGATTCATGATATTCTGGAAGAGCGTCCGGTTGATTGATCTACTGTCCATAAACCAGAGCAAGACCACACCGATTCTGACGAAAAATATTGTCCTGACAGTAGCGATACTTCTGCTTGGTGCCTGTGCGGCCATGCAGCCCGACAAGATGACGATGGAAAATATTAATCTGCTGATAGCCGATCAGGAGTTTGCCAGGGCAGAGCAACTACTGAATGCAGTTGACAATTCGCATCCAGACTATGAGCAGTTTCAGGACGCAAGAAATGCGCTCAAGCGCAAGCGAAAGGCTTACGAGATATCCAGAATAGAAGCTGCGAATTCTCTCAAAAAACATGACCAATGGGCTCAAGCAGAGGAAGTTCTGGAAACAGCGATACTGCGCTCCGGTGCAACCCCGGTTCTTGTAGAGGCAAGAAGTAAACTGAACGACGAAAAGTTACGATACATCGAAAAACTGAACACCCAGTACCACCTTTACCGCGGCGAAAAGCTCAATCAGGAAGTGATAACCCTGCAGAAGTTAGCCCTGGCCGAGCACAATTCTAAAAACAGCACAAAGCTGGCCAATAAGAAACAGGAACGACTGGACACAGCCGAGCAATTAAAATTGTGTGGCGATCGGGAAGCAGCGCTCAAGAATCTGGTCACAGCCAGAAAGTGCTATCAAGTTTCGCTGTCGCTTCACCCATCCCAGGCAGTCGCATGGTCCCTGTTACGAGTTACTCCATCGGTGAAAAAACCGGTCAAGCGGGAACCACCTCTTGATGATGCCATCAGCGAAGCGAAGGCGGCTTTTATCGCTGCGAAAATCCGCAACGACTGGCAGGGCGAGATGGCGAATATGGAATTGCTGTTGAAACTTGCACCTGAAGATAAAGTCATCAAAGAAATGTCTGCTGATTTCAATCAGGATAAATCAGCTTTCGTGAATCATCAAATTCACCTTGGGCAACTACAATATTCTGAAGGTCAGGTTCAACAGGCGCTAGAGACATGGACAGCGATCAAATCCGTGGCGGGCCAGAATGCAGAGCTAGACAAACATATCCTGAGGGCTAAAAAATTCACAGCCAAGCTAGCTGAATTAAGAACCGGCAAATAAAAATACCGGTCTCTCGCAAATAATGATCCGGAGAAAATTCAACAATTTGTTGGGCAGTCCATTGTGCTGTTGGATTCGCAGTGACATTGAAGCGAACCACTTTCCGGCGATCATGGCTCATAACAACAAATACAAACGGTATTCTAAAACGAATCGTTGGTACGACCAGAAAATCCACAGCTACCATATCTGTCCTATGATTCTTAATGAACGGCTTCCATGTCTGTGATGGCGGTTTTAGACTATTTCTACGAATGATCCCTGGTACTCATCGCTCAGATATCTCAATACCCGGTTTCAATAACTCACCATGAATCGGAGGGGGGGGGGCCACCGAGGGGCGCGTGCCACAACGGATTAGCTGCTGACGAAGCACAAGATTCTCAGCTGTCAGATATGCAACAATATTGAGCCTTCGCATCAGCCGATCATGGAATGTTTGGATTAAGAACAACATGAAACAACACTAAACTCAAATCGACGGCACTCAATGGTGCTAAGACCTATAAATAATTGCGAACAACAGTCAATATGTATTTTCCGATTGGCTAACGAGCCTATCGATAATATCTCCGCGAGGAAGAAAATTCGATTTAGACCACTGTTACGTCTCCGTTACGATACTACGCCTACACAGCTTAAGGAAATACTCGATAACATCCGATCGCTCTTGGATTCTGACCCGCAGGTACTGCTGGATGGTCAACGGGTCCGCTTTATGGAGATTTCTGATGATGGCTTGATAGTAGAGGTTAACAGCTATTTGAATACGACAGACTGGGCAACATACCTTGAGATGGCGGAGGTACTTAACTTACAGATCATGCAAATTATATCCGGGGCTAAGACAAGCCTGTCAGCCCCTGCAAGGACACTCTATCTTGATTCGGGTGGCACCATGGAGGCGCCAGAGGCAGGGGTCGGAGTAGCATAAATAGGACAATAACCAGACTGGGTAATTGACGTTAAACACGCGCTCAATCCGCTGCTTCGTTCATGCGCGCTCGCGATGGAGAGGTAGTACAAATACTTGAAACTGAAGGTTCGAAGGCAGTCAAAAAAGCTGCAAAAGAAATATTGAATCGGACCGTTAAAAAACAGGTATTGGTCTCCGCTTGTAATTGTCAATAGCCGTTAACAGCAATCATCTCTTGATCTGCGACAGTTGACCATTGTCTTTAAACGTAAGAATATAGCGACTGTTACCGACTTCGTAAATCCAGGTATTGCCAAATCTATCCGTGGGTTCACCACACTTTTTCAAAATCTCGTACTTTCCAGGACCATTCCTTTGACCGTCCTGGATCAGATGAACGCCACAACGCATGGATGTTGCGGCAGATGCGGAGCTAAAGTACCCCACTGACAAGAGGATTGTGAGAGCGAACAAGTAAGCTTTATTTTTCATGACAATATGCACCCGGCACTGGTTTCAAGGGATCGTGAATTTGAGATTAGGTAAGAGTGCAATTCCTTGCCCTGACCTTACGACACTGCCGCTAGCCATCCCCTTTACCAGTACACCTAACACTGAACGAATACGCAAATCACTGCCACCCTTGATTCCTTCATAACGGCCGAGACCTTCGAAAAGCCGGAACTGTCCCCTACAATCCCCAACAATGCCCTTACAATCCAATTCTGCATAGACAACATCTTCAGCGGATATCGTGATTTGACAATACCCGGTCGAATTCGCTTCTTCAGTTTCCAGGTTTATCTTCTGGGAAATCACGCATTCTACAAATGCTCCATCAATCGCACCTTTTTCGTTCTCAACGTAAAGGATGCCCTGCATATCCCCCTGGAACAGAATCATGTCAGAGCTTATTGTGTGAACCTTACCTTCTCCCTCCCAGTGCATCAGAGCCTTCAGGTTGCGCTCTTCTCCAGATAAGGGACTACAGGCCAGCACTAACAACATTCCTATGGCTCTGGCAGCAATTGAAGTTTTAAATGTCATTTACGCTCCATTCTCAATTCAGACTAGCTTAACACGTCTCGTGACTCTCAAAGTTACACTTGATATCTTCGAATAGCAACAGACTTTAACAGATTACCCACAGCAAAATTAAGGCAGTTTTTAGTTGTGTTCAATTCGTTCCGGCAGCTTTTTCCTCAGTGCGGATTTTACCCGCTATTTTTTGTAACAAACGTCAAAAACTGAGATGGGTATATTGATGAAAAAACGATATCTCGTCAAAACTTCGAGATAGGTGCCGAACTCGGCCAGCATCCAAACGATCTCATGTTTTCATTTTATGTGAAGACACTTTCCGGATTTCTGGTAGAAATTAGATGTGATGGGCGAAAGATAGATGGCACTAACTGGGAGCCTCAAACGCATGACCGGCTGAGCAGTCCGCCCGGTTGCAGAAGCGACGCGCGTAACTGTCAGATAAAGGGCACCCGTGGCGGCTCACTGGAGGAGCCCAGTCCAAATGGGCTCCATTTTTCCATCATGTGATGTAATACTTAACGTGTGGCAGATCTTTGAAATCACTATCCTGAGTCCATAGCGTGGCATCGTATTTCAGAGCCGTCGCGAAAATAATGCTATCGGCAAGAGGAAGTTTATACATGATGCCGTAGCCAGCAGCATCGATTGCCAGTTCCGAATCCAACGAAATAACTCGTCCCTGTTGCATATGTGCAACGGTTGAGAGTGCTGACCCTTCATCAAGTTGGCGCAGAACATTCTTAAATACCTCGGTAAGAGTAATGCTGGGCACTAACAGTTGATCGAGATCTTCAATTGCTTCTGCGAATGTCGCTGCATGTTTGTCACCCGCGAAATAAGACAGCCACGCCGATGAATCCACTACATTCACAAGCGATCATCATCTCGTTGAACATCAGTTACAATACCTTTAAGAGAGCCTCTCATTTCTTTCATGGGCTTTAATGGTATGAGTTCAATTCGATTTTGGTACGCTAAAATTTGAACTTTCTGGCCAGCGTAGATACCCATTGATTCTCGGATAGATTTAGGAATTACTACCTGGAATTTTGGTGAGACTGTAACAGCTGTCATGACGACACCTCGATCGATAAGACTACCGTACAACTATATTCCCATCGAAGAGATCAGTCAATTAGAAATCTATTGTCGAGGTTTTGTCGCTCAATTCGTCGTCCTGAGTGTAACGTCCCAACCTACAACAGACCAAACCACATCAATTATCCCATACTGACTTAGGTCCTTCAGACCCCTTCCTTCTCACACATCGCGAGATAATCTGATCCACAAAAACAAGAAGGGCTGGTAACTTTTTGTCAATGAGTATGTTGATGAAAAAACGATATCTCGTCAAAATCAAGCAGCTTGCTCACCAGGTGAAACTTTCGCTTCTATGTGATCCCGGCGGTGCCCTCGGCGCCGGCTGGATCCATGATGATTTGGAGGAAATCGTACGATTGAGTAAACTGGTCTTTACTAATTGGGGGAGACGAATGGTGAAGCTGTTTTTTAACTACTTACACATGTTGGCTAGCCAGATATTCACGCAGTCAAGAAAATCCATCAATTGCAAGTTACTGATTTTCCTTTCCGTGGTCGCTTCAGGCTGCGCGACCGTGGATAGCGACGGAGATGGGGTTCGTGATAGTCGAGACGCATGCCTTATGACACCCAGCATTGCGTCTGTGGATAACAAGGGTTGTGCCGTCGACAATGACCTTGACCGCGTAGTGGATTATATGGATGACTGTCCAGACACGGAGGCAGGTGTCACGGTTGATAAAAATGGATGTGCATCCGACAACAATGATAAGGTTGTTAGTAATAAAGAGGATCACTGCACGGATACGCCAGTTGGACCTGACAGTAACGGTTGTGCAGTAGTCGGGGATGGTGATGCTGATGCTGATGGCGTAATTGATCGTCTCGATCAATGCCCTGATACACCCATTGCAGGTGTGCCGGGTTTAGCAGCTGATAAAAAAAATGAGACGTCTCCGAGCTACCATCTGGTAAAAAAAGGTGACACTCTCTATTCACTTTCCGCTCGTTATGGGCTGGATTACAAACTCATTGCAGAAGATAATAATATTGAATCCCCGTATACGCTTTCAATAGGTCAGAAGGTCCTTATCAAGACTGTCGAACCGGTCGTCCGGGATTCGGCGGTTGAAATGGCAGTGGATAGTAGAGGGTGCTACGTCATATTTAGCTTAAGAAGTGCAAGCTTCTCCCTGGACAACATTGTTTTAACGCCAGCAGCCCGATTGATACTTGATAAGGTGGCGGGCAGATTGAAAGCAAGTTCACAGTTAAAAGTGTGGATAGCAGAACACACTGATTCAGTGGGTGATGCGGATTACAATCAGCAGCTTTCGGAACAGAGAGCTGACTCAGCGCAGCAGCGGCCAATCCTTGTAGTCGGTTAAGTTTACGGACATATTCGAACGGGCGCCAAGCTTGTCGGAGAGGCCATAGACCGTGCCGTGCACACCCACAACCTTGCCTTCACGCATTACAGGACCACCGGAATCTCCAGGACAAAGTGATGGTGCACCGGTACGCATCTGGTGGGCGAAGGTATAAAAATTGACTGGATCAATTCGGATCACCCGCGTCTCACCCCAGCGCCTTCGACCGTACTTCGACACTGGCGCTACATCCTGGCCGGCCTCACAGCCATAACCGACGAGGTTGACCTGATCCTCAGCCGTGAGTGGCTCGAAATCGATTTCAGCATTCGGAATACCTGGTGTGCGCTCGCGGACCGTCACGACTGCCAGATCCGGATGACTCGAAGTGAACCGGTTATCCGACTCGATCTTGCGAATACGAAGTTCCAGGTCGACACCCTTGTAGCGTTCGCGGTAGCCGGTGATCAACTTCTCCTTGTACTCGTAGAAGTGTTCAAGGGCAAGCTTAAAGTCAGGATGCAGATCAGCACGCTCTAAATGGAGGAGCAGAAAATCGCGCCGCGCAGGTGCGACAGCATTACTCACCTGGATCGGGCGACCCACTGCAAAAGCACTCGCAACAGCGCCGGTCGAGGTATCGGCGACACAATGCGCTGCTGTAAGAAAGCGATAGGTACCAATTTTAGTGGCGGAGCAAAGCTTGCCCTCCCCCACGAGCATGACGACAACGGCGGCGTACCTTGGCGGATCGTCAAGCCTGGCGGCGACAAGGGCCTCGGCTCGAATTGCAATCAGTAGGGGCACAAGCAACACGGCGCCACATGCAACAGCAGCAGCGAATCGACTGTGCCCGCGGCTTTGCTTTTCCTTTGCCGCGTAGGATCCATTACCCCAAACCACAATACGCCTCCTTTCTATTTAAAGTGATATTACAACAGTTCGGCGTAAACCCGGACTGGCCCGTAAGATAGAGAATCGACATGGCTGCATTCCTTCCTCACTACCGTGGAGTCCCGAATGACCCAGGAATATTAAGGATTAGAATTCCACGGGCAGAACCTTTTCAAAGTTCATACGAATTACGTAATATCAACCTCGACCAAAAAAGTCGATTGAACAAATTTGGTCTGGGATATCGAATTATAAAAAGGAGAGATCAACATGGGCGATACACTTAGTGGCAGTTGTTTTTGCGGTGCGGTTGAAATTGAACTCACCGGTGCACCGACGGCAATGGGTTATTGTCATTGCAGTGATTGTTCGCAATGGGCAGCCGCACCGATCAATGCATTCAGCCTCTGGCCGCCGGAGAGTGTCAGCGTAACAAAGGGCGCAGACAATATTGGCACCTACAACAAGACCGAAAACAGCTTTCGAAAATTTTGCAAGACCTGCGGCGGCCACCTTATGACGGATCATCCAGGTATGAAGCTCGTCGATGTGTACCCGAATGTCGTGCCTGATTTTACACACGAACCGGCCTTACATGTGTTCTATAGCGAGAAGACCGTTTCAGTAAAAGATGGCCTGCCAAAATATAATGATATGCCGACAGATTTCGGCGGCTCTGGCGAAACCCTGCCAGAATAGTCTCTCAAGGCCGGGACAGAAGCCACCACTTCATTGTGTTGGTGACAAGCTCTGATGCATCTTGTTGCACGAAATGGCTGGCTTCAGGTGCCGTTACAATCGTGGTGTCTGCATCGATCCAATCCCAGGTGTTATTCAAACCATCCGAATGCAGGGCTGTATCCTTCAACCCGTGAAAGATCAATACCGGCATTGCCAGTCGCGGCGTCAGTGGCGGAACGGAATTATCGTCTGACCCACCCCCGCCATAGTTTTGTTTGTAGTAACTGAGCATGGCATCAAAACTTGATCGCTCTTGTTGTACCCACGCTGGTCAATTGCAACGACTTTGAAGTCGCTTTTCAGTCCCTCCATTTGCTCCCGCCAGCTATACCAGAAATCGGGAAAACCGTGGATCATGATGACCAGGGGGCCCTCTCCCACCGTGGCATAATGGATTTTTACATCACCGCTTTTTGCATATCCATGTTCCACTTCCGCCCAGATATCAGCCCGGGTCACATTCGAGAATATGACCAGTAGCAACCCTGGAATGGTCTGTTTTATCAAGCCGAATAATTTCATATTCTTAATCTACTTGAGCAATGGATGATCAATGGGAAGTTGTTTCGAGACCCATAATGCCAGCTTGTGCGCCATGGACTTCTGGGAAACATCCAGCTTGGCAAGGGGCTGAATCAGCTTATCGAGAACTAACAGCCGGTAAATGTATTCGGTCTTCTCGTGGGCAGAATCTGTCGCTTCGAATTCAACGACCCCGCGTTTTTCAGCGTAGATCATGCCGAGCCGGAGCGCCTCCTTCAGCAAGCCGGTTTCATTTGCCAGTTTTTTGGTTTTAGCCATCTTGTGTACTCCCATTCATCTCGCGAGACCAGTGTAGCCCCGCACTTTATAACCCGTTCAGGGCGCAGGCGCCACTGTGAGTCGCCTCCTCGCGATTGCGAATAAACACCAGGACCATGGTTTTGAACCGGATTAACATGCAATTTACCTCGTAATCGGGAAGTTAAACTTGTGTGCCGCTATGATTGGATGATTGGATGATTGGATGATTGGATGATTGGATGATTGGATGATTGGATGATTGGATGGTTGGATGGTTGAGGAGAGAGTAAATGCGTTTGTTATTGTCGGTTTTTTTGTTAACACTAGTGGCCCTGATTCTGTGGACTGCTCTCGTGGTTAAGGGAACATTCGACGGCTGGTGGCGACACCCGCTGGCACCCATCGGAGATACCCGGGCATTCATGCAGGCAGTCATCGAGGAAATTGATGCCAATTTCAACGGCAATGTCGCTTTTACCCTGATCGAAGATGGCCAGATTGCCGGTGAATATTTTACTTCTGCGGGTGCGGAGGTAGATCAGGACACGCTCTTCCAGGTTGCATCCATGAGCAAATGGATTTCTGCCTGGGGTGTGATGCGACTGGTTGAAGAAGGCAAACTCGACCTGGATGCACCCATATCGACCTATCTGACCCGATGGCAACTGCCAGAAACGGGATTCAACAATAATGAGGTCACGGTTCGCCGTCTGCTAAGCCACACAGCCGATCTGACCGATGGCCTTGGATATCTGGGCTTTGAGCCTGGCACAAAAATCCAGAGTATCGAGGAGGCGCTCGATGAACCAAACGCAACCAGAGGTCCGGGCGTAAAAATACAGGTTGGTATTAAACCCGGTTCAGAATTCAAATACTCGGGAGGAGGCTACCTCATATTGCAATTGCTTATCGAGGAGGTGAGCGGTCAGACTTTTGAATCCTTTATGCAAAGTACCGTTTTTTTGCCTCTCGGCATGACAAGATCTTCCTATTCAGTGCCCGCGCAAAATCTTCCAAATCTAGCCGTCTCATATCATGTTGATGGCACACCTGCCTTGCTCTACAACTTTACGGCTGTTTCCGCCGCGGGCCTTTATACAACGACGGCCGATATGACACGATTCATCCAGGCTCACCTGGCCGATTCTGCTGGCAGACCGGCGATCTCCGGTGCCCTGGGAACAGACACACTAAAAGATATGAGGCAGCCTCATGGATATGTGATGGGGCTAGCAATATGGGGCCTTGGCACGATTCTTTACAGCCCGGATGGAGAAGGGAACTATGTTTTTGGTCATGATGGAAAAAATGATCCGGCAATTAATACGACAGCACGCATTAACCCGGCGACGGGAGATGGTTTCATTATTCTGCAAACCGGAAATGATCTGCTCGCAACCAGGTTGGGTTCTGAATGGGTATTCTGGCAAACGAGTAAAATCGATCTGCTCACATTGAACAGTGCGATCGACGGGATGATGAAAATCATCATACCCGGCTGGATCGTCATTTTACTCGGGGGAGTACTAATTGGATGGCGACGACACAGGCGCCAGAAAAAGTTCGCGTAAGATTCAACCAACACAGCATAAATCCGCAGTGAAAGACGTCTCTGATCGCGCGAGAAACCAGAAGATCGGACTTTCCATGGGCGGCCACCGGCCGGACATAAATTTGCTCCACAGAAAGTGACACGAACAATTCACCAATGGTGTGGAGCGAGATAACCGGAATCCCGATATCGCCAGGAATAGGCACAGAGTTGTTACCTCCGCAGGTGCCGGGTGATGATCCAAGTCTGTCACTCCGACGAAACTGCGGATCGGCAGCCAATCGCACAATCATATCGTTGAAAATTTCACTGGTCTGTTTTGAAGACTCAGGGCTTTTCTCCGGGAGTGCCGAAAACAACGCTCCAGTGCTGAGCCAAACCATTAATGTTTGGCAGTCTCATATAGTGTTGATGGTACACCTGGCATGCTCTACAACTTTATGGCTGCAGCGGGACTTCATACAACAACAGCAGCATTTACCGAACTTCTGAAAAATTACAGATCAAGCCTAACAATTTATCCATTGTTGACCTGGTTGTTCAAGTATTTGTAACTAGTGTATCGATATTCAGTTTACTCGTAAAAACAACCGCATCTAATAACTATCATTTGTCCTCTTTGTAGTTTTCCGAAAAAAGTTGCCTAGTCCTGGTAATTTTTGTATTACCTGCAGGAGCGGTCGCCTTTGCCCTGATTGCCTACCGTATTCTAAAGAGTCTATTTTCTGTTTTAGTACTTCATTCTGAATTCTAAATTTCTCGAAGTCATCAAACATTTGCAACACGCTTTTTGAAAAATATTTTCGCTGAACCTGGCGTCGCTCTTTTTCATGAACATCTTTCCATCCAGGATCTGTACCTACGCCATTGGTATTAAATCGAGAAATCGTTCTTGGAAAGTGACGAGTAGAGACTTCTTCAATCAATATCACTTTAACAAAAAATTCATAATCAGCAACTATCTTCAGATTTTCATTAAAAGACCCAAACTTTTCAAATAGTTGTCTTTTAATAAAGCTAACCGGGTGCCAGAGTGTTCCCCGTAACAAAAAGTCAAGTGTAATTTCCGGCGGTGAAAGGCCCAATGTTTCACTGCCATCTTGCTCCTCAATAAGCAAATTACCGTACAAAATATCATCGGTAGGTTCAGTTAAAAAAATTTCCTCTAAGACGGAATTGTCATGGACTGCATCCCCACCATTTATGAATAAGAGATAGTCGCCTTTTGCCACCTTAATGCCTTTATTTTGTCCCGCAAAGATTCCGGCATCACTCTCACTTACAAAATAAGTTATTTCTCCTTTATATTCGTTGATGACATCTTGAGTTCCATCGGTAGATCCTCCGTCAATTACAATTAACTCAAAATCCCTGAATATTTGAGACGAAACACTCTCCAGGGTACGGCGGATACCTTTAACCTCATTTTTGCAAACAGTTATTATTGAGACCTTGCACATTACTCTAGCTCTGTATGGGGATCTGCTCGCCCCTGAGTCAATAGTTGGTTTAATTCCTGCGACTTCATGGCATAGCTACTGAGTATACGACTTGTTTCTGACACCTTACGAACTCCCAGAGGTCTTAGAGTCTCTTTGATCACATGGCGAAAAAATGCCTTCCATGTCCATTCCATTCGGACAAGCTCACATTTAGAAAATTGGCTGAAATGCAATTCATAGTTGTCCTGATATCCACACGAGCTTCCATATTGAATCCAAAAATCGTCACAATCTTCGATGATGTTTAGAGCAAGAAACAAAAAGTGATCCTTTTTTTCTAAAATTCGAATATTGACGCACCCGAAATGTTTTAACAATGTGGGGTTTCCATCAAAAAACTCGATTGAATTTAAGTCTCTGTCATATTTCAAAGTCAGTTTATACTTTCCCTGCAAAACATTTCCGATCCGACAATCAAAAACCTCATATGACTTTTCAGGCTCAATCAGCTCCCAGGTACCTTGAAGTCGACACTGCGTAAATTCCCCTGAAGCAGGAAACATATACATTGGGTCTGTGGTACAAAAGGTAATCCTCCCGGAATTGGCAATCGATTTTCCATTGTGTTGAACTGATTCCAATGGAACGACTGATTCGATGCCAATCTGATCTGTTATAATGATCGAAGTTAAATTTACCCTGCATTCGCTGCCTTCATAAGGGTCCCAACGGAGTCCATCTATTTTCTTGAAGTCGCTCAAATCGAATTTAATATCAAAACGCGATGCATAGGGATTTACCATGGCAAGAGACACCTGGTCTGCTGTGAAATCATCTTCTGTCATCACAAACATAGTTGAGCAAACGCTAAAATCCGATTTTGGGAAGATATTATTAGACTGTGACTCAATCCTTTGTAAAAGCTCACCTATTTTGGTTTTTAATATAGATTCCTTTTCTTCATGGCTTTTACCTTCTAAAGACCTCAGTACAACTTCATAGTCACCTAATCCGTCAATTTTGGATTGCGCTTTAGCTTCCCAATTTTCTCGATAGTAGCCACTGGATTCTTGCCAGGAATTTGCGATGTGACCCCAGTTGAGAACCTGGTAATCATTGGACCATGCTACCCAATAACCTAAAAGCTTTATATCGGCAGAAAACTTTGCGTCAGCAGGAAATCTAACAAGGCCATCTCTACTCACCAAATTTTCAAACCGGACACCAGCATCAATCACTTCCCTGCGGACTAGTGAAGTACTACCTACATTTTGCACTGCGATTTTAAGTTCACACCCCTCCGTGCGAACAACCTTAAAAGCCTTTTCGTTCCATACCTCGCCCATGTCGAGCATTGGAAAAGGGGAGAAAGGTGAAATCTGGCCCAGTCGCTTAAAACAAAAAAATGGGATCAGCATATTAATATCCCAATCGGGCAAATATTCTAGATCATTTTCAGAAATACAAATAAAGCGACCAGTTGCCCTTTCCAACCCGCAATTTATAGCTTCTCCACCTCTATTTTCATTTAAAAGTATTGGCTGAATAGAACTATGATCTTTAGATATGAACTTTATCCAGTCAGTACAGTTCTTAGATGAGTTATTGTCGACAATAAACATCTCGAAGGGGCAATGAGTGTTTGCAAGCAAGGACAGGACAGTCGTTCTGAGGAGTTCAAGCCGGTTCCAGCTCAATATAATTATGGTTAAGAAAGGCGGACATTTTCTCAAATTGGCATCAATATTTTTTACTTTGTCGCTACTTGATCTAAACAAAAAGCTCATCGCGCCAAATTCCTTTGTCTACTGAGAATTGAAAGGTCCAAAATTCACCCCGCCGCATAAATTTCCTTTTACCACAAACCAGCCGATCCATAGCACTTCGTTGCGAATTGAACAATATTTGATCTTGAATATGAACCAAAATTTTAACCTTTTATACTCTGCTATTATGCGTTTTTAGACATTCGCCTTGAGTTTATCCGTACCCATGAGCCAGCAATTGATTGACAATTCAAACATACTGGTCCACCTGGTTAATTCCTGGGACCATCCCGACCCCTTCGTTATCAGCGTATCCGCCAGGGAAGATGATATTGACAGCTATCAGCACGTTAATAATTCAGTCTATGTCCGCTGGTTTGATGAATGCGCCAGGGAACACTCAAAAGCTGTGGGTATCGATACTGAAGATGCCGGTGAACTTGGCTTTGGTATGGCTGTAAGAGATAGCCGAATTACCTACTATGCACCTGCTTACCAGGGAGAGAAGATCCTGGTGGGTAACTGGCTAACCGAATGTGATGGTCGCCTGCGCGCGACCAGACTATTTCAGATCGTCAGGGAGTCTGACGGTGTTACCCTCACCAGGGCAGAATTGAAATACATCTGCATAAAGATTGATTCTGGCAAACCCAGTAGAATGCCGGAACTGTTTCGTGAGACTTATATCATTCAGAAGCTATAACAAACCAGAAGACCGGACGACGGAATTACTCGCCCGGAGCGCCTCAGAAGAAACCCAAAAATAATCCGGTTAGCCAGATGCCCTTATCGATTACGAGATGGTACTTGATGCGGCGTCACCGCCAGAGTTGACGGCACGATGAACTTAATGTCGGCAGCTGGAAGGTAATGTCACCATAGAAACATCAATCATTCTTATCCGGTCTTTGAAGGCGCGAGTAATAGATTGCAATGACGCGATATGCTAATTTTACCCTTCCAACGAGGAGTGACCGAAAAATGGCAGAAGATAAACTTTCATCCGGTGAATTTGACTGGCGCTCATTCACACCAGAAGACTCTCCCAGGACACCGATGGATGTCATGGCAGATCCAAAAGCCAGGGATCTTGCAACACCGAACCTTTCTGAAGGTGATGTTGCCTATGACTTTAAAAGCACCATTTACGATTTCTCTGACGGAACCGAAAAATCGACCGGGGAAATGTTCCACCTCTCCGCTATGGCCCGGGAAAAGCCGGTAGCCCTGGTATTTGGCTCCTACACCTGACCTCCTTTCCGGGCCCAGTTAGTGTCCCTGCACACGCTATGGGAACAACATCGTGAAAATGTTGAATTTGTCGTGGTTTATATCCGTGAAGCCCATCCTGAAGATGGTTGGGTCATTACTTCCAATCGGGAGCAGGATATTGCCTTCAATGATCCCACCAACAATGAGGAGAGAATGGAAGCTGCTGCATCCTGTGCCATCCGCCTGAAAATTAAGATACCCGTGGTCGTTGACGATATTGATGACAAGATCGCAAGTGCCTATGGTGCCTTGCCAGACCGTCTCTACCTGATCGGTAAAGGTGGAAAAGTCGCCTACCAGGGTGAGCAGGGACCATGGGGATTTGATCCTGCAAAACTCGCGGAGGCGATCGAAAGACTTTAAAGCAGATGCCTGGCTAATTATTATGTGCCTTGGTGCCCATCTGGCGAGGCTGGAAGCACAGGAAGCTATTCTTGCGCTATTGGAAAAATATCCAGCCCTCGGCCATAGTGACAAGGGATTTGAATATGCGTCTATCCCTTCCTTTCGCGGCATGTCTTATTTCTACCTTGATAAGACATTAATTCGACGTATTGCCGATGTTAGGTTTGAATAGTCCTTAGGAAAGAGTACAAATTTTTGTCATATAAAGGTTAGGATTCTATCCGCTCAATAATGGTGCCGGTCCCGAGTCCGCCGCCGCAGCACATGGCGATAAGAGCATATTTGCCTTTGCGTCTTTCAAGTTCATGTAACGCAGTTGTGATTAACCTTGCACCGGTACTGCCGGTTGGATGACCCAGTGCGATTGCACCGCCATTGACATTCACCTTGTCTGGATCAATGGCGAGTTCTTTTTGCCAGGCAAGTACCACGGAAGCAAATGCCTCATTCACCTCGAAGATATCAATGTCATCAACCGTTAAACCCGCTCGATCAAGTGCCTTTCGAGTTGCAGGAATCGGCCCCTTCAGCATGGTCACCGGATCAACGCCAACAAGGGTAGTGGCAATAATTTTTGCTCGTGGTTTGAGGCCCAGTTCTTCACAGGCTTTTTCAGAAGCCATAATGACTGCCGCCGCCCCATCGGATATCTGTGAGCTTGTCCCGGCTGTATGGATATCCTGACCGGATATCGCATCAAGACCTTGCAGTGCCGCCAACGTTGTCTCACGTAATCCCTCGTCCCGGTCAATTATTTTTGTGTCACCTGTTGGCTCAAATTTCTCATTCAGGATCGGCGCTTCGATGGCAACGATTTCCCGCGCAAATCGATCTTCCTGCCATGCCTGTATGGCTTTTTGCTGGCTGGCAAGACCAAATTTATCCGTGTCTTCGCGGGTGATCTGATATTCCTCGGCAATCATGGCCGCACCCATAAACTGGCTGGTGGGTTGGTAATGTTCCAGGTAACTATCTCCCATCGGAGAGCCATCTTTCATGTTAGAACCAAGGGGCACACGACTCATCATTTCAACGCCGCAACTCATGATGACTTCTTCAATTCCTGCCGCGATCAGCGCAGCACCCATGGATGTGGCTTGCTGGCTCGATCCACACTGGGAATCAATTGTCGTGGACGCCACCTCCATTGGCAGACCCTGGGATAACCATGCAATTCTGGCGATATTAAATGACTGTTCGCCTACCTGGGATACACAACCGCCAATCACCTGGTCAATTTTCTCCGGCTTTATGCCACTTCTATCCAGCGCGCCCTTTTGTACGGCACCCAGTAAATCAGCGGGTTTTAAACCAGCGAGGCCCTTTCCGCGTTTGCCTATGGCACTTCTACAAGCCTCTACAATATATACGTCACCCATGAGGATTCCTTTGAATTAAGGTTGAATATTTTGGAACGCATAGGATACGGCTTACCCGGCAGATTCTCAATCGGGGGCGTTCTCCCGCGACTTAACGTCGATCGGGTTCGTTCTGATGGATCTGGTTCTGAGGGAGTTGACGTAAAAGGCCAGCCCCACCAGGCTGCCGCCAAGCACCATGCCCCATTCGTACGGCCATAAGAGGCCAGAGGGGCTACCGGGTAAATATAACATTCCGAGACAGCAGGAAAGGATAAAAGCGGAATATCCCACAAACCGCCAATGTCGGACTTTAAATGGACGCACCATATCGGGTTCTTTTTGTCGCAACCTGATGAAGGCAAATGCCACCATGCCGTAGGCAATCACAATTGTAAAACTCCCTGCATCCACCAACCAGACCAGAATGGTGCGCCCGAAAAAGGGCGATATACAACTTAGCAAACCGATAACCAGAATGCTGATATAGGGGGTCTTGAATCTTGGATGAATCCTGCTGAAGACAGCCGGTATCATGCCTGACTCACCCAGCGCGTAGAGGATCCTGCTGCCGCCAATCAGGAATGCGTTCCAACTGGTCAGGATCCCGCCGACACCGGCAAGAATCATCAGGTTGCCCATGGCCTGGCTACGCCAGGCGGCAGCACTCGCGTCTGCCGTCGCAATACTGGCTGCCGCAAGGTCTTCTGCACCCAGGGTGAAGGAAACCGCGAGTGTAATCAGCACATACCAGGCAACTGCAAGAGAAACAGACAAAACCAGCAACTTGCCAATCAGGTTTGGATCAAGGTTGATTTCTTCTGCGGATTGGGGGATGACATCAAAACCCACCATTAACGCAGGCACCATGACCAGCACGCCAAGGATACCGACAGCGCCGTTTGTA
>SMVB01042124.1_pt1 | contig 26745 bp, 27 predicted proteins | sample 2456461 | NCBI WGS metagenome assembly SMVB01 (sample SAMN11095934, study PRJNA526329) | marine sediment metagenome | biome: Marine sediment; feature: Surficial sediment; material: Deep marine sediment; isolation source: Hadal surficial sediment | place: Pacific Ocean | collected 2014-05 | depth...
AAAAAAATTAACGCAGTTGCTTCCTTTGATAGTATTGCTTTGACAGCCTACTACCCCAGCAAGCACCCACCTCTATTGCTTAATCTACTTTTTAAAGATCCAAAAAACCCCCGCCTTCACAGCTTGAGGGACGCCGTATTATACGCGGTTAGCATGGTTTGGCAAGGGATTAAGAAATTGATTTTGAAACAATTTTCAACAAATTAGTCGTTGGGAAAAACGCTATTGAACTGATGAGATTTAACCTGAATAACTCAATCAGGTAATTTGACCAGATGAAACAGCTTTTTACCCCGTCTGATAACAAAATACCTGCCTTCCAGCGCCTGCTCGGGAGACAATTCAAAATCGATAGTCGAAATAATTTGGCCATTGACATTGACGGCATTACTGCCAATAAATTCCCGCGCCATGCGATTGGACTTTGCCAACCCTGTCGCGACCAGTGCCTCCACTATAAAGCAATGCTTCTGTGCAAGTCTGGTACAAGGCAATCCATCCAGCTCAAGCTGCTCCAGGTCGGACTGGGTCAGACTTTGAATCTCCCCTGAAAATAATGCCTGACTAATGCGGGTCGCTGCGCTGAGCCCGTCACTTCCATGGACTAATTCGGTTGTTTTTTTGGCCAGAATCCCTTGGGCTTCGGGCTTGCTATTTGAGGCGTTGTCACTGGCTTCTATGGCTGCTATTTCAGTTGGCGACAGAAAAGTAAAGTAGTTTAGATACTTGTAAACATCTGCATCCGCGGCATTCAGCCAGAATTGATAAAAAGCATAGGGGGAGGTTTTGTCAGCACTTATCCAGACTGTACCTGACTCCGTTTTACCAAATTTGGTGCCATCGGCCTTAGTTACCAGCGGCGTTGTCATACCATAAACCTGTTGTTGATGCATACGCCGAGTTAGATCAATGCCGCCAGTAATATTTCCCCACTGATCGCTGCCGCCAATTTGAATGGTACAGTCAAACCGTTTAAACAGTTCAGCGAAGTCGTAAGCCTGCAATATCATGTAACTGAACTCGGTAAACGAAATACCGGCATCATCCCTACCAATGCGTTGTTTCACCGACTCCTTTTGAATCATGGCATTGACAGAAAAGTGCTTTCCAATATCACGTAAGAAATCCAACACAGGGTAATCTTTGGTCCAATCGAGATTATTAACCACCGTAGCCGAGTTAACCCCGCATTCAAAATCCAGAAATTGACTAACCTGATCTCTTATTCGCGTAACCCATTGCTCAATAATCTCAGTGGAATTTAGCTGACGTTCGGCGGCCTTGAAACTGGGATCTCCAATCATTCCTGTAGCTCCACCTACCAAGGCGATCGGTTTGTGGCCGGCCATTTGGAATCTTTTCAGCGTTAACAAAGGAACAAGATGTCCGATATGTAGACTTTCCCCCGTAGGATCAAATCCGCAATAAACAGTGCGACCTGCTCCTGCAAGATGTGAGATTAACTCTTCTCCACCGGCTAATTGGGAGACAAGCCCCCTTTTTTGCATATCATCGATTATGTCTGTAACCACAGCTGACATAGGTTTTACCTACAAATTATTTTGCTGATTTTCGAAACTATCTATCTTTGTGTGGTCTAAAAAGCTGAACTTTGAGCTGATTTGACCCTGAAAAAGTGCCGATTTTACACCAGTAGTCGGCGAAATAACTCATTTGTGATCAAAATCTCGTGGGAAATCGCAACCTTACTGCTATAATCTCGCGCTTTTAGTTAATGACGGATTTCAAGACGTAGTCAACATTCCATGGATCTTATTAATATAACAAAACAATTTCTGATCAAATATTATCCCAGGCAACATCTACAGTCAGCCGGCATATTATCTATGCTGCTGGTCGTTCTTTTGCTGATTTCAGTCAGCACGCCCGAGAATACTGAGCAGGCACAAATATCAATTACGGCTCCGGTAACAGTTCCGGCTGCCGCACCCATACCTACTAAACCGATTGAGTCATCTACTGCAACTATTGAGCAATCAATTGCGTCGGAGTTCTTAGCTGATGTATCGACCAAGGTGCCAGAAATGGGATCTTGGCAACATGTAGAAGTGAGGTCTGGAGATAATTTATCGTCAATATTCTATCAAGTGGGGTTGTCAGATACTGACTTGTTCCAGGTGTTGAATAGCAACGATGAAGCCAAGGTACTCAATCGATTATTTCCCGGTTATCAACTCAGTTTCTCCCTAACTGCTCGTGGACAACTAGAACAACTTAAGGTCTTAAAATCTCCAATTGAAGGATATCTATTTACCCTTGTCGAAGGGTCTTATGCAGTTGAAACCATCAACAAAATTCCCGAAGTAAGACAGGTATTTAAACACGGCATCATTACCGACAGCCTGTTCATGGCAGGACAAAAGGAAGACATAGCCGCTTTAACTATCATGGAAATGGCCAATATTTTCGGTGGTGTTATCGATTTCATATTGGATCCAAGGCTAGGAGACAATTTCAGTATTCTTATCGAAGAAAAGTATCTGGATGGGGAATTTATTGGCACCGGTGAAATTCTAGCGGCTCAGTTCACTAACCAGGATAAGCAGTTTGTTACAGTTCAGTATATCAATGACGCAGGAGAAATTGGCTACTACAACCCAGTCGGGGAAAGTATGCGTAAGGCATTCTTACGCGCGCCAATCGATGTTTTCCAAATCAGCTCTAACTTCAACCCGGCCCGACGCCATCCGATATTGAATACGATTCGAGCTCATAAAGGAACGGATTACGCTGCACCACGAGGCACACCTATTCGCGCTACTAGCGATGGAACCGTAACCTTCTCAGGACGAAACGGATCTTTTGGCAAACTGGTAACAGTCAAACATACCGGGGCATTTGAAACCAAGTATGCACATTTGTCTGATTACGCCAATGGCGTTAAAAAAGGACGTCGCGTTCGACAAGGAGATATCATTGGGTATGTAGGATCTACCGGCAGTGCTACGGGCCCACATTTACACTACGAATTTTTAATGAATGGCGTACATCAAAACCCAAGAACCATTCTTGATAAGCTGCCAAAAGCAGAATCAATTTCAGCTGATGAATTGACGCGATTTCGAGATCAATCAGCGCCCTTATTGAAGCAATTTAGAACCCTGGTAGAAACCAAAATGCTAGCATTCCGTCAACAGAGTGCTGAATAACCCGCACAGCAGAACAATGTCAGTAAAAACCTATTTCGTTGGACTCATCTCAGGCACCAGCATTGATGCGATCGATTGTGTATTGGTTAGTTTTTCTGGTAACACCCCTTCCCTTGAAGCAACTTATACACACAAATACGAATCCAGCTTACGGGAAAATATCTTTACCCTTTGTGAACACGACCAAGTCTCGCTGAAGTTACTTGGCGAAACAGATATCGCCGTAGGCCTGACTTTCGCCGATGCTGTAGCTCAATTGCTTACCCAAGAAGGTATTGACGCCGGACACATCTCGGCCATTGGAAGCCACGGTCAAACCGTATACCACAAACCCCAACCACCACTGTCTTTCACTCTGCAAATAGGTGACCCGAATACAATAGCTTTTAAAACCGGCATTACGACCGTGGCGGATTTCCGTCGTAAAGATATGGCGGCAGGCGGCCAGGGAGCACCCCTAGCTTCTTTGTTTCATCGTTTCTATTTCAGTTCAACGGACAAAAGCAGGGTCATTGTCAACCTCGGAGGCATTGCCAATATCTCGATTATTGCCGAAGGTCAAGATCATCTTGGCTACGATACCGGCCCGGCCAGTGTATTAATGGATTACTGGATCAACAAACATCAGCAGATGACATTTGATCAACAAGGTGAATGGGCAAAGCAAGGATCAGTAAACCATGATTTATTGGAATTGTTGTTGGATGAGCCCTATTTTGCGGAATCGGAGCCCAAAAGTACGGGTCGGGAATATTTCAATGGAGACTGGCTGGAAGCAAAGTTGGCCAAATTGAACGAAATACTTGATGCGGCTGATGTTCAAGCAACCTTGCTGGAACTGACAGCATCGACAGTTGCAACCGAAATTGAAAATCAACTGGTTCCTGAGCAGGTACTAATCTGTGGCGGAGGTGCGCACAACCTTGCCCTGGTCAATCGTATTGTGGAGTTGTTACCAGAAAGTCAGATAAAAACAACTGAAACGCTTGGATTGGCACCGGACTGGGTTGAAGCCGTAACCTTTGCTTGGTTGGCACAACAACGAGTCGAAGAAATACCCATCGATACATGCACAGTAACCGGAGCAAGCAAACCAGTAATACTAGGAGGCATCTATCTCCCAAACTGAGTGGAGAATTGCTGAATCGGTCAAACGGAAAAAGAGGAACCACAACCACAGGTAGTTGTAGCCATGGGGTTGTCTACAATAAATCGGGAGCCTTCAAGGCCTTCCACATAATCAATCCTGGCGCCTACGAGATACTGATAACTTAGTGGATCAACCAGAAGACTCGCCCCTTTATTGCTGATTACAGTATCGTCATCGTTCAAATTTTCATCGAATGAAAAACCGTACTGAAATCCGGAACAACCACCGCCAGTAACAAACACCCGCAGCTTCAGATCACTATTACCCTCTTCCTCCACAAGGTTTTTAACCTTAGTGGCGGCATTATCTGTAAGGGTAAGAAAAGTAGCTTCCTGTGATTCAACAACTGACATACAAAGTACCAAAATAAGCGCGAGGTGTGGTTTCAGAATTCCAGCAGAGTTCACGAACTGGCGTTAATTATAGCAATAACCTACGTAATTGATCAGGTATTATATAGCATTTCCAACTTATCAGCGGCCTTCGATCGAATTTTTATTGAACGGTAGCCGTTTTTTGTCTAATCCCAGGCGTTTTGAATCTTTCTGGGCTGCACTGATATGCATCAGGTTCCCATTGACCTCCGACCCCATCACCATTTCTATAAGATTGTAGTAAACATTGCCAACCACCACCGCCTTGGCCGCAAGTTCAATATGGGTGGTCGACCTTACGTCGCCTTGCACCAACCCATTGATCACTATGGAAGGTGCACAAACTTCCCCTTCCACTGCACCTTTGTCTGCAATTCTAATTAGCGCATCGGATTCATCTTCTGCGTAAATATTCCCTTTCACTTTTCCTTCGATAATCAGCTCTCCACTGAAATGGATATCACCAACAATCTCAGTCGTACGAGACACCAATGTATGAGCAGGTCCGCGATTGCTTGTTTTTTCACCAGAACCAAACATACTTTTAATCTCCTTCAACCAACCAGATGAAACTGCTGTCGATGGTCTTTGCCATCGGCGCTGTTTCAACTGCTATTATATGAATTTGTTGCGGAACAAAACCCAAAGGCAATTCCAAAACGCCTTCTATATTCTGAAAGTATTTAAATCGAAGCCTAATTTCTAACTGATCCTCATCTTGGGATAGCTCGTGCAAAGGAATTTCCACTTGTTCCTGACCACGAGTACCCACTACATTTACATTCAAATGACCAGTTAAATACGTATCACCATGAGACTCTTGCTGTCGCATAACCAGTTTATAGTTAAACCGATTGGGCAATTCCGTTTTTTTAATATCCATCTGTCCAATTACAAGTCCGACGTTTTCCAGATCCTTTGACATTACCTGTCGATAAAAGAGCACATCCTGTTCTAATTCAGCAACACGTTCCCGTAATCCAAATATCGTCTCTTGGACTTCATCAATTGCTTGCCGATCCATAACACTGGAACGGTCCAGTAGTGCAACCTGACTGCGTAGCGATGAATTCTCGGCTACTAAATTAACAAGTTCAGCAATTAATTGTTCGCGGTTAATTTGGTCTGCCTCATCCTGGGCCGTTCCATTTCGGTGACCAGCTTGATACGCGCTGAAAATACCACCTGTCACTAACAGGATAGCGAGACATAGCAGGGCAATTCGCCGAATTGGCCGGTAGGGGACTACGACCATTTGCTCCTGCTTACTTCCCTTAACTATATTTGGCATTTCAATCACCAATTAATCGGTTGCAACTAATTCGAAAGTAAAACCTACCCTTTTAAAACTCTTATGGCAAAAGGGCGATAGAATTCAGTCCAGTAGTTTCATCAATACCGAGCATAATGTTCATGTTCTGGATTGCTTGTCCTGAGGCACCTTTTACCAGGTTGTCGATAACAGAAAGCACAACAATGCGGCCATTGTGCGGCAAGTAATTTACCGAAAGCTGGCAATGGTTCGCACCTTTGACATTTCTGGTAGCAGGTGAGATTCCCTTCGGCAATACGTCTACAAAAGGTTCATTCTGATAAAATTCTTGAAAAACAGATTGTAGCTTATCAACTGTTATGTCTATATCGGGTTTTACCGAGGCATACAATGTGGCAAGGATGCCCCGGATCATCGGCGTCAGATGAGGTATAAATGTCAGGTTTACTGGCATTTCACTGAATTGGTTAAGCCCTTGCTCTATTTCAGGCCCATGACGATGACCACTCACAGCATAAGCTTTAATTGATTCGGTTGCTTCGCCCACGAGGTAATCAACTGCGGCCTTGCGTCCCGCCCCGCTGACTCCCGACTTGGCATCGGCAATAAGGGAGTTAGTATCAATCAATCCAGCTTTAACAAGTGGCAGAAATCCCAGTTGAACCGCAGTCGGATAGCAACCGGGAGAGGCCACTAATGTCGCCTTTTTTATTTGTTCTCTGTTTGTTTCCGGCAAACCATAAACCGCGTCTTTTATCAGCTGGGGACAGCTGTGTTTGGTTTTATACCAGTGTTCCCATACAGCGACATCCTGCAACCTAAAATCAGCAGAAAGATCTACCACCTTTACACCCTGGTCTAACAATGCGGGAACAGACTGCATGGCCACCGCGTGTGGAGTAGCAAAGAACACTACGTCACAATGGCCCAGCTCCGGGGTGTCTGGTTTAACAAAGTTCAAATCGATCTGCCCACGCAAATTGGGAAATAGACTGGTAACGGAAGTACCCTGCAACTCACGAGAGGTAACCACGTCCAGACTCACATCCGTTCGAGTTACCAGGAGTCGCAATAATTCCACGCCGGTATACCCGGTTGCACCAACCACACCTATTTTGACCAATTACTACTCCTTCACAACTGCCTAGTAAAACCTGGATAGAAACCCGCTCCGTCTTGCGGGTCCTCCAAAGCGGGTATCTTACACACAAGAAGCAAATTTGCAAAAAAACGGGCGGTAAAATCAATGGCTTAAGAACTCTTGTTGACCTGACTCGAAGGCCCGGCTGGGCTATGATAGGTTGTCTTGATTAACCTAAATGCCGGGAGAGTTTTTATGCTGTGGGTCAAAGCTTTTCACCTAATAGCCGTGATTTGCTGGTTCGCTGGACTATTTTATTTGCCACGGCTTTTTGTCTATCACGCAATGAGTGAAGATCAAGTCAGTAAAGACAGGTTTAAGACCATGGAAGGTAAACTCTTCAGGGGAATCATGACGCCGTCTGCCATTGTCACGGTGGTGTTAGGTATTTGGCTTTTATCTTTTAATTTGCAATATTATCTGTCTTCATGGTGGATGCATGCCAAATTGGCGCTGGTAATGGTACTGCTCGGTTACCACTTAGTATGCTGGAAAATCCTTATTGCTTTTCGTGATGATGCTAATTTAAAAAGCCACAAATTTTATCGTTTCTTTAATGAATTTCCGGTACTGATACTTGTGAGCATTGTCATTCTGGTTGTAGTAAAACCTTGAACCGGGTCTTTTCAATGAGCAGCAAAAGATAAATGATTACAGACAAACCTAATGTGATGTGTTTTTCCGGACTTGATTCGACAGGCGGTGCAGGCATTCAAGCTGATATTGAGTCCTTATTTAGTGCCGGGTGTCACTGTTTGCCTGTAATTACTGCAATCACTGTCCAGAATACGCAAAATGCCAGCAACATAACACCAACTGATCCCAGCCTGATTGTTCAACAGGCTCGAGCTGTACTCGAAGATATACCCGTGCAATGTTTCAAAATCGGCTTACCTGGAAGTGTTGCAACAATTGAAGTGTTGCATACCTTATTGCACGATTACCCTGACGTTCCAGTTGTCCTTGACCCGATCATCCGCGCCGGTGGAGGCTTTGAGTTTGGGTCATCAGATATTGTTGATGCCCTGCGAACTCTGCTACTTCCTCTTACCACGGTGCTGACCCCCAACATTGAAGAAATTATGCAGCTTGCGCCGACTGCAGACAGTGTGGAAGCTTGCGCTAACGAAATCCTTGAAACAGGTTGCTGCCATGTATTACTTACAGGCTCTCATGCGCCAACAAAAGAAGTAGTTAATAAGTTTTTTTCACCCCACGAAGAACTTACTCTATTCACCTGGCCTCGACTTGAACATGACTACCATGGCTCAGGATGCACCCTGGCTGCCAGTCTTTCAGGTTACCTGGCCCATGGATTGCCTTTACGTGACGCGGTACAACAGGCACAGCGGTTTACCTGGGAAGCTTTGAGTCACGGCTCGCGCATTGGGTGTGGCCAGCATGTACCCAATCGTAGTGCCTGGAACAAACAAAATCTTTAAATTCGGAACCGGTAGAAATTCAAACAATGACATTTAGAGGCGTTTACGCCATAACAGACAGCACGCTATTGCCGGGTAATAAGCTGATTGAGTCTGTTACCCAGGCACTGCAAGGTGGAATCAGTCTTCTGCAATACCGGAACAAGGCAGGTAGCCCGGACGAAAGACTTAACCAGGCAAGGGTATTGCGAGCTGTATGCGACAGATACTCAGTACCATTAATTATAAATGACGACATACAACTGTGCCTAGATTCTGGTGCCAAGGGATTACATATCGGGCAATCAGATACCGATCTGCACCAGGCAAGATCGCTTCTTGGAAACCAGGCAATTATTGGCGTTACCTGTCATGGTGATATCGGTACAGCTTTGAAAGCCCAACTTTCAGGTGCTGACTATGTTGCCTTTGGGCGATTTTTCCCCTCTGTCACCAAACCTACGGCTCCGGTCACTGAACTTTCAGTACTGCGTCAAGCTAATGAAAAGCTGTCTATTCCCATCGTTGCTATCGGTGGTATCAATGCGAAAAATGCACAACTGGTTATTGACGCAGGCGCCGATATGATTGCTGTGATAAATTATCTATTTGAAGATAACAATGTGAAACGGCGAGCCAGGTTGCTCGCTGACTTTTTTACCTAATGAAATTGGCTACTTAAAGAGACTGTTATGGCCCTTGCTCCAAATACAAACGTACGTTCGACTGAGTTGTTCGACCTGGCACGTCAATATATTCCAGGTGGTGTGAATTCGCCAGTTCGTGCATTCAAGGGCGTGGGTGGCAACCCGTTGTTCTTTAAGGCAGGAAAGGGGGCCTATCTGATTGATGTCGATGACAATCACTATGTCGATTACGTTGGCGGCTGGGGGCCTTTTATACTTGGCCATTGCCATCCGTCTATTATAGAAGCCATCCAGGCCCAACTTGAACTTGGTTTGGGCTATGGTGCCTCCACCGAAGCGGAAGTTGAGATGGCAAAGAAAATCTGCAACATTCTGCCTTCCATTGAATCACTCCGCCTGGTGAACTCAGGCACCGAAGCCACAATGAGTGCCATTCGCCTGGCACGGGGATTTACACGACGCGACAGGGTGGTGAAGTTCGAAGGCTGTTATCACGGCCATGTTGACAGTTTACTGGTTAAAGCCGGCTCCGGAGCTCTCACTCTAGGTGAACCCGATTCTCTGGGGATTCCTAAAGCATTCACCGAATTAACTCACATCGTTCCTTATAATGACCCAGAAGCCGTAAAGGCACTGTTTGCTGAGATAGGTGACGAGATAGCCTGTGTAATTGTTGAACCTGTGGCAGGTAATATGAACCTGGTGCCACCTCAACCTGGTTTTCTCGACACATTGCGAGCAATGTGTGATCAGCATAACAGCCTGCTCATTTTTGATGAAGTGATGACCGGTTTTCGTGTGGCGTTGGGCTGTGCTCAATCTGTGTTTGGCATCACCCCAGACTTAACTACATTGGGAAAAGTTATAGGTGGTGGTTTGCCGGTTGGCGCCTTTGGAGGCAGGAAAGAAATCATGGATTATCTAGCGCCAGACGGACCTGTCTATCAGGCGGGAACACTTTCAGGAAACCCATTGGCTGTAGCCGCGGGCCTAGCCACCCTGGAACAAATTTCAAAACCAGGTTTCCATGAACAATTAAGTATTCAAACCAGCAAACTGATGACAGGACTGCAAGAGCGGGCAGATTACGCTGGAGTACCGTTTACCACTAACCAGGTAGGTGCCATGTTCGGTTGTTTCTTCTCTGAAGACAAATCAATCAATCGATTCGATCAGGTCATGTCCTGTAACCTGGAAAATTTCAGACAATTTTTTCATACCATGCTCGATAATGGAGTCTACCTGGCCCCTTCTGCCTACGAAGCAGGCTTCATTTCAGCCGCGCATTCAGACAAAGAAATAGAACTAACTTTGGCAGCAGCCGAAAAAGCATTCGCATCGATCTCGTCTGACAATCCCTGATAAGAAGCCCTAGGCAGGAAATACAGTTAAATGAAAAAGTATGATGTTTACGGAATTGGCAATGCACTGGTCGACAAAGAATTCGAAGTGGATGATTCGTTTTTCGCAGAGCATAACATTAAAAAAGGCTTCATGACCCTGGTGAGCCATGAACAACAACAAAAGTTACTTGAAACGTTAACCCAAAAAGTAGGAATCAAGAAACGGTCAGGCGGCGGGTCCGCTGCAAACACCCTTTATGCACTCAGTCAGTTTGGTGGAAGCGCCTACTTTGTTGGTAAGGTGGCCAACGATGAAACCGGAGATTTTTATATTGAACAACTCGGACATCACAATATTGAATCCAATATTAGCGCCGAGCGGGGCGACGGTACAACAGGAAGATGTCTGGTGATGGTAAGCCCTGATGCAGAAAGGACAATGCACACTTATTTAGGAATATCAGCAGAGGTTTCTGTTGAAGAAATAGACTATGACGCTATCAAGGCCTCTAAATATGTATACATTGAAGGATATCTGGTCACATCATCGAGCGGAAAAGAAGCCGCTCGAGAACTTAAACGTGCCGCTGAAGAGCACGGAGTGAAGACTGCCATGACTTTTTCTGATCCTTCAATGGTTGAGTATTTTAATGAGGCTGTCGATGAGGTACTTGGCTCAGGTGTCGATCTTCTGTTTTGCAATGAAAAAGAAGCCATGCTCTGGAGCAATGCTCAAGATCTTACTTCAGCCTGTGAGAAACTCAAAGAAAGGGCAAAACAATTTGTCATCACACGGGGGTCCAAAGGAGCACTGTTATTTGATGGCAACACGTTCATTGATATCGATTCACATGAAGTTGATGCTATTGATACCAACGGTGCCGGTGACATGTTCGCCGGTGCGTTCCTGTTTGGCATCACCCAAAATCATGACTTTGCCACCGCAGGAAAACTTGCCAGCCTAGCCTCCGCAACCACAGTTTCCAGTTTTGGTCCAAGGCTGTCGGCGGCAGATCATCAAAAGATTCTCCGACAACAAGGCTTAGAGAACCGTTAATCAGTCTAAGAAGTGAAAGCAGCCTTGGCGAGACTAGACAAAAATTGACGAAAGCGCCGATTTTACATGTCAGCAAATGGGGTGTTTGGGGGGAGGTTTTTATCGACGCCTGTCCGAGTGCAGTAGCTATTCAGCCACTAATCGTTTAAGTCGAAAAAAGATTTCATGTTATCGAACCAACCCTTCCTGCGCGGACTCTGCTTGTAACCTTCCTGTTCATGAATAGCCTGAAATTCTTCTAATAGCTCACGCTGTCGTTTGGTTAAATGCACTGGTGTTTCTACTATGACCCGGCATAAAAGATCACCGGAGGAGCCACCACGCACTGGGGTCACACCTTTGTTACGTAATCTGAACAGTTTTCCAGTCTGAGTTCCCGCTGGAATTTTTAATTTAACCCGACCGTCTAGAGTGGGTACTTCCAGTTCACCGCCTAATGCGGCATCGACAAAACTAATTGGGATTTCACATTGAAGGTGTTTCCCTTCGCGCTGGAATATTTGATGGGGGCGGACTGCGACTTCGACATAAAGATCACCTGGTGGACCTCCGTGTATGCCCGCTTGCCCCTCACCGGTCAGACGAATACGATCACCAGTGTCAACGCCGGCCGGAACCTTTACTGCCAATGTTTTCCTTTCATCCTTGGCCCCTCGACCATGGCACTCGGGGCATGGATTTTTGATCTGCTTACCTGTTCCCCTGCAGCGGGGGCAGGTTTGCTGCACCGAGAAGAACCCCTGTTGCATGCGAACCTGTCCAACGCCGTTACAAGTGCTGCAATTTTCGGGTGATGTGCCCTTTTTTGCGCCACTGCCACTGCAGCTTTTACAAGTTACCGTGGTAGGAATTCGGATTTTGGCATTTGTACCTCGAACTGCCTCTTCCAGGTTTAACTCCATGGTGTAGCGTAAGTCAGCGCCTTGCCTGACATGACTTCGACGTCCATTACCACCAAATATATCGCCAAATATATCGCCAAATATATCGCCAAAATCAGCACTTCCCCCCGAAGTCTGACCATCTATTCCAGCATGACCAAATTGGTCATAGCGGTTTTTTTTCCCGCTATCAGACAGCACCTCGAAAGCTTCATTAGCTTCCTTAAATCTCTCCTCAGCCCCTTTATCGTCGGGATTACGATCTGGATGGGATTTCATTGCAACGCGACGGTATGCCTTTTTGATATCGGCATCCGATGATTCACGGGAAACACCCAGCACTTCGTAGTAATCTCGTTTCGACATAAATTCTCTTTCTCTCGCTGACGAAATCTATAAACGACAAAAACCAAGCTGTTTTTCCCGTGTGGATAACAGCTTAGTTTTTGAGCATCGCCAGATAAGCTTAGGGTATTCCTTAAGGCTTATTTGTCCTCGTTAACCTCTTCAAACTCAGCATCCACTGCATCATCATCAACTTTAGTTTCACCGGAGTTTTCTTGGCTACTGGCTTGCGCTTCAGCTTGCTGCTCGGCATACATCTTTTGCGCCAAATCAGAAGATGCTTCAGTAAGGTCTTTAGTCTTTGCCTCAATTTCAGCCAGGTCATCAGTTTTAGTTGCTTCTTCAAGCGCTGTGATAGCTGACTCAATCTTTCCTTTCTCGTCTTCAGTGACCTTATCGCCGGCTTCTTTCAATGTTTTCTTGGTGGCGTGAGCCAGGCCATCAGCCGTATTGCGTGCTGCAATCAACTCTTCGAACTTTTTGTCATCGGCTGAATGCGCTTCGGCATCTTTAATCATTGAATCAATTTCATCGTCAGACAATCCACTGGAGGCTTTGATTATAATCGATTGCTCTTTGCCGGTTGCTTTGTCCTTGGCAGAAACATTTAAAATTCCGTTGGCATCCAGATCAAAAGCCACTTCAATCTGCGGCATTCCACGAGGTGATGGAGGAATGTTGGCCAAATCAAATCGACCCAACGATTTGTTCTGTACTGCTTGTTTACGCTCACCTTGAACAACGTGAATAGTTACCGCTGTCTGGTTGTCATCAGCCGTCGAAAAAATCTGGGTTTTCCTGGTTGGAATTGTAGTGTTTTTCCCTATTAACGTGCTGGCTACACCACCGAGGGTTTCAATTCCCAAAGAAAGAGGCGTCACATCTAACAATAAAACATCATTAACTTCACCCGACAGCACTGCCGCCTGAATAGCGGCGCCAACCGCAACTGCCTCATCAGGGTTTACGTCTTTACGTGCTTCCTTACCAAAAAAATCGGCTACTTTTTTCTGTACCAATGGCATCCTGGTCTGACCGCCCACCAGAATTACATCATCTATTTTTGTAACATCCAGATCAGCATCTTGTAACGCTATCTTCAATGGTTCCAATGTTCGATCTACCAGTTCCTCAACCAGTGACTCGAACTTTGCTCGTGTCAATTTCTGTACAAGGTGCTTTGGACCACTGGCATCGGCTGTGATGTAGGGGAGATTTACCTCGGTTTGCTGGGACGAAGACAATTCAATCTTGGCTTTTTCGGCAGCTTCCTTCAGCCGCTGCAATGCCAGTGGATCGTTATGTAAATCCATACCGGATTCTTTCTTGAATTCATCAGCCAGGTACTCAATCAGCCGAAGATCAAAGTCTTCACCGCCAAGGAAAGTATCACCATTGGTAGAAAGCACTTCAAAAGTATGCTCACCATCAGTTTCCGCTATTTCAATTATAGATATATCAAAGGTCCCACCACCTAGGTCATATACAGCAATGGTGGTGTCGCCGGTTTTTTTATCCATTCCATAAGCAAGTGCTGCCGCCGTGGGCTCGTTGATAATTCGCTTAACATTCAACCCAGCAATCTTACCGGCGTCCTTGGTTGCCTGACGCTGGGAGTCGTTAAAGTAAGCCGGTACTGTTACCACTGCATCAGTTATTGTTTCCCCCAGGTAATCTTCAGCTGTCTTCTTCATTTTCATGAGAATTTGAGCAGAAATTTGCGGTGGTGACATTTTCTCGCCGTTTACTTCTACCCAGGCATCACCGTTGTCTGCCTTGGCGATTTTATAGGGCACCATTTTGATGTCCTTTTGCACCACGTCGTCGTCGAATTTACGACCAATCAAGCGTTTGATGGCGAACAGGGTGTTAATTGGGTTAGTAACCGCCTGACGTTTTGCCGGCTGTCCAACCAATGTTTCATTGTCAGCGGTATACGCGACAATAGAAGGAGTAGTTCGATCTCCTTCCGCGTTCTCGATAACCTTGGGCTTACCGCCGTCCATTACAGCAACACAGGAGTTAGTCGTTCCCAAGTCTATGCCAATAATCTTACCCATTTTGAATTTCTCCGATTTTTCAATCTACGATGCTGTAGTTAGTTACTGAACACCAGGTCGATGTTTAAAAATTTGATTATCACCCTGAATTATTTCTATTTCGGGTGAGGAATTCTGTTAAATCTCGATTAGCCCTAAATATTGGCACTTTCGAGCTGATTTCAAGGCCCCTATTGCCTTATTTTGTGCAATTTTACGGTAAAACTGACCACAATCCCCTAGGCTGGATTACTACTTACTGACCATCACCATCGCCGGCCGTATCACCCTGCCATGCAATTGATAACCTTTTTGCATCACAAGGGTGACCGTATTTGACTCGACGTCTGGATTTTCCTTGATCGACATGGCCTGGTGCAGTAACGGATCAAAAGGCTCGCCCAGGGGGTCAATCGTTTCAATATTGAATTTCTTAAAACAGCCAACAAGGCTTTTTAGGGTCAAATCCACTCCGTCATGGATTGCCTTCACTTTGTCATAGCCGTCGCCTTCTTTGCTGTTTGCCTCTTCCTCTTCATTTAACTTTGCTGACTCAAGCGCTCGCTCCAGGTTGTCAATAACTACCAGTAACTCAGTGACAAACCGTTCCTGTCCATACTTATGCGCCTTCTCAATATCCTGTTCCGTACGCCGCCGCAGGTTCTGCATTTCTGCCTGCACCCGTAATACATCATCCTGCTGCTTCAGAACGACTTCTTCGGCCTCCTCAAGACGCAGTAAAGCATCGGAAAGAGTGACTTCTCCTTCATCATTGGGTGGGGCGGTATCCGAACTTTCGTGTTCATCTTCTACCAGGATTTCGAATTTCTTCTTGTCAGACTTTGAGGATTCTTTCTTTGCCTGTTTGGAAGCTTTTTTTTCAGATGAAGTTTTATTACTCATTAACCTTCCTATTTTTGAACATTTTTGCCCTTAACGAACTCCCGATCCAACCCGCAAGCCAGGTTATCAGGCATACTTTGCTTCGGCCTATATGGGGACTAATCACGGCGTTTCAAGCAAATTATTGCAGATTTATTAGCCGAATTTTGGCTCTAATTTAAATAGCAAAGGGACAGCGAAGCTGACTGGGAATATAAGGTAGTCAGTTAACTTACTATCCTCAATGAATTAGCAAATTAACCCATGAAGAGGATTCATGGTGACTTAGCTTAGACTTATCATGTGAATCATATTTTTTAGCAGTGGACATTGAAAATTGATACAAAAGAGCTGTGACAACACTGACCAGATGCGCTTGCCAGGCAATTACCAGGCCCAAACCACCCTGGTTGATGGAAAACAGGGAGCTATTAGATTGCCATTGAAAAACACAATGAATGAGCAGAATAGGCACAACCAGTGCTTTGACGCTAAGTTGTCGATTCGCTATTGAGTATTTCAACGCGAAGATCTTATTTTGCAATGAAAGCCAGGTTAATAACCTGCAATTTAATTGATGAGGAACATTTTAGAGAAAGCATCATATTATTGGTATATTTACCGCCTGAGTCGTGTTCTTGTGAACGGTTGATATTATATTTTGATACCTTAATCTCTACAGATAATCCAGTTCTTATGCCAGTGGAGGCATGGTCAAGGGTATAAACCAACCCCATTGGTTGCCTTAGTTTGCTTGCTGGTAAAATAAAACCTGTCTCATCGAATAGAAGAAAAATATCTAACAACATTTCTTCCCAACAGGGGACTTCGGCTCCTATACTTCCGCACCATGCTTAGCCAATTAACTATTCGAAATTACGCTATCGTTGATGCCCTAGACATGGATTTTAAGGCAGGCATGTCAGTGATCACTGGCGAAACAGGCGCAGGAAAGTCAATCATTCTTGGTGCTTTAGGTTTGACTCTCGGTGACCGTGCTGATAAATCCGTGCTGCGTAGTGGTAGCAAGCGTACCGAAATCTGCACCGAGTTCGACCTTTCCAAAAATCCCCAGGCCAGGAAATGGCTGCGATCCCATGACCTTTTGGATCCCGGCGAACAATCAGAAACTTGTCTATTGCGCCGCTTGATTAATGAAGATGGTCGATCAAAGGCTTACATAAACGGATCACCAGTGACCCTAGGTAACCTTGCCGAGTTTGGTGATATGTTAATTGATATTCACAGTCAGCATGAACATCAGTCACTTCTACGCCGAGCAACGCATCAGCGATTGTTAGACGAGTTCGGTGTGAACGCAGACTTATTAACTGAAGTACATAACTGCTGGCAGGCCTGGGCGCAGAATCAGCAGCTCATTGAGAGTCTTAGTAATGAGTCTGAGGAATTTCACGCGCAGATAAAACTTGTTGGTTATCAGGTGACAGAACTCGATGAGCTGGCACCCCAAGCCGGTGAAAGCGACAAACTAGAAAAGGAATTTCAACGCCTGGACAACGCCGAAAACAACCTCGCCGCATTACATCTAGCACTGAAAATGTGCCGGGATGATGAAAGTCACAATATCACTCAAGCCATCAGCAAGGCCCACGCACTACTGCTGTGTCTACCCGATAAAGACTCACGAATAACCTCGATCCTTGAATTGTTAGATACCGCAGCCATACAAATTGATGAGGCCGCGTCAGAGCTGCAACAAACCCTCGAAGGCGTAGAGATTAATCCTCAGCGTTTGGAGTGGGTAAACCAGCGTTTGGCAGAACTGCACCAGGTTGCCCGTAAACACAAGGTAAAACCCACTGAACTGTATCGATTGCACCAGGAAATGATTCAGCAATTGAAAACTTACCAGAATTCTGATCACGAGCTTGAACAGTTGCAGTTGCAGGACATAGAACTACGAAACCAGTACGCAGAATCCGCCGCCAGATTAAGCCAACAGCGTAGTCGGTCTGCTAAAAAACTCTCTAGCCTGATCGACAAGCAGCTAGCCGAATTGGGGATGGCAGACGCCAGTTTGGAGATTAAACTTTCCCCGACGACCGTTGCCGACCCCTCGGCCTCAGGGATGGAATCAGTGGAATTCCTGATAAGCACCAATCCTGGCCAATTACCCAAACCCTTAGTCAAAATCGCCTCTGGTGGAGAATTGTCGCGTATCTCCCTGGCTATTCAGGTTATCACGGCGAAAACATCAAACACGCCTACTCTGGTATTTGACGAAATCGATGTCGGTATAGGTGGGGGTATAGCCAAAGTTGTCGGCAAGTTACTTAGGGAGCTGGCCGACCATACTCAGATACTCTGTGTCACCCATCAGGCGCAAGTGGCCAGTCAGGGGCACAACCATTATTTTGTCAGCAAACAAAGTACCGGCAAAACCACCAACACAGCCATCGCTGAATTGGATGGCGGACAAAAGGTAAAGGAAGTAGCCAGAATGCTTGGCGGAGAAGAATATACCAACGAGTCCTTAGCCCATGCTGAACAGATGGTGGCAAGCCACTAATCCAGTCTGAGTTTATGTGCCTATAAATGAAGCCTCGAGTACGGTCGCAACGAAGCTATCGAGAAAATAGACCGTCACTGAGCCTCTTTTTTGCAAACTGAACAGATTCCGTATATATACAATGCGTGATCAGTAATCTCAAACCCCATGGTCTCAGCAATCTTATCTTGCTGTCGTTCGATTACCTCATCATAAAACTCTTCTATCCGGCCACATTTATTGCAGACAAGATGGTCATGATGATCTAGTGGAGTGAGTTCAAAAACGGAGTGGCCACCTTCAAAATGGTGACGCATTACCAGCCCGGCTGACTCAAATTGCGTCAGTACCCGATAGACTGTGGCCAACCCCACATCCTCATTCGCTTCTATCAAGGCCTTATATACGTCTTCCGCGCTGAAATGCTTGGCTTCCGACCCTTCCAATATCTGAAGGATTTTCACGCGTGGCAGAGTGACTTTGAGGCCCGCCGCGCGCAGTTCCTGATTTTCTGTAGCCATAACACACTCTCTTAACGTGACTGGCGTTTCCCCAAGCGATTTAGTGCGGTATTATGCCGTTTTACCCTATCAGATGAAAGTTTGTATAAGACTAGACAGTCTAATAGCCTAATGAAGTCATTATTGCTGAATACTAGAACCTTGGGATTACTCTGTTGCCTGATGCTGCTGAGTGCTTGTGGCAGCAGACTTTTCCAGTTTCCCGGGGTCTACAAAATTGGCATTATCCAGGGCAATATAATCACTCAGGACATGGTGGATCAAATTCGACCCGGCATGACCAAGCGCCAGGTAATATTCGTCATGGGTTCACCACTGGTGGCGGATCCATTTCATCAGGACCGCTGGGATTATGTTTACAATTACCAACCCGGTGGCGGGGAACGAGTGGGAGAGCGTATCACTGTCTATTTCGAAAATGATCAATTAATCTTGTTGACTGGTGATTACAAACCCAACCCTGACGCCGTAAATTAACGGTTTACGCGCTTACACCAAAGCACTGAAGCTCCAATTGTAAGATGAGAATAATTGATCAGAGGTCCCTTAACTCTTTGGCGAATAGTTCCAGCGCTTTAAGCCCTACAACATCGTGAGCAACCAGGAATAAGTCTTGCCGAGGGATAGAGGGCAACGCTCTTTTCAGTACCTGCAGGTGTTTTTCTTCCTGAGCTTTCCGCTCATCCATAAACTCACTCTTTCCAGGAGGCATACGCTTATTGACAATTAATGCGCCGACACTCACATGTGTCCGTTTCAATAGACGCTCAAGCTCAATGGTCTCTAACACCGGTAAGCGCTCAGCTGCCAATACAATAACAAAGGAAGTATTTGCGTCGTCGGTCAGCGCATTACGCAAATTGACAAACCGATTACGTCGTCGAAGCAATATTTGTCGGATGCGGCTTTCTTTTTGCGCATCTGGAGCCTCGTCAAAATATTTACCCCCCATATCAGCATCTGAATCCCGGCTCATATTTGCCACTATGGCAGCAAACTTATCCGCCTTGTCACGTCGCTTGATCAATCCTTCAGTCCAGGCGGACATCATTTCCGGCAATGCCATTAACCGTGCGGTATGTCCAGTAGGTGCTGTGTCGAACACGATAAGATCATATTCCTTCGATCCCTTTTCAACCACTTCAGCTATTCTCTCCAGCATAGCGGCCTCCTGCATTCCGGGTGCACCCCGGGACAGCTCCATATGCTTGTCCACTTCCCCACGTAGATGCACGGGCATCAACTGGTGCAGCGCGGCAGTGACTTCCTTGATGTGTCGATTAACTGTTTGTTCCGGGTCCAGCTCAAGCGCATCGAGTCCAGCACTCAGTTTCAACGGTTCTGGTCCAATTTTGCGATCAAACAAATGCCCGAGGTTGTGAGCAGGATCAGTGGAGACCAATAGCACCTTCTTGCCTTCGTTTGCCAAGGCAAGGGCTGTGGCGGCTGAAACGGTAGTTTTGCCCACTCCACCCTTGCCACCGAAAAACAGTATTTTGCGCCCTCGGGCTAACGCTAACAGCAATGAACATGATCCAGTGGTGAACGCTCCATACCCATACGAATATGCCATTCATGAAAACGATCATAAATCACAGGTAACAGCTCCATGGTGTAATAGGCTGCGGGATTAGGCACCCCTAGAGTCTCAGCGAAAACCAGCAACATAAACAGATCTTCTTCGTCCCGCTGGGCACGGGCAAACGTGCGACGATAAGGCGCCACATAGTATTCATAAAGATTGTCGTTAATGCGTTGCAACAAACTCTTTTTGTCTTTCGTCTCTTTTTTATTACTCAAATGGTTACCTATATTTCAATACGTTTTCTTAGAACCTGGAAGTTATACTCTACGGTTTCAGGCCAGTCTATTACCAGCGGACTGGTCGATCAATCACTTGTGCTGATTCAGGCAACTCTTTATTAGCCGCGGCACTTCTTTAGCCGCGGCGATCTTTAACCGGCACACTTATAGACACGACGCTATTTAGCCCCCGCGCTCTTTTTGGCGGCGGCTCTCTTCTTAGCCCGGTCAGATCGCGCCTGTTTAGGATCGATTATGAGGGGCCGGTATATCTCTACCCTATCTCGTGGCTGCAACTCGTACTCATCGGGTAACGGATAATCCTTGCCATCGAGCAAACTCGAAAAAATACCCATGGCGTCCTTTTCCAGATTAATATCGGGAAACTCGTTCGTAATTCCTGACTGAACTGCCGCCTCCAATGCGGTGGTTCCTGTTTTGACCCGCAGTTCAAGTATCAATTGCTTTTGCGGGGTAGCGTAAGCCACTTCTACCAGTATCATCTTGTTCATGTTTGTAACTGCGAATAATGCGCTCTATGATGATTTAAAAAAATACTATCACACTTTATTCGATCGACAATTGCAATAACATTGATCCTTTTACGTCCCGTAAACCCGTTGTGCCCTTTTTACCAGGGAATCAACCAGGTTATTTGCCGACGATGAAAATAATTTCCCCATAGCAAAATCCATTATGCCACTGGCAAACTCGAATTCCATCTCCAGGCTGACTTTACACGCTCCTTCAGAAATTGGATCAAAGCGCCAGGTAGCACTAAATGAGTTAAAAAAACCCTTGATCAACTCCATTTTCATCTCACGACCATAAACCAGGGTATTGCGAGTAGTGAGTGTTTGATTTATGCCCGCCTTGGTCAACGTAAGCTCACCAATCAATTGCTGCTCGTTTGATTCAATAATTCTAGCGGCTGTACAGCCTTGCATAAAAAGCGGGTAACTCTCGATATCATTAACCAATTCAAACATCCGTTCGGCTGAGTGGTTAACAAGGGCGCTGCGATTGATGCGGGTCATGGAAATTATCTGGCACTACTGTCTATTTTTTAAAGAAAGTTAAAGAAAGTTAAAGGAAAAAATCTAAAATCCAAATAGGCTTATTGCAAAATATTTCGTCGCCACGGTATTTACCAACACCAGAAACAGGATGGCCGGAATGATTGTTCCTAACGAAACATTGATGTATTTTTCCAATCTTGAGCCAACGAATCGCTCATCGCCAACTGCCAGTTCGGCTGACAGTCCTGACGTCTTCCATCTATAGGCACAGAAAACACAGACTGTGAAGCCAACAAGCGGCAGAATGGTTTCGTAGAACACATCGGAGATTACATCGAACAACGATTTTACCCCACCGCCGTAGCTGGTGAAGTTAGTAAGAAAATCCACCATGCCCAGTGACATCGTTGCTGGAATAGCTATTAGCGCTAGCAATCCTGCCTGGGTGAACACGGCGCGTTTGCGGCTCATTTCCCATTCGTCCACCATATAGGCAATTGGAATTTCAATTATAGAAACCAGTGAAGTGAGTGCAGCAAAAAATACTAATGCGAAAAATGATGTTGCCACAAAACTTGCGCCAGCGTACCCCACCACGTCCTGCATAGACAAAAAGATTTGCGGCAAAAAGTTAAAGATCAAACTAACGCTACTGGTAGAAAGGTCATCGGGATTGATATCGGGATCAAATGCAAAAATCGCCGGTAGCAGCATTAAACCTGCAAAGAAAGCTATGCCGGTATCAGCCACCGCTACCATGCGTGTAGATTGAACAATGTTGTCTTCCTTATTGAAATAGGAGCCATAGGTAATTAAAATCCCCATGCCCAAAGACAGAGAGAAAAAGGCATGATTCAGAGCGGCATTTATTACCGAGCCATTGATTTTGCTGAAATCCGGAATCAGATAGTAAGCAACACCGGCACCAGCATTATCGAGAGTCATTACAAACATGACCATAGCCAATAACATTACTGCCAAAGTGGGCATCAATATCCTGGCAAGGCGTTCAATGCCGTTCCTTACGCCGCCCAATAGGATAAAAAAGATCAAGCCAAGCAATACAAACAGATAAATAAACAGGGATTTGGAAGTAGTCACTTCGCCAAACGCCGTAGGCTGACTCAGGTAGTCCAAGTTTCCGGTTGCCGCGTGAACGAGATAAACCACAATCCACACGGTGATGACTGTATAAAACACGGCAATCATAAACGGAGTCAAAATCGCCAACCTACCGGCCCAGCGCCAAATGCCTGGGGTACCTGATAACATGGAAAATGCACCGACCGGGTTGCGCTGACTTTTTCGCCCCATGGCGATTTCAGATAGCATCACCGGGTAACAAACCAGTGCCACAAATCCGATGTAAATAAAAAGAAAGGCGGCACCACCGTTTTTTGAAGCCATTACCGGGAAGGCCACCAAGTTGCCGAGGCCAACGGCAGAACCTGCCGCAGCGAGAACAAAACCCAGTCTCGAGCTAAACTGGCCGCGATCTTCAACCATGCAAAACTCCTTAAAAATCAGTTCATTAGATTATTGTTATCGGCCGGCATCCGAGCGATTCTAACTGTAAACTGAGGTGATATAAACCACTGTACAATCCTGCCCAAGCTGGCCAACAGTATCTGTGATCATGCTTACCTTTATACCAACGGGCTACTTGATAGTAAGCGTACACAATGCGGACATTCCCATTACCTTCTATGTGCAAAACTGGTCATTGTATTGCAGGTAGGGTAACTTACCACGCCCATCAGATGTGGAGGTTTACTGGTTAACAACTACTTCATTTGACATAAACGTGCACACTTAATAACCGAACACCCATGGCGAAGAAAACAAAAAATCCTGACAACAATATTGTCGTCAATAAAAAAGCTAGACACGATTACTTTATCGAAGATAGCTTCGAAGCTGGCATTGCCTTACAAGGTTGGGAGGTCAAAAGCCTGCGCATGAAAAAAGTACAACTGATCGACAGTTACGTGCTGATTAAAAATGGTGAAGCCTGGTTGCTGGGTTGCCGAATCTCTCCGCTGGATACCGCCAGCACCCATAGCATTTGTGAACCAGATCGTACACGCAAGCTTCTACTCCATAGAAGAGAACTGGCTAAGTTGTTTGCTGCCACAGAACAAAAAGGACACACCTGCGTTTGTACAAAGTTATATTGGAAAGGCCACCTGGTGAAATCGCAAATCGCCCTGGCCAAGGGCAAGCAGAGCCATGACAAGCGCGCTACTCTAAAAGAGCGAGAGTGGAAAATCGATAAGCAGCGTGTATTACGGCATCACAATCGCTGAGACTAGTTCACGGAAAGGGTCTGGCCGTTTTCTACTTCAAACAGTTGTCGCAAGATCTCGCGCCACTGGGCATACTGATTTTCCACATCACCACTCAAACCGCGTACTTGCCGATTTAACTCGAGAATGGCGGGTGCAATTTCATTGTTAAACCCCAATGCCAGGGAAGCAAATTCCTGTTCATAGATCTTAGCCCACTTGAAACGATTATAGCTTTGCGCCAGGGCCTGAAAACCAGATCCCCTACTGCTGTTACTCCCTCGCCGTTCCCGCGATTCCATTATCTGTTCGCGGGAATAACGGCGCCAGAGATCATACAAGGGCTGCATTTCGTCATACAGCGCAGAGTAATATTCATCCACCGTATCAATGTACAAATAATGGCGTAATTTTATATCCGCAACCCGACGCAACATCGGGTCGTTCTCAGCCAGCAAACTGGTGACTGTCAACAGACCATCAGTATTTGTCTGCAGCGTGCGCTCAAAAGTGGCCGGCGAAAGATCCTGTGCATACCGCATCTGCGACACCAGCGCTATATCCAATAATTGCTCCGGGCTCAAACTATCTCGAATGGCCAGCAGGTCATTAGCAATGCGATCAAACAGATCCTGAAACGGATCAATAAAATCTTCATTGCCGCTGTTATCCGTTGAGTTGGCAGCACCGGTAAAACTGGACTCTGGATAATCCTGGTTAGTAGTGGCATCGGCATAGGTCTTATTAAGCCATTCTCGCCCGGTGCTATCACGGGCAACAATGTCTAACACCAGGTTGTTCCCGTCGGAGCTAACTATGGTACCAAACACTTCTAGATCAAGAGACGGGTCGGCCTCGGGCAGTACTCGAACAGCACCCCACTGGTTGGATTGCATCAGCGTTGTTCGTAGCACATAGGGCAGATAATGAATCTCTTTTTGTGCGATAGCCTCAACCAACCATTGATTTAACTGAGCGCTTAGCGGATCCAACGACCCAGCATCAAAGATCAGCACGCCGATATTCAGTTGGGCGTTCTCCTGGGGCAAAGTCGAAGACTGAATTAAGGGCACGATACCGACGAAGGATTCCGGCGGAGCAGTAGTTGCAGATGGCGTTTGAGCGCATGCGCCGATTAATATTGGCAAGAGCACTAAGCTTAGGGAAATTCTTAGTGTGTTGATTAGTTTATCGACCACGTTGAAAATCCGTCAGGCTGCAGGAATTTCCACGACTGATGGTTTCTATACAGCTATAGTTTTCATTGGGAGAGTCATAACGCCAAAAAAATTGAATCAGATTAAAAGCCGTCCCACCACTTGAAATGCTGGTAGCCATGCTCAGTTCTTCGCGGTTTTCAGAAACGGTAAAACGGTGCAGAATATCTACACCACCGGCAAGAGAAATATGATAAATCAATTGTTGCGCATCCCAACCACAAATCTCATTACCGTATTCGCTGGTAAATGTCTGGGTGGTTCCCGGCAAGGTACTGCATACCAGATCCGCATCGCCTTCCCGCTGAATTCGAACTTCAACGGCCGTCTGCCTGACACGAATAATAGTCTGCCGGCTGATATATTCGGCCAGTTGCGCCAGCTCAATGATATTAGCACTGCCACGGCGTCGCTGAATGACATAGCCACTTGGAACTCGAGCCGATGATTGGCCACGCTGCGCATCACGACGCATCTGATCTAAAATTCGCTCAAGTTCGTCATCCCATTTGTCACTGCGACTAAAATCTTTCTGCCAGGCGCCATCAAAACTAGGTCTAATTGGTGGTAACGGTTCGGGGGTTATTTCAGGCGTAATTTCAGTTATTAGATCTGGCGAAACTGGCCCATCCGCACCACGGGCGAGAGTACCCGGTAGCAAAAGGCAGAACACCCAACAAAACAACAGCGACAGCCTTGAACTGCCCCAATTGCGCATTATTATCAATCCTTTCAGGTTCTGGTGCTTCATCGGTTATTTACAGCTGCCAGCAGATCTCCCTATTCACAGACCTGAAGCCTCGCATTTCGGGACCCCGGAGGCAATAGCGGAAATCGCAGGTAATAATACACTGAACCCGTTATTTCTACCTTGTTATTGAGAGTTTTAACCTCACGAGAAGTTAGATGCAGGACAAAGTTAATATCGGACTTAGGTGTTATACTTGTCTGGTAGGTGTAAGGAGTGGCGGAGTTTGACTATTGTTACTGCTTAGAACCGCAACTTAGCCTCAAAGGGTTTAACGAGAAGCGTCGTTAGCTTTTATGGGGTAAGTACACATAGCAATATCAACTCATTACGTCCAACAAGTAGTTTGGTGATATTTTGGGGGCGATTCGGATTCGACGCCGGTATTGAAACCTGAGGTGCATGTCGAGAGGGTAGTAACTCTCGTTAATCAATTGCTGCAACTTTATAGTTGCCAACGACGATAGCTACGCTCTAGCAGCTTAATATAGCCGCTAGCGGTTGCCACCGGGATGCCTGTAAACCAGTGCTCGCAACCGTCATATAGAACAGGATCGCCAGCCAAGTGCGCTTGACGCGAAGCGGTTAAAAAGTATCAAGCTCGCCTAAGTCACCCTGCCCGTCGGGCGGACACGGGTTAACTCAATAGACGACGCTATACATGTAGAGCCGAAGGTAGAGAACTGACGGACGGGGGTTCAACTCCCCCCGCCTCCACCAGATGCAACATTTAGGACGTCCAAGGACGTCCAGTAACCTACCGTTTTCATTGACATTTCTTATACTTATGGTCTAATAGCGTCCTATAAAGATCAGCTGAACCCAGACATTTTAGCAACACTGTGAGCGCCACTGGAGGTTCAACTATCGGTAAAGGATGCAACATGCCAAGAGTCACTTTACAACTTAACAATACCCAG
>SMVB01168251.1_pt1 | contig 26717 bp, 21 predicted proteins | sample 2456461 | NCBI WGS metagenome assembly SMVB01 (sample SAMN11095934, study PRJNA526329) | marine sediment metagenome | biome: Marine sediment; feature: Surficial sediment; material: Deep marine sediment; isolation source: Hadal surficial sediment | place: Pacific Ocean | collected 2014-05 | depth...
CGAACGGTGAGTCGGACTTGGGAGAGCTCTACAAGGCCCTGCTCGAGCTAAACGCCACCGACATCGTGCACGGGGCATACGGCATCGAAGACGGCGAGCTGATCCTGACCGACACGCTGGAATTGCAGAATCTGGATTTCGAGGAGTTACAGGCCTCGGTAGAGAGCCTCCAGTTTGCGGCGTCGAGTCACCTCGGGCAGATCAAGGACCTCGCCGGGGCGGACGGCGGCGGTTCGGATGGCGGCGCTTCGGAAGGCGGTGGTTCGGAAGGAGGGGACGGCGGCAAATGAGCATTTTTACGAAGCTGTCTACGGTCATCAAGTCGAATATCAACGATCTCATCTCCCGGGCTGAAAACCCGGAGAAGATGCTGAACCAGATCATTCTGGACATGCGGGACCAGCTCGCGAAGGCCAAGCGGGAAGTGGCGGCGGCCATCGCGGATGAACGGAAGCTCCGTGCCTCGCTCGACAGCGAGGTCAAGCAGATGCGTCAATGGGAGCACCGCGCCATGCTGGCCGTGAAGGAGGGCCGGGACGACCTCGCGAAGCAGGCGTTGTTGAGGCAGCAGGAGCACAAGGGACGCGCCAGTGCGCTCGATGAGACGTGGAAGGCACAGGCTGGGGAGACGGAGAAGCTCAAGGGCTCGCTGCGCCAGTTGAATGACAAGATCGAAGAGGCCAAGCGAAAGAGGAATCTTCTCGTGGCGAAGCAGCGGCGGGCTCAAGCCCAGCGGCGGATCCATGAGACGATGTCGGGGCTCTCCAACAACTCGGCGTTCGACGCGTTCAACCGCATGGCCGAAAAGATCGAGGAGCAGGAGCGCGAGAGCTTGGCCCACCAGGAGGTAAACGAGGCGCTTGGCCCCGGGACACTCGAAGACGACTTCAAGGCGCTGGAGAGCGGTACCGAGGGTGGTGACGTCGAAGACCGTCTCCTGGCGTTGAAACAGGAGATGGGATTGATCGCTGCGCCTGAGGACGAGGCGGCCAAGCAACTGGAGTCAGGTGACGAAGATGACGAAGCCGGGGATGCCGCCGGGGCCGCCGAAGGCTCGGATGGCGTCGCCGAATCCGCTGGGCCTGCCACGCCACCACCACCCGAGGAGCCGGTCATTCATGAAGCGACGCTCATCGAAGAGTTCGACAAGCTGGGGAAGGGCGACTAAAGGCTGAATCCGATCGAGAAAGAGACCGAAAGCACTGGGTAAAACCGGAGCAGGGTCGGCAGGGCGTCTTCGATTTCGGCCTGTTTCTGCTCGACCCCGTTCAGATAAGCCGGCCCCGTGATGGGATCTTCGGCCAGCGGGCCCTCGGCCGTCAGATCCACTGTGGGCTGCGTGCCAAATCCAATGCCTACGTCGAAATTGATGCTGATCCTTTGCCCCAGGGCGTTGCCGACCCCGACTCCCACGTACGGCTGCAACCTCCTCAGGGAGAAGGTTCCGAGCAGGTGGTCGTCGGGCGACCCCGTAAAAGGCATCCCACCGAAATCCACCTCGACGCCATCGAACGTGCCGTCGACATCGATGTTCCCCTCATTGGTGATGAGCAGTCCACCCACGCTCACGTGGAGTGCCCCCAGTGGGTATAAGTCCACCGTGGTGAGCAGGAACGAGGGGAGGTCGAGCGCGAAGTTGATGTCTTCGATAGTAACCGTGGGACTACTGGGAATGACTCCGAACATGGACCGGAGGTTGATCTTGGGTGCGATACCGATGACAACTCCGCCGCCCACCCCTGTGGTACCGACCTGTCCGGCAATCGCGAACTTCTGGGCCTGGACTGGTGCGGCCCTGAGGAGGGGTGCGGACACAAGAATAACAAGCGCCACGAGGGCGCGTGGAAGGCGTACCATGACTTGGGGATTCCTCGGAATGGCCACGAAACCTAGGCAAGGGGGCCATGTAACAGCCTAGGACTATCGAGTTCAGCCCCCACCCAAGAAAACACCGCCCCGGACCTTTGCAAACCCCGAGCCCTGGCGGAGCTGAGGTGCGGGCCCGAGTTTTCTCCGGGGACCCAGTTTCTTTCCAAGAAAACCAAATACCCGGATACGATGAGCACGGTATACCTGAACGGCGAATACTTGCCCAAGGATCGGGCGACGATTTCGGTGGATGACCGGGGATTTCTGCTGTCGGACGGCATTTACGAGGTGACGTCTGCGTATGGGGGGCGTCTCTTCCGGATGGAGCAGCATATGCGCAGGCTCCAAAAGGGTCTCGACGCCCTCCGTATTGAATACGATCCGGCAGGGCTGCCGGAGATACACGCAAGCCTGATCGCCTCCAACACTCTCGACACGGAAGACGTAGCGATCGTCTATCTCCAGATCACCCGAGGGGCTGCACCGAGAACCCACCACTTTCCGCCGGCGGGAACGCCGCCCACGGTGTACGCCTTCGCCCAGGTCTACCATCGGCCGGAATCTGCCCGTTGGGAGCGGGGCTACCAGGCCATAACGGTTCCGGACCGCCGCTGGGCTCGAGTCGACATCAAGTCGATCGGTCTCCTACCGAACGTCCTGGCCCAGCAAGCGGCCGTGGACGCGGGGGTGTCGGACGCTCTTCTGGTGAGGGATGGCATCGCGCTCGAGGGCTCCCACAACAACGTTTTCGCGGTTTTTGATGGTGTGGTGACGACACATCCCGCCACACACCAGATCCTGCAGGGGATCGCTCGCGAATATGTGATCGAACTGGCCCGAGAGCAGGGCATTCCGGTAGAGGAAAGGCCCGTGTCCTTGGAGGAGATGCGCTCGGCAGACGAGATTTTTTTTACCGGCACGACCACCGAGGTAAGGCCCACCGTTCGACTCGACGACAAGCCGGTCGGGAGTGGCAAGGTAGGACCGGTCACCAAGGCGCTTTACGAGGCCTTCAAAGAGGGGACGCGGGCGTAGCAGAGGCTTCCTCCGCCAGAACTCACCGATAGATCAAATACTGCTCGCGGACCCGCTTGAAGGCCTCCAACTCTTCCCGCCATCCAATCCGGATTTCATCGACCCCCGCTCCTGCGTCAATGGCCTGCCGCAGGAGATCGGTCCCCGCGAGGCGATCGAAGTGGGCTTGGAGCCATCCCCACTGGGTACCGGACATGCGGTATGTCTCAACCAGGAGCGCGACAGCCGCGTGGGTAGGGTCGTATTCCGGCGATGTGGCCACCAGACGGACCCCCTCGACCTCCACACCGTCGAACTTTCCATCGGAGGGCGCGTTCGGGACGAACCTGACCGGCTCGAAGCGAACCCCGGGCAGCCCGTACCCGTTCATGGTTTCGGCGAGGGCCTCTCCGTCCAACCAGGGCGCACCAATCTGCTGGAAGGGCGCCTCGGTGCCCCTCGCCACGGATAGAACGGTGCCCTCGAAGAGGCATGTCCCAGGGTAGTGGGTGGCGCTCTCGACGTCGGGCATGTTGGGGGATGGCCGGATCCACGGCAGTCCGGTCTCGGCGAAGGACATGTCCCGACGCCATCCGTCGACAGGTGTGACATGAAGCTCCCCTCCGACTGCGAATTCGCCCTGGTAATATCGGGCCAGTTCTCCGAGCGTCATGCCGTGGCGCATCGCCATGGGATACCTGCCCACGAACGTGGCGAAGGCCGGATCGAGGATGTTGCCCTGCGCGGCACCGCCGATCGGATTCGGGCGGTCGAGTATGACCACAGCAATCCCCCGTTCAGCGGCCGCCTCCATGGCCAGGGTCATCGTGGATACGTAGGTCCAGTAGCGGGCGCCGATGTCCTGAAAGTCCACCAGGAGAACGTCGATTCCGTCGAGCATCTCCGGCGTCGGACTGAGCACGGCGCCGTACAACGAATGGATCGGTACGCCCGTCTCGACGTCGACGTCGTCCGAGATCGATTCTCCCGGGTCGGCCGTGCCTCTGATTCCGTGCTCCGGTGCGAAGAGGGCCACCAGTTCTACGGACGGATGTTCATGAATCCGATCGATTGAGGAACGGCCCGAGCCGTCCACGCCGGTTTGATTGGTGATCAGCCCGACCCTGCGTCCCGCCACCAGATGGAGCGAGTCCTCCAGGAGGACTTCAATTCCTGGGCGAACCCCGTCGAACCCGGTGCTGTTATCCTGGTATAAGGAAGGATCGAGTTGCGCGTCCGGCCGCGGGCAAGCGAGGAGAACCAACATGAAACAGGATTGTGGCACCCTCCATAACTTCATAACTTGCTCTCCTAATGACACTTGGGCCGCTCTCCCCATTGATGCAGAGGTCTTTGAGTTCGTTTAATGACAATCCAGAGCATTCCCCGACTCCCCCTGAGTAACCCTACGGGAAGCTTCTGGATCCTGGCGCTGCTGTTTTCCGCGTGCTCCGGGCAGGCTCCCGTGACCACGTCGGCCCCTCCAGCGGCGTCTCCGGGGGAGATCGTTCAAGCGGAAGCTGACCCATCGACGCTCCCCACGCCGGCCCCGGAGCGCGTGGCGTCCTCCCCGCCCGCCGCGGCATCGACCCGGCCCGCCGCGGCGTCGAACAGGCCCGCCCCTCTTACCTGGGCTCAAAGCACGCTCGCCCGGATGACACTCCGCGAGAAGGTCGGGCAGCTGATGATGCCCTTCGTGCTTGGTAATTTCGCACCCGAGGGCAGTGAGACGCATGACCGCATCGTCAACGTCATCGAGGAGGAGCACGTCGGTGGGGTGATCATGTCGGTGGGATCCCCGAGCGAGGTGGCGGTCAAGCTCAACGACCTCCAGCTACACTCCAAGTTCCCCCTCTTGGTGGCCGCAGACCTGGAGACGGGGGCGGGATTCCGCTTCAGAGGAGCCGTTCATATTCCGACGAACATCGCGCTGGGTGGAGCGACCACGTTTCCGTCGCTGATGGCGTTCGGCGCTGCGGGTGAGCTCGATTATGCGTACCAATTGGGGAGAATTACGGCCCTGGAAGCCCGCGCCATGGGCGTGCATGTCCCGTTCGCTCCGGTTCTGGACGTCAACAACAACCCCGAAAACCCGATCATCAACATTCGCTCGTTCGGAGAAGATCCGTATGCGGTTGCGGACTTGGGCGTGGCGTTGGTTCGGGGCATTCAGGATTTTGGCGCCGTGGCGACCGGCAAACACTTCCCGGGACACGGAGATACGGAGACCGACTCTCACTTGGAATTGCCCATAATCCGGGTCGGGCGTGAGCGCCTCGATGCCATCGAGTTGGTGCCGTTCCGCGCGGCCATCGGCGCAGGTATGCAAGGAATCATGACGGCGCATATTGCGGTGCCGGAGATCAGCGGAGAGACGATCCCCGCGACTCTGTCCGAGCCCGTGCTCACCGGGTTACTCCGGAACGATCTGGGATTCGACGGGATCATTTTTACCGATGCGATGGATATGGTCGCCGTAGACCGGCTCTTTCCCCGCGGTGAGGCCGCGGTCCGCGCCGTGTTGGCGGGAGCGGATGTTATTCTCATGCCGCGAGACGTGAAGCAGGCCATCGATGCGATCATCCGAGCGATCGATGAAGGACGGCTGACGGAGGCCCGTCTCGATGAGTCGGTCGGCAGGCTGCTTCGGCTCAAGGAGGACTTGGGCCTCGACGAAGAGCGCACAGTACCGATCGAGATGATTCCACGCGTCGTGGGCCTGCCCGAGCACATGGAGATCGCTCGCGAGATCGCTGAACACTCGATCACACTGATCCGTAACGAGGGCGATCTGCTGCCTCTCCTGGGGACTCGCAGGGCCCGCGTGCTGTCCGTGAGCTTTCGTGACCCCGGGGACGTCCTCTCGGGGCGGTATTTCAACGCACGTCTGCGTAACACCTATCCGCGGCTCGTGACCAAGTCGGTGGATGAGGGGACGAATTCAGAGGCATATGAGGATCTCCTCCGTCGGGCGGGACGGTCGGACCTGGTGGTCGTGTCGGTCTACACGAACTTCGCCGGCCGGGTCGAGCTTCCCGACGCCACCGTGGAGCTTGTGAACGAGCTGGCCAGAAGGAGGGTCACCCACGTCGTGATCTCGTTCGGGAATCCGTACTTGATCTCGCTGTTTCCCGATGCTCGGGCCTATCTGTTGGCGTGGAGCTCGGCACAGGTCAGCCAGGAGGCGGCGGCGGACGCGCTGTTTGGGGCGATCGCGATCACCGGCCGGAGCCCCACGGGAATGGAGCCATTCTTTGCGGTGGGTGACGGCATCCAGATCCCCCTCAAGGTGAGTGCCAGTGGGAGATAGGACGTTCGCTTGCGCGGCGGTCCTGACAGTGCTGTGGTCGAGTGGGTGTGGTGGGGTTAGGACGCCAGTGGGCACGTCGGTGGGCACGTCGATCGCTCCGCCGGTGGGTGGCTTCGCCGACGTCGGGGCGTCTTACGGGGCTGCTGGCCCGGTAACTCCTGGCAGAGCCCCGTTGTCGCCAGACGCGTGGCGGTGGGTCGAGGAGACCCTGTCTTCGCTGACCCTCCGGCAACAGGTGGCCCAACTCGTAATCCAGTGGCTGCCTGGATCGTACGCGTCGACCAGTAGCGCCGAGTTTCAGGAATGGGCGGGGTGGGTGGAGGACGACGAGATCGGCGGCCTCTATCTGTCGATCGGGCTCCCGCATTCGTATGCGGCCAAGGTCAACGAGCTACAGGCCCGGTCCAGGATCCCGCTGTTGGTGACGTCCGATTTCGAAAGCGGCGGACCTGGCATGCGGATCAACCATTCGTATGCCTTGCCGTCGCTCCTTCCCCAAGGTGGCGGAACGAGCTTCCCGCCCACGATGGCGTTCGGGGCGATTGGAGAGGAACGTTTCGCTCGGGAGTACGGCCGAATTACGGCGTTGGAGGCGAAGGCGGTAGGGCTTCATCTCAATTTCGCGCCGGTGCTGGACGTGAACTCCAATCCGGAAAATCCGGTGATCAACACCCGTTCCTTCGGCGAGGACCCGGAGACGGTAGCGCGTCTTGGAGTCGCCTTCATCGAAGGTTCTCACGAAGGCGGAATCCTGGCGACCGCGAAGCACTTCCCCGGGCATGGCGACACCCGAACTGACTCTCATGTCGCGCTCCCGGTGATACCGGCGGATATGGATCGGCTCAACTCGCTGGAGCTCGTGCCCTTCCGGAGGGCCATCAACCAGGGTGTGGATGCCGTTATGACCGCCCACATTGTTGTGTCGGGAGTACAGGGGTTGGAGGCGGCGCCGGCCACGCTCGATGCACGATTTATGACCGATCTACTGCGGGACGACATGGGTTTCGAAGGACTCCTCTTTACGGACGCGCTCGTCATGGGCGCTCTCTCGGAACGGTACGGGGCGGCAGAGGTGGCGGTCATGGCTCTCGAGGCTGGTAGTGATGTGCTCCTGATGCCGACCGATGTGACGGAGTCCATCGATGCCGTGATGACCGCGGTGGACGAGGGGCGGCTCGAACCGGCACGGATTCGTACGTCCGCACGTCGGGTCCTCGAGACCAAGGCTCGAGCCGGGCTGCACCTTGGCCGGATGGTCGATCTGGACGCTGTGGACGAGGTGGTGGGAGCGGCGGACCATCTGGCCTTCGCGGACACGGTCGCGACCCGATCCATCACTCTTCTCCGGGATCGGGATGCCGTCCTGCCCGTGGATTCACGCCGGACCAAGAGCGTTTTCAGCCTGACATACGCCCGCGCGGACAATCTGATCGCCGGCACCACGTTCGATCCCGCCCTCGCCAGCAGAGTCGAGTTGGCGAACCGGGCGAGGGTCGGCACCGAAACGCGTAAGGAGGTCTACGACTCGCTCAAGGTTGTGGCCGCAGAAGCCGATCTCGTGATCGTGAGTGTGTATGCGCCTCCAAGGTCCGGGACGGGGGAGGTCTCCGTGTCCGAAGACATGGCGGATTTTATCGCGGTGGTGGGTTCGGAGCGTCCGATGATGGTGATCTCTTTCGGTAACCCCTACCTGCTGGCGGCTTTGCCAGATTCACCCGGCTATCTGATTGCGTGGGGAGCGCACGAGGTTTCACAGAGCGCTGCGGTGAGGGCACTCTTCGGGGAGGCGGCCATCAGTGGCCGCCTCCCCGTGTCCATCCCGCCCTTTCACGGAATCGGTGATGGACTCACGCGCTCGGCGCTGCCGGATCCGGTCGACGTGAATCCATCCTCGGTGGAGGTCGATGCGGCGACCGTTGGGATGGACGCCGAGCGCCTCGCGGAAATCGACGTCCTCGTGGCCGAAGCGCTGGCGGATTCGGCGTCACCGGGGGCTGTACTGGCGATCGCACGGCACGGGCGGTTCGTACGCCTCCGAGGGTACGGGAAGCTGGATTGGGCCGAGACTGCCAGCCCTGCCGACCTCCCTTCCATCTACGATCTCGCATCACTCACCAAGGTGGTGGGAACCACGACGGCGGCCATGATCCTGGTGGATGAACGGCGTCTGGATCTGGATGCACCGGTAGTCCAGTATCTTCCGTGGTGGGCGGAGGGGGATCCGGCCAAAGAGAGCGTGACGGTCCGCCATCTCCTGTTGCACCGGGCCGGCCTGCCCCCGTTTCGGACCTTCTACCTCGAGATGGAAGGGCGAGACGCCTATCTGAACGCCATCGGCCAGTTGCAGTTGGATTACCTGCCCGGTACCCGAACCGTCTATTCGGACATCGGCTTCATGACCCTGGCCTTTATCATTGAGAGCGTGAGTGGCCAGGGGCTCGATGAGTTTCTGCGAGAGAGAGTCTGGGATCGCCTCCGGATGCACGATACGGGATTTCGGCCCGCCGGAGCGCTCAGGGACCGGATCGCTCCGACGGAGGTCGACACGGTTTTCCGGAACACACATGTGCACGGGGTCGTGCACGACGAGAATGCGTACGCGATGGGTGGGGTCGCCGGGCATGCGGGCCTTTTCTCCACCGTCACAGACCTGGCGGTTCTGGCCCAGACGTTGCTCGATGGAGGGCGTGTGACCGGATGTGAGCGGGAAGACTCCAATAGTGGCGGCGAGAGAATCTGCGCCGCCGGCGTTGCGGGTTCCGTGCGATTGGTGTCTGAAGAGACGGTAAGAGCGTTCACGAGGCGATTCGATTCTCAGGCCTCACGCGCACTGGGCTGGGACACGCCGGGCGATCGATCCTCGGCCGGTGACTACTTTACCTCTGCTGCGTTCGGGCACACCGGCTTCACCGGAACCTCGATCTGGATCGATCCTGAGCTCGACATGTTCGTCGTGCTGTTGACCAACCGAGTGAATCCCACGAGGGACAATGAAAAGCACGTGCCCCTCCGCCGCGCGATCCACGATGGTGCGGCCCTGGCCATCACCGACATGGAGGTTTCGCTCCGTGGAGGTTGAGCCCCGGGGACGTACCGACTCGTCGAACCCCCGGGCGCGCGCCTGAACGCCTTCACCCCGCTCGACTTTGGCGTACTCCTGGTGTACCTCGCAGGCGTGACGGCGTGGGGGGCTTGGCTGGGCCGGGGGCAGACCGGTGGCCAGGACTACTTCCTCGGAAACCGGGAGCTGCCGTGGGTGGCGGTGATGTTGTCCGTGGTCGCCACCGAGACGAGTACGCTCACCTTCTTGAGCATCCCCGGTGTTTCGTACCTGGGTACGCTCGGGTTTCTCCAACTGACGTTCGGGTATCTGGTCGGCCGCGTGGTCGTGTCGATGTTCCTGCTTCCGGCCTACTACCGCGGCGAGTTGAGCACGGCCTACGCACTTCTCGGAGAGCGCTTCGGAGCAGGAGCCCGGCGGTTCGCCTCGGCGGTTTTCATGGTCACGCGGCTGCTGGCCGACTCGGTGCGGCTTTTCGCCACCGCCATCCCGCTGGCCTTGATCACGGGATGGGACTATCCGGTGTCGATCATCGTGATCGGGGCGATAACGGTCGTGTATACCTATTTCGGGGGAATCAAGGCGGTCGTCTGGGTGGATGCCGTTCAGATGAGCCTTTACCTCGTGGGCGCCCTCGTGGCGATCGTTGCCCTTCAGGTGCTTACGCCGGAGGGTTGGGCTGGCATTCTGAGCAGTGCGAGTGAGGTGGGCAAGCTGGACGTCATGAACTGGTCGTTCGACTTCTCCGAGCCGTATACGGTTTGGGCGGGGGTGCTCGGGGGTGGCGTCTTCACGATGGCGTCACACGGGACCGATCAACTTCTCGTCCAACGGCTCCTCACCTGTCGGGATCTTGCGTCTAGCAAGAAGGCGCTGGTGGGAAGCGGCATCGTAGTGATGGGTCAGTTCCTGCTTTTCCTGCTGGTGGGCCTGGGCCTGTGGGTGTACTACGAAGGCAGGACCTTCGGCACCACCGACGAGATTTTTGCCCTGTTTATCGTGGAAGCGCTTCCTCCCGGGATCAGCGGGCTTCTTATCGCGGGGGTTTTCGCCGCCGCGATGTCGTCTCTCTCCTCGTCGATCAACTCGCTGGCATCGGCCTCGGCCTACGATTTTTGGGCTCCTTGGGCCGGGGCCGAGGACGATGAGGCCCGTACGCTCCGAGCGGGGAAGATCTTCACACTCGTTTGGGCGACACTTCTTGTGGGTGGGGGTGTGTTGTTCATCCCGCTCAGCGAGGGGAACACCGCGGTAGAAGTGGCGCTAGCCATCGCTTCCGTGGTCTACGGAGGCCTGCTGGGGATGTTCGTTCTTGCGATTCGCTCACGGAGGGCCGACCAGAGGAGTGCCATCGTAGGGATGGTCGCGGGCATCGGGGTGGTTGCGGCTATCTGGGTGTTTGCCCGTGCGGAGGTCGCGTGGCCCTGGTTCGTGCCGATCGGCACGGCCGTCACCGTGGCTGTGGGCTCGGTGCTGGGGCGGGGTAACCGGACCGAGGCGTGAGCTTCTTCCTGGGTGTCGACGGGGGAGGAACTCGCACCCGGGTGGCGCTCGTCGACGGAGCGGGCCATGAATGCGCGCGTGCCGAAGGTCCAGCGACGCTCGTCGATCCAGCGAACCCGAACGCGACCATTGAGGTGATCACGGACCTGTGCCGTGAGGTTGTGTCGATGGGTGGGGCGGATCTGCCGGTGGAGGGTCTCTGGGCCGGGATCGCCGGGGCGGGTACCGAGCCCACCAGGGGTGTTGTGGAAACGGCGCTTCGAGAGGCCGGGTTGTCCTCGTATACGTCGGTCGGCGCTGACGCCGAAGCGACCTTTCACGACGCGTTCCCGTCCGGTCCGGGGATTTTACTGCTCTCGGGTACGGGATCCATCGCGCTGGGCAGGGGAACTGACGGCTCCCGCCTTCGAGCCGGGGGGTGGGGTGTGCACCTGGGGGACGAGGGAAGCGGCTATCGGATCGGGATGTGGGCGCTTCGCGCTCTCGTTCGGGGAGAGGACGGCCGCGGTGTTTCCACCGATCTTCGGGATCCAGTCCTGAAGGTGTTGGGCTTGGCCGGGCCCGCAGACTTGATCAAATGGATAGCGTCGGCGCGGAAGGCCGACGTGGCCTCCCTGGTTCCACTGATCTGCCAAGTGGCGGAGGCCGGGGACGAAGCAGCCACGACCGTGATCGAGAAGGCAGTGGACGAACTCGTCGGGCATGTCCGGACCCTTGTGCGGCGCCTCGAGCCCTGGCCGGCCACTCCCGAGGTCGCTCTCGCCGGGGGGCTGCTCAAGGAGGACCGGCCGCTTCGGCTCCGGGTGATCCGGGCGATCGAGGAATTACCTTGCCGGCCTCGAGATCGTGCGCCGGATGGAGCGAGGGGAGCTTGCTCGCTGGCGATGGGCTTGGCGGACCAGATTGACGGGTCGCCGGCTCCCTAACTGGAACTGGCCAGGTATTGGTCGATCGCGTCACGAAGTGACTTTAGGATCCAGGCGCGCTTGTGGTCATCGGTTTCGAGGAGCGTGGCACGGAAGCCGTGGTGTTCGCACTGAAAGCCCGTCAGAGGGACCACCACAATACCGGTGGCTCCCATCAGGTAGTAGACGAAGCGCTTATCGGGCTCGACGCCCACCGTCATTCGATCGACGGCCTCTCTTACCCGTGGATCCTCGATAGGAAGAGACTGGCTGTCGTCGAGGAGTCCGTCCTTGAACATGATCGTGTAGTAGAAAGCGCCACCGGGTTTGTTCGCGATGATGTGCTCGCAACCCGCGAACACATCACTCATCTCGTCGGCCCTCTCGGAGAACTGTTGCGCCCGCGCGTCGAGATGCACTGGATAACGTGGGTCGCCCATGATACGAGGGATCGACATCTGGGGGAGTGTCGTGGAGGATACCTCCAGGCGTTTCGCGGCGAGCAGGCTGTCGACGTAATGGGCGAAGTTGCTGTCCTTGTCCTTGTTGAGGATCTCCAGCCAGCCACAACGCGCACCGGGCCATGGGAACTCCTTGCTGATTCCCCGCATCGCAATGCCGGGAACGTCTCCGATCCACTCGCTCATGTTCAGGCGGCCCGTGCCGTTGTAAACGATGTTGGCGTAGATCTCGTCCGCGATCAAGAACACATCGTATTCATGGGCGATAGCCGCGATCTTCTCCACGATCTCGCGAGGGTAGACGGCCCCGGTCGGGTTGTCCGGCGTGAGCAGTAGAATGCCAGCGATGGAATCGTTGTATCGGACCTTCTTCCGGATGTCATCAACATCAGGCATCCACCCGTTGTAGGGATCGAGGTCGTAGGTGACGTGGCCGTACCCGGAGTGTGCCGCTTCGGCCGAGGAGTGTGTGCTGTACGCCGGCGAGGGGCCCAGGATGCGGGCCTCACGGTTGAGGAAGCCGTACACCTTGGCCACGGCATCGCCGAGGCCGTTGAAAAACATGATTTCGTCCGGAGAAACACGGACTCCGTCTCGCTGGTTGACCTCCTCAGCGATGAATTCTCGTGTCTCGGCCACGCCCTGCGTGTCGCAGTACGCCCACGTGGGCGCCTCATGCACGAGGTCCGAAATCGTGTCGCGGATCCACTGCGGAGGGACTTCTCCCTTCTGCACCGGATCTCCGATGTTCTCCCAGGTGAGCTCGAGGCCCAAACGTTCGAGCTCGTGGGCCGCCACGACGATCTCGCGGATTTCGTATTTGAGGTTCGCCGCTCCGATGTGGAGGAGGTCTCTACGCATGGTCAGTCATGGAGGAGGTTTCTATGCTCAGCGGAGCGCTTCTTCGAGCGCCGTGGCGGCGTCCGTCGAAGCGTCGCGGTACTTCACGATGATCGGGGCGTATAAATGGATCCCGTGTTCATCGGCGAATGGTCCCGACGCCTGGCGAGCGCCGGGTACGACCACGGCCTGATCCGGGATCGTGAGGGGTCGTCCTGGAGCGGCGCGGTAGGTTTCCTCCCGTACCAGGTCGTACACCGTGGTCGATGACGTGAGTTGTACGCCCGGCGCCAGCACGGCTCGCTCTCCTACCAGGGTTCCCTCGAAGACGCCCACGTTACCGCCGATCATTACGTCGTCCTCCACGATCACGGGGCGAAGCCCGACCGGCTCCAAGACACCCCCGAGCTGTGCCCCGGCGCTCAGATGCACGCGCTGACCCACCTGGGCGCACGATCCCACCAAGGCGTGGGAATCGATCATCGTGCCCTGGCCGACATAGGCTCCGACGTTCACGAACGCCGGGGGCATGATGATCACGTTCTTGCCCAAGAAGGCACCGGACCGGACCGAAGTACCGCCCGGAACGAGACGGATGTTCTCTTCGACGCCCCGGGTTTCACGCAGAGGCAAGGTGTCTTTGTCGAAAAAGGGGGCTGGAGTGGCCGGAAACTCACGGACCCGGCCAATGCGGAACGCCAGAAGGATACCGGTTTTGACCCACTCGACGGCCTGCCATTCATCGCCGACTCTCCGCGCCGAGCGCACCACGCCCCGAGTGAGGGCGTCCATGAGGGCGGCGACAGCGGTCTCTGCCTCATCCGAAGCCGTGTCTTGCCCCTCCTGGGAGCAGCGAAGGATTTGAGCCTCGAGTTCGTCCAGATCCTGCGATTGACTGCCCACCCCCGCTCGGGTCACGTCGGGCCCTCTGTGTCCAACAGACCCGCGTCGGCAAGGGCACTCCGCAGGAAGGCCTCCACTTCGGCCGTCGGCCGAACGAGAGGCAGGCGGAAATGGGCCTTCCTATGCCCCATGATCTCCAGGGCCGTCTTGACCGGGATCGGGTTCGTTTCGACGAAAATCGCACGCATCAACGGCAGGAGCCGGTAGTGCAACTTCCGAGCCCCCTCGTAGTCTCCGCTGAGCGCGCTCTCAACCATCTGTGACATCAAAGCAGGCGCCAGGTTCGCCACAACCGAGATCACGCCGTCGGCCCCTGCCGCGAGCAGCGGGAAGGTGAGCGCGTCATCGCCTGAAAGTATGGTGAACCCCTCCGGGCGTTCCCGGATCAGCGTCATGACCTGATCGACGTCGCCGGAAGCCTCCTTCACGCCCGCGATGTTGTCGATCTCCGCCAGAGTAAGCACGGTTTCGGGCAGGACGTTGGATGCGGTACGACCCGGGACGTTATAGATGATCACAGGACAGTCCACGGCACCCGCGACCGCCCGGTAGTGCTCGATGAGTCCGCGCTGGGTGGGTTTGTTGTATGCGGGACTGACCGAAAGAATGCCGTCCGCGCCCGCCTCGCGCGCCGCCCGAGCTTTTCGGACGACATCAGCCGTATCACTGCCACCGGCTCCGGCGAGGACCGGTACCCTTCCTTGGGTCGCTTCGACGGTGGTGCGAATCAGAAGTTGGTGCTCGTCGGCCGAGAGGGTTACACCCTCCCCCGTCGTGCCGCCGGGGACCATGACGCGGACACCGTTCTCGATCTGGAACTCCACGTGTTTTCGGAGGTCCTCCACGTCGATCGAGCCATCGTCACGGAAGGGTGTGACCAGGGCCACGCCTGTACCTGAGAACGGTGTGTTTTCCATTTTAAGTTGTGAACGTTTCGGCCAACATGTCGTCCAACGTAAACACGCCCGACCTCCCCCGAATCCACTCGGCCGCTGCGACCGCGCCCCGCGCAAACCCTGTTCGGGTCCGGGCCTGGTGGCTCAGCTCGATCCGATCGTCGGGTCCCTCCAGGCTGACGACGTGCGATCCCGCCGTCTCCCCGACCCGCTCACTGGCCACATAAAGAACCTGGGGATGTGGCGCACCGTCGGGTAGGGTTGCCGACCAACTCTCCTTCCCGGCCAACTCCTCGATCAGGATGTCCGCAAGGGTGATGGCCGTTCCACTCGGGTGGTCGATCTTATGCCGATGGTGGGCTTCACGGATGTGGACGTCGTACTCGCCCAGCGCGTCGGCCATTCTCGCGGCCATGCGGGCCAAGCGCAAAAAAAGGTTTACACCCAATGAAAAATTGGCCGCGTGAACCATCCCGGTGCCGGCGGCATTCACGGCGGCAACCGCCTCGTCCAGGCGTTCATGCCACCCCGTCGTCCCCACCACCACATCCACACCAGCCGCCGCGAGTGCTGCGATATTGTCCACGGCGGCACCCGGAACGGTGAATTCGATGGCCACGTCGGCCCCTCCCAATGTTTCGGCGCCGATGCCTTTGGTGTCCAAGGTGGGATCGATCCTGGCGACCACCTCGTGACCTCTTTCCATCACAACGCTCTCGACGGCGCGACCCATTTTACCGTATCCCACCAGCGCCACCTTCATGTCTGATCCCCTTCCTTACCCTTCGAGGCTGTCGCCTCGTCCTCCCGTGCCGCCTCCTTCAACTCGATGAGGGAGAGATGGAGCCTGCGCACCAGATCGGGAGCCTCGGCCTCATCGACGACGAAGCTGATGCTGACGTCTGACGCCTGGGAGATCAGATAGACCGGCGTCTTCTCGACTGCCCAGAAAACGAGGGCATCCATCCCGGGCTCTCTGAGCATGCCTCGCCCGACCACCGTGACCGTGGCTACGTCCTTCAGCACGTCGACCTCCGAGAAGACCGACAGGGCACGGCGCACTGCACTGAGGTCCTCGTCGCGGTCAACGGTAAACGCGGTACTGCTATGGGAGGTGGCTACCAGATCGACGGGCACTGCGTGGCGTCCCAAGACACCGAAGACCCTCGCCAGAAAGCCGTACGCCAACGCCGTCGGGAAAGCCCGCACGCGGATGAGCGCCACGTCCGTCTTGTGTGCGACCGCCGCGAAGGCCGCCGCCGCACCCCGATCCGAGTGGATCAACGTGCCCGGCCGCTCGGGTGCGAACGAGTTCTTGATCCGGAGCGGCAGGGCGCTCGCAATGGCGTGCTTGGCTGCGGCCGGGTGAATGACACGTGCCCCGAAATAGGAGAGCTCGACCGCCTCCTCTGATCCGACATCCGAGACCACTCTGGACTCTGTGACCAAGCTGGGGTCTGCCGAATGGATGCCGTCCACGTCGGTCCAAAGGACCACCTCAGGGGAGCCCAGGGCCGCACCCAGCAGAGTTGCCGTGAAGTCGGATCCGCCCCGTCCGAGCGTGGTCGTCGCCCCGCCGGCTTCGCTTCCGATGAATCCCTGAATCACCGGTACGCGACCGTCTTCCACGAGGGGAAGGATGCTGGCGGGGGCCAGCCGTCGGATGGACTCGAAGTCTGGTACCGCCGCGCCGAAATCCGAATTCGTCCAGATAATGTCCCGTGCGTCCAGGACGGTTGCTGAAATTCCTTCGGTTTCGAGGGCCGCCACGGTCAGCTCGACCGCCAGGTCTTCACCGACGGCCATGAGCTGGTCCCCGAAGCGTCCCGTCTCTCCGCCCGGGCCCTCACCGAGCAGCTGGGTTGCGCCCTCGAAGATCTCATTGATACGCGCCGCCAGGGGGGCGCGTGCAGCCTCTTCCTCCACGATTGCCTGGAGAGCGTCTAGATGCCTCTGCTTCATCGCTGCCAGGGTTGTCGAGGCGTCGGGCAGCTCGGGCTTATTGCCGCCGGTCGTCGCCGCGTCGACCAGTTGGCTCAACTCGTTGCTGACACCTGCCATGGCGGACACGACGACGACGGAATGGTCCCTTTGATCACGAATGATCGCTGCGAGGGCCTTGAGCCTCTCGGGTCCGTCCACCGAGGTGCCACCGAACTTATGGACGCATGGCATCGTTACCGTGACGCCATCCGGCGACCTGTGAGCTTCGAAGTCACCGGCCTCCGTGGTGGCACACACTTCGGTGAGGTGCGGTCGATCCGTCATCATCCGCTCCCGAGGACCCCCTGGGCGTGGCAGAGCTCGGCATTGAGGAGCGCGGCCCCGGCCGCACCGCGGACCAGATTGTGACTCAGCACGAAAAACTTGGAGTCCAAGACCTCACAGGGCCGGATACGGCCGACCGACACGGTCATTCCCCGTCCTAGGTCGCGGTCGAGCCGCGGCTGTGGGCGGTCGTCCTCGGCCAAGACCTGCAACAGGCACTCCGGCGCACTGGGGAGATCCCTACAGGCGTCCGAACCCCGGTATGCCTCGAAGGCTGCGCTCACGTCGTCGACCGACGGGTGGCCGGCCAGGGCCACTGATACCGAGAGTAGATGGCCGTCCAATACGGCCACCCTCGTACAGGATGCGCTCACCGGGAAGGCGGCAGGCTCGACGCCCTCCGGTGTGACCGTCCCGAGAATCTTCTGCGGCTCACAGGTGAGCTTGTGCTCTTCTCCGCCGATGAAGGGGATCACGTTGTCCACCAGGCTCGAGGCGGGAGGGCCGGGAAGACCCGCTCCGGAGATCGCCTGGAACGACGTCGTAACCACGCTCTCGATTCCGAAGGTCTCGTGGAGAGGGGCCAGAGCCACGGCGAGGCCGACAACCGCGCAGTTGGGGTTCGTAACCAGGGCGCCTTTCCACGGCTGGCGGGTGACGAGGTCGAGGTGGCTACTGTTCACCTCCGGGATGAGGAGCGGGACCAGCTCTCCCATCCGATGTGCCGAGGCGTTGCTGACCACCAGGTGGCCGGCCTCGGCCAGTTGGACTTCCAACGTCTGCGCTGGTCCGGAGGGCAGTGCCGAGAGCAGGATCGAAGAAGTCCAAGGGCCGTCGGGGGCTTGCAGCCGGAGCCCCGCGGTCGCTGAAGAGAGCCCGTCCGCCCCTGATCCTAAACGCTCGGCGAGGGTTTTCCCCGCTGAGGCCGTGGAACCACATACCTCGCTCAGGCGGAACCAAGGGTGATTCTCCAGTAGCTGGATGAGCCTCTGGCCCACAGCGCCCGTGGCTCCGAGCACCCCAACGTCAACACGATCGTCCAACTTCCTCTCTCTCCTCTATTTCAGGTTGCCGCGGCATATGCTTAAGGTTGCCGTAACATATGCCAAAACGACAGGCCTCCGATCGGCGAGGCGCCATTTCGACACCTACACACCGACGTAAGTTGTTGTCACATGCCTATTTGACAGATTATCTCGCTTTCTTCATGGCACGGCTCATGCACCTCTGGTCGACGGGAGTTCGGGTGCGATCGAACCTCCCCGACTCTTGATCGAGCTCTACCCCTGAGGTAGGTCGATAAAGCAAGAGTGAGGCCTAACCAACCAATTCAAGGAGCGATCCAATGGCACTCGTGAGATATACGCCCAGATCCACCTTCGCGTCGTGGCCCGAACTCGACCTGTTTTCCAACCGCCTGTCCCGCGTTTTCGGCAACGCCTGGGATGGACCAGAGTTCACCGGTAACTGGATTCCTGCCGTCAACGTGGAAGAGAGCGCCGATGAGCTGCTGCTTACCGCAGAACTCCCGGGAATGCGTGAAGAGGATGTCAACGTCGATATAGAGAACAATATCCTAACCATCCGCGGGGAGAAGCGGGAGGAGCGCGAGGAGGGAGACGAGGGGCACAGGTACCACGTCTGGGAGCGCCGGTATGGAAGCTTCCATCGGAGATTCACCCTACCGCGGTCGGTCGAGGCAGATGCGATCAAGGCGGAGTTCGACAGCGGAGTCCTCACCGTTCGGTTGCCGAAGGCTCCCGAGGCGAAGAGCCGCGCCATCGAGATCGCCGCGAAGGCGAAATAGGGAACGTGCTCGCGGTAGGTGGTCCGCACCAAGATGAGGGCCGGCGTATGGGCTCGGGTTGGTCCGAGCCCATACGTTCGTGTCTGAATGGACGAGTCCATTCTGGGCAGACGTCTTCTGGGCGGACAGCCTTCTAGAACGGCGGGCTACTTGAGTAGCGCGTGAAGCGCTTCCTTCATGGCTGGCGAGTTGGCCCCGATGATGGTTCCGGGGGAGAGTCGTAGCCCGCCCCCCTCAACCCGGCCCAGCACACCACCGGCCTCTTCGACGATCACCCATCCTGCGGCGAAGTCCCAGGGGTTCAAGAAAAGCTCCCAGAAGGCATCGAACCTTCCCTCCGCGAGGTAACAGAGATCCAAGGCGGCCGCACCGCCGCGGCGGACGCCGCCGGTGGCGCCGAGTACGCGGACCAGCTGGGCGGCGTGCTCACTCAGGAGGTGTTCGGTCTTGAACGGAAAGCCCGTCCCGATCAGGGCCCGCTGAGTCCCCTCGACGCTGGACACCTCGACGGGTACGCCGTTCTTCCAGGCGCCCTCGCCCCGGGCCGCCCACCAGCGTTCTCCCGTGGGTGCGCATGAAACGGCCCCGACCGCCGGAATCCCGTCGATCGCCAACGCCACCGAGGAGGCATACATCGGATGGCCATGCAGAAAGTTCGTGGTTCCGTCGAGCGGATCGACGATCCAGGCTGGTCCCTCCGGCGGTATGCCGTCCGGATCCCCTTCGTGGTTCTCTTCCGCTACGATCGTGTGGTCCGGATGGTTCTTGCGGATGACGGCGACGCAGGCCTCCTGGGCGGCGAGATCCGTCGCCGACACATAATCGGCTCGGCCTTTTTCCCGGGCGTCGGCGATTCCTACCGAGCTGGCCTGGTCTTTGTGGACGGCCGCGGCCGCGTCGGCGGCTTTGCGGGCAGTGTCCAGAAGATTGGTGAGCTCGCTTGTCATCGCGGAGGGTAGCGGATTGGCCCACGTCCGTCGACCCAACAACGAATGGGAACATTCACATCGGCTGGGGCGGCAGGTAAGTTATTCGATGAACGAGACCACCGACGAGACCACCAAGACGACGGCGCGGAAGAGGGTCCTCAGTGGGATTCAGCCCACGGGAGAGGTCCACCTGGGCAATTACCTGGGAGCCCTCCGACAGTGGGTCCACATGCAGGATGAATACGAGTGCTTCTACTCGATCGTGGATCTGCACGCGATTCTCGGGGAGGACGACCCCGCGGATCTACCAGCCCGGACCTTGAGTATGGCGATCAGCCTCCTGGCGGTTGGCCTCGATCCCGAACGATGCACCCTATTCGTTCAGTCCGACGTGCCTGAGCACGTCGAGTTGGCTTGGCTCTTCAATACCGTGGCTCCGGTCGGTGATCTCGAACGGATGACCCAGTACAAGGACAGGTCGCAGCGGTACGATTCGATCCCCGTAGGGTTGCTCAACTATCCGGTTCTTCAGGCGGCTGACATTCTCATCTATCGGGCGGACGCCGTGCCGGTGGGCGAGGACCAGAGACAGCATCTGGAGCTCACGCGGAACATCGCCCGGAAATGGAACGCCCGATACGGCCAGTACTTTCCTGTGCCCGACGCCATCATCCCCGAGGTCGGCCGGATCAAGGGACTCGATGGCGAGGCCAAGATGAGTAAGTCGCTGGGGAACACGGTCAGCATTTTGGCGGATGAGGAAGACCTGTGGGAGCGCGTCAGGCGTGCCGTGACCGACCCGCAGCGTGTCCGTCGCGACGATCCGGGCCGCCCGGAGGTATGTAATGTGTTCTCGCTGCACAAGCTGGTCACGGAGGTGTCCCTCATTCCGGACATCGAGGAGCAGTGCAGAGCCGGCACCCGGGGCTGCGTCGACTGCAAGCGAATATTCGCCGACAGCCTCGTGCGTGAGTTTGCCCCCTTCCGCGAACGCGCTGAGCACCTCCGTGCACACCCCGCAGAGGTGCGTGGCGTGCTGGAGGCGGGAGCTGATCGGGCCCGCGCTGTGGCTCGGGAGACACTGGTCGAAGCTCGCAATCGAATGGGACTTGATTGGCATTCCGCGCTGTGAGTCCACAGCTTTGAACAGGCTGGTTCTCTGAATCGATGGCGAATTGCCGAGGGTGCGACGCTGATGAATGAATTGTTCAAGAAGGCGATTGCGGATGGGGCGAGTGACATCCATATCAAGGCCGGTGACTTCGTCCGAGCCCGGGTGGACGGAGAGCTGACTCCGCTCACCGACCAGAAGATCTCCCACGCTCAAGTCCGTGAGTTGGCCTTGAAGCTCATTCCCCACGAACAGGACCGGGCCCGCATCGACGAGATCATGGACTACGACTGCGCTTGGGGCCTTCCGGGACTTGGACGCTTCCGCATCACTATCCTGAAGCAGTGCGGCGTTCTGTCAATCGTTATGAGGATCATCCCGCTTGAGATTCCGACGTTCGCCGACCTCAGGCTTCCCCCGGTCCTCGAGAAGATAGCCAAGTTCGAGCGGGGGTTGATCCTGGTCACGGGGGTTACAGGCAGCGGGAAGAGCTCCACGATGGCGGCCATCGTCGGGTACATCAACCGGAACATGAAGAAGCACATCATCACGCTGGAGAATCCCATCGAATTTCTGCATCGTGATCTCAATTCTTCGGTCACACAACGCGATGTGGGTTTTGATACCGAGTCCTTTGCGTCGGGCCTCCGCTCCGGCCTCCGCCAGGACCCCGATGTCATGCTCATCGGCGAGATGCGCGACAAAGAAACCATCGACACGGCGCTCAAGGCGGCCGAAACAGGCCACCTGGTCATCTCCACCGTTCACACGAAGAACGCGGTCCAGACCCTCTCGCGACTCATCGCCGAATTCCGCCCGGAGGAACAGGCGGTAGTCCGCGGTCGGCTCGCGGACGTGGTTCAGGCGGTGATCAGTCAGCGACTGCTTCCGACCACCAAGCAGGAAGGCGGACGGGTGGTGGCCGTCGAGATCATGCTCGTCACAGGGACGATTCGGGACTGTATTGTCGACCCGGAGCGCATGGAGGAGATCATCGATCTGATCGAGGATGGAAGAGAACAATACGGATCGCAGACCTTCGATCAGCACCTCATGGAGTTGGTGGAAAGCGGAATGGTGGAATTCGAGTTGGCGAAAGCCGCGGCCAACAGCCCGAACGACTTCGATCTCAAGATGAGCATTCTCGGCGGACGGGGGGCCGACGGTGAGCCTGTTAAGCCTAGTGAGGTAGGCGGCTTCACCTCGTGAGCGTCGATCTCTCGGGTGTTCTCGTGCCCTGCACGACCCCCTTCGACCCGGTAACGGGAGAGGTGGATCTCGTGGGCTTCCGTGCGAATGTGCGGAGCTTCCTGGCCCATCCGGTCCGAGGGATCGTCGTCGGAGGATCCACCGGAGAGGCCGTATTGTTGGAGGAGGACGAGCGGATGGTTCTGCTCGAAGGCGCCCGTGATCTGGTTCCGGCTGACCGCCTGGTGGTTGCGGGGACTGGGGCGGAGTCTACGAGGACGACGATCCGTCGCTGTAAGGAGTCCGCGGGGACGGGTGCGGATGCTGTCCTGGTCCAGCCGCCCGCGTTTTATCGGGGAGCCATGACGGACGCCGCTCTGCTGGAGCACTACCGGGCAGTCGCCGCTGCATCTCCGATTCCGATCATCCTCTATCAGGTGCCGCTACGCATGAGCACCTTGGAGTTCTCCACCAATCTCGTCGTGAGTCTCGCCAAGATCGCCAATGTCGTGGGGATCAAGGACTCGAGGGGCAGCCTCGAATTGGTGGCGGAATTGGTGGACCGTACGCCTGATACGTTCCAGGTCTTGGTCGGGAGTGGCGCCGTGTTTTACGGCGGCCTCGAGGTGGGCGCCGTGGGAGGGATCCTTGCCGTCGCAAACCTGGCGCCTGGGCCCGCCGCCGCGATCCACACGGCCCACAGGGCGGGTGATTCGGCGGAGGCCGGGAGAATGCAGGAAGCTGTGGCTCCGATGCACGCCGAGATCGTGGCTGCGATGGGTGTTCCAGGTGTGAAGGCGGGGCTGGATCTCCTCGGGCTCCGGGGGGGAGACCCGCGGCTTCCTCTCCGGCCGCTGTCCGATCGGGAGCGAGAGACCGTAGCCGGCGTGCTCGATCGTGCGGGACTCGAAGCCGTGGCGACTCCTTCCATCTAACGCGGAGGATCGCTAGCTTTTCCTAAAGGAGATACCGTCCAGAGCCCATTCCCCCCGGAATGGGCTTTTTTTCTTTGATATCCGAAGGCCTCCTGGGCCTTCCGACGCGGAATGACACCGTGCCTCAAGGTAGAAACTCCGGCAACTGCATGGTCGTGGTGGGTTGCCAGTGGGGCGACGAAGGGAAGGGCAAGATCGTCGATGTCCTTGCCGAGGACGTACATGTGGTCGCCCGTTACCAGGGTGGGGCCAACGCCGGTCACACCGTACATGTCGGAGACGATCAATTCATTCTGCACCAGATTCCGTCGGGGATCCTCCACCCAGAAAAGCGGTGTCTTCTGGGCAACGGTGTGGTGATCGACCCACTCGGTTTCGGGGAGGAGTACGAAGGCCTGAAGGCTCGCGGGATCACCGTCGAGGGGAGGGTCGGCGTGAGCCAGAAGGCCCACCTGGTGATGCCTTATCACTCGTTGCTCGATCAGGTTTCGGAGGATCGGCGGGAACAGAAGATCGGAACGACGGGTCGGGGTATCGGACCGGCCTACGAGGGGAAAGCGGGCCGAAGGGGTCTTCGGGTGTCCGATCTCGCCCACCCCGACCGAGTCGCCTCGCTCGTCGAAGCGGGAGTCGCGCGGGTGCGTCGGCGTGCCGGCGTGTCTGGTGTGGAACTCCCCGCAGATCTCCCTGCGATGGTCGATAAGGCCTTGGCGGCGGGCGAGCGCCTGCAGGAACTCGCTACGGATACGGGTCTCGAGATCGTAGAGTCCATCCGAGACGGAAAACGCGTGTTGCTCGAGGGAGCCCAGGGTACGGCGCTCGATCTGGATCACGGCACGTACCCTTTCGTCACCTCCTCGAGCACGACCGCCGGTGGCGCCGCTACGGGCTCGGGGATCGGGCCCACCTTGATCGACACGGTGATCGGCGTGGTGAAGGCCTATACGACGCGCGTGGGGAACGGGCCGCTTCCCACGGCGTTCGAGCCTGATATGGACGAAAAGCTCCGAGAGTTGGGGGGAGAGTTCGGGGCCACGACGGGGCGACCTCGCCGGTGTGGTTGGTTCGACGCCGTGCTCGCCCGTTACGCAGCCCGCGTGAACGGGCTGACGGGATTGGCGGTGACCAAGTTGGACGTCCTCGATACACTTCCCGAGATCTCGATCGCCACCGCGTATCGAACCCCTTTCGGAGAGGCCCGCGAATTCCCGGCCGACACATGGCAGCTCGGCGAGGCGGAGCCGATCTACGAGACACTCCCCGGCTGGGAGGTGTCGACTGGGGAGGCCCGGACGTTGGCGGATCTACCGTCTGCTGCCCGCCGTTACCTCGATCGCATCGAGGAACTTACCGATACACCTGTTCAGATGGTGTCCGTGGGAACCCGCAGGAGGCAGATTATCAGGGTCTGAGGTGGTCTTGCCCTCGTCTCGTCCAGGATGCAGCCCGTCGGAAAGCGGGTGCGCGATCTACCGGCGGTCCCCCTATACTTTTATCTTTTTAAGCTTTGTCGCATCCATTCGGTCGGGCACCGGCGGTGAGGGAGTGCGCGGGGATCGCCAACAAGGAGGACCGGGCGCCGATGTTCGACGAACTCGGCAACAAGCTGGACAGTATTCTGGGGAAGTTCCGGCAGCGGGGCGTCATCACGGAGCCCATGATCCGGGACGGCCTTCGTGAGGTCCGGCGGGTTCTTCTCGAGGCAGACGTCAACTACAAGGTGACGCGGCAGTTTCTCGAGCGCGTGCAGGAGCGGGCTCTCGGGGAGCAGGTCATCAAGTCTGTTTCGCCGGGGCAACAGATCGTCAAGATCGTCCATGACGAGTTGGCGGGTCTGCTGGGCGAGGGACCGGCGACGCTCGAGTGGGCCTCGTCGGTGCCGACAGTGATTTTGGTCGTGGGCCTACAGGGTTCGGGCAAGACCACCACTGCGGCGAAGTTGGCGAAGCGGTTCGCGGGTGAGGGCAGGGCGCCCTTGCTGGCTGCATGTGACCTGTACCGCCCGGCGGCCGTCGATCAGTTGGTGACGCTCGGGGAGCAGGTCGGCGTGCCGGTTCACCGGGGTGGTGAGGGTGAAGATCCAGTCGCCGTGGCGAACGGGGCCGTGGAAGTCGCCCGGCGTGACGGCAGGACCGTGCTGATTGTGGATACGGCCGGTAGGCTCCAGATCGACGAACCGATGATGGACGAGCTTCGCCGGCTCAAGGCGGATCTGGCACCGCAGGAGATCCTGTTGGTGGCCGACGCCATGACCGGCCAGGAGGCCGTGAATATCGCGGTGGGCTTCGACGAGGCGTTGGGCCTGACCGGTGTGATCCTCACCAAGATGGACGGTGATGCGCGGGGCGGAGCGGCGCTCTCGATTCGGGGAGTGGTCGGGAAGCCGATCAAGTTCGTGGGCGTTGGGGAGACCATGGACGATCTGGAGTTGACCGATCCGGATCGCATCGCCGGGCGCATCCTCAGGATGGGGGATGTGGTCGGTTTGGTGGAGAGGGCGGAGCGGGTCATGGACGCTGGAGCGCAGGAAAAGCTTCAGCAGCAGATGCTCAGGGGACGTTTTACGCTGGAAGACTTCTTGACCGCGATGCGGCAGGTCCAGAAGATGGGTCCGGTGGAGCAGTTGTTGAAGATGATTCCGGGTGGGGCGGGGGCGATACCAGCCGGGGGAATCGATCCGAAGAGGATGAAACATGTGGAGGCGATCATCCTCTCCATGACGAAGGCCGAGCGAAGCAGGCCGGAGATCCTGGACGGATCGAGGAGAGCGCGTATCGCCAAGGGGAGTGGGCGGCCGGTGTCGGAGGTGAATCGACTGCTCAAGCAGTTCAAAGAGACGCAGAAATTCATGAAACAGATGAGGGGTATGTTGCCCGTCTGATCACGTGAAACCGCCGGATAGACCGGCGACAAAAGGACGAACCGGAATGCGCATATGTCCGTAAGAATTCGACTTCGCCGTATGGGCCGGAAAAAACAGGCTCATTATCGTATCGTGGTAGCCGACTCCGCGGCACCGCGGGATGGTCGCTTCGTGGAGACTCTCGGGTACTACAAGCCCCTGACGACCCCGGCCCGCCTGGTCGTGGACCTGGAGAAGGCCGATGAGTGGATCAGAAAGGGTGCTGAGCAATCCGAGACGGTCCGCTCGCTACTGAACAAGGCTCGCAAGGGTGGGGACGACAAGGTCGCACTCGGCGAGATCGATCCCGCGGAGGCAAAGGCCGCAAGGGCCGCCGCCGTGGAGGAGCGCCGCAAGGCGGAGGGGAAAGCCCGCGAGGAGGCGGCCGCTGCAGCGGTTGCCCTGGAGGCGGCGACCGCAGCTGCGGCTGAGGTAGAGGCTGAAGAGGCTGCCGAAGAGGGGCCAGCCGCTGAAGAAGAGGCTGAGCCCGAGGCCGAAGCTGCCGAAGAGGAGCCCGCCGCGGAAGAGGAGCCAGCCGCGGAGGAAGAGGCCGAACCCGAAGCGGAGGCTGCCGAAGAGGAGCCCGCCGCTGAAGAAGAGGCCGAGCCCGAAGCCGAGGCTGCCGAAGAGGAGCCCGCCGCGGAAGAAGAGGCCGAACCCGAAGCCGAGGCTGCTGAAGAGGAGCCCGCCGCGGAAGAAGAGGCCGAGCCCGAAGCTGAGGCTGCCGAAGAGGAGCCCGCCGCGGAAGAAGAGGCTGAGCCCGAAGCCGAAGCTGCCGAAGAGGAGCCAGCCGCGGAAGAAGGCGCTGAGCCCGA
>SMVB01231478.1_pt1 | contig 26707 bp, 23 predicted proteins | sample 2456461 | NCBI WGS metagenome assembly SMVB01 (sample SAMN11095934, study PRJNA526329) | marine sediment metagenome | biome: Marine sediment; feature: Surficial sediment; material: Deep marine sediment; isolation source: Hadal surficial sediment | place: Pacific Ocean | collected 2014-05 | depth...
CAAGATCATGGAACGCACGCCCAGTTCCAAGAGAATTTGCGCGCCGATGCCGTATTGGCGAAGTTCCGAGATCGGCTTGCTCAGGGGTCGGCCTTCACGTTCAGAGACGAATCGCGACAACGCCGTCGGGCTTGTTTCGCAAATGATGACGACGACGCCGCAGCCTTTTTTGCCGATCAGTTCCATGGCCGAATGGAGTTCCGTGGCGCGGTCGCGCTTTTCGCCGGCGGCGAACTGGGTTTCGGTGGTATCGCCCAAGACGTCGCCGATCAGGTTGAGCGCGTGCATGCGCACCAGCACCGGATTCTCCTCCGCGACGTCGCCCTTGGTGAGCGCCACGTGTTCCCCGGGCTCGACCTTGTTGGCGAAGACATGAAGTTGGAATTCGCCGCCGTAGCGGCTGTTTATGGTGGTTTCTGCCACTTTTTCGACGATTTTTTCGGTGCGGCGGCGATAGGCGATGAGATCGGAAATGGAGGCGACCCTAAGCCCGTGCTGCTTGGCGAAGGTGAGGAGATTAGGCAACCGGGCCATGGTGCCGTCGTCGTTCATGACCTCGCAGATGACGCCCGACGGGTTGAGTTCGGCGAGCCGGGCGATGTCCACCGCGGCCTCGGTGTGGCCGGCGCGAACCAGCACGCCGCCGGGCTGGGCGATCAGCGGAAAGATGTGGCCGGGGCTGACAATGTCCATGCGCCCGCGGTTGGAATTTATGGCGATGGAAATGGTATGGGCGCGGTCGGCGGCGGAAATGCCCGTGGTGACGCCCTCGCGCGCCTCGATGGAAACGGTGAAGGCGGTTTGATGGCGCGACAGGTTCTTGGCGGCCATCAGCTCCAGGCCCAGCTGGTCGGCCCGTTCCGGCGTGACCGCCAGGCACACCAGGCCGCGGCCGAACTTGGCCATGAAATTGATGGTTTCCGCGTTGGCCTTTTCGGCGGGGATGACCAGGTCGCCCTCGTTTTCCCGGTCCTCGTCGTCGACGAGGATGAACATCCGCCCGTTGCGGGCGTCTTCGATCACATCATCGATGGACGATAGGCTATCTTCGGACACGGGTTTTCCCTTGTTCTGCTTTTTAGGACGGCCTATGGCTGGTTCCCCTCACGGGTTTGGAAAGTATCCCGCCCGAGGTCCGGGATCAAGGGCCGCGCGGTCGCGCCGCGCCGCCATTGGCCGATGGTGCCGCCGTCCCTATAATGCCCCGCCACGCAAGGATAGCCACCCATGACCGTGACCGTGACCCCGCTTTCCGCCGCCCTCGGCGCCCGCATCGAGGGGATCGACCTGCGCCAGACCGTCACCGGCGCCGCGCTGGCCGCCCTGCGCCGGGCGTTCCGCGACCATCAGGTGGTGTGTCTTCCCGGCCAGAAAATTTCCGCCGCCAATCAGATCGCTTTCTGCGCCTTGTTCGGCGCCGCGGATTCCGATTACAAGGTGTCCGCCCAGCGCACGGAAACCGACTACCGCAAGGGCGTGATGCTGGTCTCCAACGTCCGCAAGAACGGCGTGCCCATCGGCAATCTGCCCGATGGCGACATCCAGTTCCATTCCGACGGTTGCCACCGGGACCGGCCCTATCTCGCCACCACCCTTTACGCCATTCGCGTGCCGCGCGGCGGCGGCGATACCCTGTTCGCCAATCTCACCGCCGCCTATGACGCGCTCGACGCGGACACCAAGGCACGCCTCGACGGATGCCGCATCCACAATTCCTATGTGCTGGACGCCACCAGCCGCGACGAAGTGCCGCGCCCCGGCGCCGTGCTGCACGAGGCCACCCATCCCCTGGTTCTGACCCACCCCGACACCGGGCGCAAGGCGCTCTATCTCAACCGCCTGATGTCGCGCTGGATCGTCGGTCTCCCGAGGGAGGAAGGCGCGCCATTGCTGGACCAATTGCTCGACCATGTGGAGCGGCCGGAATTCATCTATGCCCACAAATGGACGCCGGGAGATTTCCTGATGTGGGACAACCGCTGCGTCAACCACGCGCGCACCGATTTTCCCAGCGACCAGGTGCGCCTGCTGCGGCGCTACACGATTTCCGAATCCGCCGCCTGACCGGGGCCGCGGCCCGGATGCAAACCAGGGATAAAAAAGGGGCGCCCCTGGGGCGCCCCTGTTCTTCGCCCTTCGGCGAAGGGCCCGTGCCTGTTTATTTGAGGATATCTTTGTACTGGGTGAAGAATTTGGCCAGGTCGGTGATCAATTTGCCGGTTGCCGGTCCCTTGAGGGGGTCGATGGGGCGCCCGGTCTTCTTGTTCCATTTCTGGATCGCCGGATCATTGAGCGCGGCAAACAGCGCATCGGACAGGATCTTTTGCACCTTCTTCGACACCCCCGGCGCGGTGCCGACGACGCGCTCGATGGTCAGCGCCTCGAGATTCGGATAACCGATTTCGGATACCGTGGGAACGCCCGGGAACGGGCTCTTCTTCTCGAAGGACAGCACCGCCTTGACGTCGCCGCCCTTGGCCCATTTGGCGTATGACCGGGTGTTGAACAGCGACAGATGGGTGTCGCCGCGGATCATGGACAGCGATACCTTGGCCGAGCCCTTGTAGCCGGGCAGGAACTTGATGTTCATGCCAAGGGCCTTGGCCATGATCTTGCCGCCGACGTAGGACCCCGAACTGGTGCTGGTGATGGCGTATTTCAGGCGCTTGGCCTGGCGCAGGGACTTGATCGACTGGTAGGGGCTTTTCTTGCCCACCACCAGCACATACTTGGACCGGGCGATGCGGCCGATCCAGGTGAACTTGTCGATGTCGTAGGTGGTCTTTTTGCCGAGGATCTTGTCGAGCAGCATGCCCGGCATGTTGAACACGGCGATGGTGTAGCCGTTGGGTTTGGCACGGTACATCACGTTCAACGCCTTCCGGCCGCCGGCGCCGGCGACGTTCTTGGGAACGACGTTGATCTTGCCGCCCAGGTATTTTTTCATCACCGGCGCGATCTTGCGCACGTAGGTGTCGAACCCGCCGCCGGGGCCGTAAGGGATGATGAAGGTGATGTTCTTTTCGGGGAATGCGGCCCCGGCTGTGCCGGCCAACGCCAGGGTAACGGCGCCCAAGGCGGCGGCGCCCAGTCCAATCCGTTTGATCATGATGGTTCTCCCAGTACTGTTGTTGATCAGGGGGTTGAGATTATTTTTATGGTTGATCGGAGGGTTTCTCAAGCCGCACCATAGCCTAGATCAATTTGAAATCGAAGGGCTTATGCCGCCGATGACATTTAGAGCGGCCAGGGGATTTGCGTCACGCCGGGGCTTTCCCAATAGCGCCCGGTCTCGGGATCGTAGCGCCCCTGATTGAAGCCCCCGGGTTTTTCCGAACGCATGATGATCGCCACCGACCCGTCATCGCCGGCGGCCTCGGCATGGATGGCGTGGGGCGCGACGATATCCATCGCCCCGGGGGCGACCTTTTGGCACCCCGATTCCCGGATCTCGGCGTGATCGGGGATGGACCCGTCGTCCAAGCGTTCATAGCGCAGGATCTCTTCCGACCCGGCGAGCACGCCGTACAGCACCCAGACATGGGCGTGGTCGTGGATGCGGGTCTTGCGGCCAGGGTCCTTGATCAGGCCGTTGACCACGAAGCCGAAATCGGGGTCTTCGTAGAACAACAGGTTTTCGTGATCCGAGACCGGCCAATCCTTGGCAAGCGCCGCCAATTTGGGATCCTTGAGAAGCGCCGCCATGGGTGCTTTGGCCGCGGGCCATACCTGGGCGGGGTCACCCAAGGCGGCGTAAAGGGCACGCACTTCGGCGACGAAACGGCTCATCGATCGCAGGGCCATGATGGTGAAACTCCTCCCATGAAAGCTGGTTCGATTTGGTCGGAAAATGCTCTAGGGGCGCCAGGCCCCCCATGGGCCCCCTCATTCAAAAATCGTCTCCATGATCCAGATGGTCACGACGCCGCGGAACAGCTCGTACTTGAGGACCATCTCGAACAGCCCGACGATGAACACCAGGGTAGCGATTCCGACGTACAAGGACATCTTCAGGGATTTACCGCCGCCGATCAGCACCCAGAGGAAGACGAATATCGGCGAGGCGATGAGGAAGCCAAACAGCCAGATACTCAAGACGCCCAGGCTCATGACGGCGAAGACGATCAATTCCCGGGTCACGCGGCGCTGCTTTATTTCCTTGGGGTCGAGCATGGCGCCCAACACCCGCGTCACGAAACGGCCGACCGCGGTTTCGGTCACGCTGGCGATGTCCAGGGCGGAAAGGACAGCCCCGGAATAGCCGATGATCAGGGGGAAGGTCCGGACCTTGCCCTTCATCTCGTAGGTTTCATGGATGAAGAAAATCATCAGGGCCATGATGCCGAAGGCGAAGTAAAGCGCCCCGTGATGTTCTTTCTCCACCATGGGCCGGAGGCCGATCAGCGCCACCGCCCAGGCACAGCCAACGGGGATCAACAACACGGTCCGGTGGAAGCCCAGGTCAAGCATGACCAAGAACGCGGCCATGGCGGCGAAAAAACCAAGACCGGAAACCATGGCCCGTGGCGACAGGGCGCCATTCATGCCGGCTCTCCCCTGGCTTCTCGCCGCTTGCGCAACCAATTTCGCAGCGATGGGACCATCAGGCTGATGATGATCAGGCCGATCAGGATCAGCGACACGTTGCGGGTCACGAAGATGGCCCAGCTGTCGTCGGATATTCCCATGGTTTGGAAGAAGCTGCGTTCGGTGATCTCGCCCAATACCAGGGCGATGGTGAAGGTGATGCGCGGATATTGGAAGCGGATCATGAGGTATCCGATCACCGCGAAGGCAAGCGCCACCACCACGTCGCCGAATTCCCCCTGCAGCGCATAGGCGCCCACCAGGGCCACCACGGTGACCGTGGGGGCGAGGATATGGGCGTCGACCAAGGTGAGATAGGCCATGGGCTTGGCCAGGGCGAGGACGATCAGCGTGGCGATGACGCAAGCGAAGGTCAGCGTCAGAATCAGGGTGAAGACCACATCCTCGTGTTCGAACAGAAGCCGCGGGCCGGGTTCCAGCCCGTGCAGCACCAAGGCGCCGAGGAACACGGCGGTTTCGGCGCTGCCGGGGATGCCGAAGGCCAGGGTCGGGATGAGCGAGCCGCCGTCCTTGGCGTTATTGGCCGATTCCGGCGCGATCACCCCCTTGATGTTGCCCTGCCCGTAAGGCACATCGGGCGTGGGGTCGCGCTGCACCTGGGTGGAATAGCTGAGAAACGCCGCCACCGTGCCGCCGACCCCGGGCACGGCGCCGATGAAGGTGCCGATGGCCGATCCCACCAACATGGTCGACCAGTTCTTGAAGACCGCCTTGATGCCGGAAGAAATGCGTTGGATCTTGAATTCGGAGGTGGTGGTGACGATGGCCCCGCCCTTGACCACGAGGTCGATCATCTGGGAAATGGCGAACAGGCCGATCAGCGCCGGCACCAGCTTGATGCCGTCCCAAAGGGCCTCGATCCCATAGGTGTAGCGGACGATTCCCGACACGTAGTCGAAGCCGACAAAGGCGCAGATAAAGCCGAAAATGGCGGCGATCAGGGCCTGCAAAAGCCGCGTGCCGGTGGAAACCGCGATGGCGCAAAGGCCGAATACGGCCAGCAGGAAGAACTCGGGCGGGGAAAACAACAGCACGATCTGCTTGGCGATGGGAATCACCAGAATAAGGGTGAAGACGCCGATCAGGCCGCCCAGGGCCGAGGCCGTCGCCGCGGCGCCGATGGCTTCCCCGGCCCGGCCCTGCTGGGCCAGGGGGAATCCATCGAACATGGTCGCGGCATTGGGGGCGATCCCCGGCGTGTTCAAAAGGATCGCCGAGATCGAACCGCCGGTGGAGGTCGCCGCCATGGAGCCGCCCATCAGCATGATGGCGTCGGCCTTGTCCATGCCGAAGGTCAGCGGGATCAGCAGCGCCAGCGAGGTCGTGCCGCCCAGCCCCGGAATGGCCCCGAACAGGAGGCCGCAGAGCGTTCCGGCGAGCAGGAATACCAGCGAATTGAATTCCAGGAAATGGAGAGACGCCGTCCCCAGCGCATTGAGCAGCCCCCCGAAGACGTCAACCATGTGTTCCCCAGTTCATTCTTGGGGCGCGTGCCCCCCCCGGTGTACGCACTTACTGCCGATTGCGGAACGAGGACCGCCGCCATCGAGGTCTTTGATCGGCCCGCGCTCGCAGCACTCTATCCAAAACGGCGTTGGGCTCAAGAGGATTCCACGGCCCCGCGCCGGGGGCCGGGAGCGGCGCAACGCCGGGGAATTTGCCGCCGGCGGCACAAATGGAATAAAGTCCGCCCTAAGAAACAATCACCAAGGCCAGGGGGATGGCGATGGAATCGCCGGAGAGCTTCGAACAACACATGGCTCAGGTCATTTGGGACAATCGCTGGAAGGCGCCGAGCGCGTTCGACCAATGGCTGGAGAATCACATGTGTGCCGAAGGCGCGGCGGTGTTCGCCCGCGAGCACTGCGTCTTCGCCGATCATTTCCCCCGCTGGTTCGGCCACATGGTCGGCAATTGCCCGCATCTTGGCGCACGCCAATACATGATCGACAACATGTATGTCGAGGAGGTGAAGGACCCCACCATCGCCACCGGCCATTACCAGTCCATGGTGGATTTCGCGGTCGCCTTGGGCGACGAGAGGGATTTCATCATCTCCTATAAGGGCACTATTTACACGCGCCTGGCGCTGGCCTACTGGGATCGGGCAAGCCGGGCCTGGCCGTGGCTCGAGGCTTTCGCCGCCGTGGCCGGGCTCGAGGCGGCGCGCGGCCCGGCCGTGGCCAAACTCGGGCCTATCGCCAAGCTGGGGCGCCAGGCGTGGGCGCCGCTGGGCCTGTCCGAGGCGGCCATGGCCCATTGGACCGCCGGGGAAGAGGCCGATTTCCCCGAGGGCGGCCACGGCGACATGACCCTGAAGATCCTCGCCGAGCACGCCGATACCGAGGACGCCCAAGCCCGGGTGCTGGGAATCTTGGAAGAATCCATGCAGGTGCGCTGGTACCATTTCGACCAGATCGGCCGCGACGCCCTGGCCGCGTCGGAGGGGGCCGGGGCGGCCTGAATGGGCGGGGCACCCTGAATGGAATAGAGCCCCGGTCCACCGGACGCCATAAATACATAGAGGGAGAGAACCATGGAATCGCCGGAGAGCTTCGAACGGCACATGGCCCAGATCATCTGGGACAATCGCTGGAAGAACCCCCATGCCTTGCAGATATGGGTGGAGAACTTCATGGATCGGCCCGGCGCCGCGGTCTTTGCCCTCGAGCATTGCGTGTTCGCCGATCATTTCCCGCGCTGGTTCGGCTCCATCATCGGCAATTGCCCGCATCTCAGCGCCCGCCGATACATGATCGACAACATGTTCGTCGAAGAGGTCGAGGACCCGACCATCACCACCGGCCATTACGAGAGCCTGGTGGATTTCGCGGTGGCGCTCGGCCACGACCGGGACTTCGTCACCAGCCATCCGGGCCGGATCTATACCCGCATGGCGCTGGCCTATTGGGAGCGCGCCGCCCGGGCCTGGCCCTGGATCGAGGCCTTCGCCGCGGTCTGCGGCCTGGAAGCCGCGCGCGGCCCGGCGGTAGCGAAGATCGGCCGGGTCAACAAGCTCACCCGGGCGATCTGGGAACCGCTGGGCTTGTCGGAGTCTGCCCTGGCCCATTGGTCGGCGGGGGAAGCCGCCGATTTCCACGAGGGCGGCCATGGCGACATGACCCTCAAGGTTCTCGCCGAGTTCGCCGATACCGAGGACGCCCAGGCCCGGGTGCTCAAAGTGATCGAGGAAACCACCCAGGTGCGCTGGTACCATTTCGACTGCATCGGGCGCGATGCTCTCAAGGCTTCGGGCATTTCACTGGAGGCCGCAAAGGTGGCCTAGGCCGCCCCGGCGACCACCGGCCCGAATTTATTCACGGGAGGACGACAATGTATTCACGGGACGATTTCGAAGAGCGCATGGCGCTGACCATTTGGGAAAACCGCTGGAAAAACCACACCGCCTACGAAACCTTCATCCAGCACCACATGTGCATCGAAGGCGCCAAGGTCTATGCCCTGGAACATTCGGTTTTCGCCGATCACTTTCCGCGCTGGTTCGGCACCATGGTCGCCAACTGCCCGTCGCTTTCGGCGCGCGCCTACATGATCGAAAACATGTATGTCGAAGAGGTCACCGACCCGGAAGTCGAAAACGGCCATTACGAAAGCCTGGTCGATTTCGGGGTGGCGCTGGGGTTCGAACGGGACTTCATCTACAACTACAAGGGCCGCGTTTACACCAAGGTCGCCATGGCCTATTGGGAACGCGCGACCCGCGCCTGGCCCTGGTTGGAAGCCTTCGCCGCCGTCGCCGGGCTCGAGGCCGCGCGCGGCCCCCTGGTGCTCAAGCACGGCCATTGCATCCCCAACAACCGCGCCGTTTTCAGGCCGCTCGGCCTGCCCGAGAAGGCCATCGCCCATTGGTCGGCCGCCGAAGTCGCCGATTATTCGTCGGGCGGGCACGGCGACATGACCCTGAAGATCTTGTCGGAACATGCCGACAGCGACCGCAGCCAGCAACGAATCCTCGAGGTGCTGGCCGAGACCATGCAGGTGCGCTGGTTCCACTTCGACCACATCGGCCGCGACGCCCTGGCGGCGGCGGGGGCCTCGGTGGAACCCCAGGCGGTGGCCTGAAGGCCCGCCAGCCAGGGGCGCGAACCGAAAGGCACGGAATCCCCAAAAGGGCGCAGGGAAATTAAGTGCCGTGGCCATGGATATGGCCGGGGCATGGGATCACAAGGGCGGGGCGGTCCCAGGGCGGCCCCCAAAAGGGAGCAGGAGAAACGCACCATGAGAAAACCAGCGAGAAAACCAGCGAGAAAACCAGTACGCAAAGCAAAACCCGCCGCCCCGGCCGCCGAGGTCGACAAGCCGGTCAAGTTCCGCCAACGCAACCGGCCCGAATACGCCTCCGACGCCATGGCCGAAACCCTGCGTGGCCTTGGCTTCCGCTATGCCTTCCTCAATCCCGGTTCGAGTTACCGGGGGCTGCACGATTCGCTGATCAATTACCTCGGTAACCGCGATCCCCAGGCGGTGCTGTGTTCCCATGAGGACATCTGCGTCCACGCCGCCCAGGGCTATGCCAAGGCGACCGGCGCGCCGGCGCTGGCCATCCTCCACGACCTGGTCGGCCTCATGCACGGCACCATGGCCGTCTACAACGCCTATTGCGACCGCCAGCCGGTGGTGGTGCTGGGCGGATCGGGACCTCAGGATCCCAAGCTGCGGCGCGGCATCGACTACCTCCATTCGGCCAATGTCCAGGGTGAATTGGTGCGCCCCTTCGTCAAGTGGGACGACGAGGCGATGACCCCCGAAGGGATCTGCGAATCCATCGCCCGGGGCCACAAGATCGCCAATACCAGGCCCAAGGGCCCGGTCTATATTTCCATCGATGCGGGGGTCCAGGAGGCCAAGCTGGACGGCGCCATTGAGATTCCCGATGCCAGCCTCTCGTGCAACCAGGCGCCGCCGCCGCCGGGCGCCAATCCCGACGCCGTGGAAGAGGCCGCCGAGTTGCTGATCCGCGCCCGCAACCCGGTGATCACCGGCGGGCGCATCATGCACCGCCCGGAAGCCGCCCGGCCCCTGCGTCAGTTGGTGGAGTTCCTCGGCGCGGCCTACGTGGAGGACAGCAATTCCAATTGCCTGCCCACCAACCATCCCCAGAACCTCACCGGCATCGCCGGGGTGGTGGCCAAGGCCGACGTCCTGCTGGCCATCGATTCCACCGACGTCACCATGATCGTGGACGGCTACTCGTCCCGGGTGCGCGGCCAGGTCGGCGCCGGCGGCGGCGGCACCAAGATCATCGACCTGTCCCAGAGCGACTACACCACCCGGTCGTGGTCGCGGGTCGGCGGCAAGGTCGCGCCGACCACCATGCAGATGCTGGGGGACCCGGTGGTCGGCATGAGGCAGTTGATCGCCGCGCTCAAGGGGCGGGGGCGCCGGAACCGACGGGCGGCAGCCGCGGCCGAGGCGCGGCGCAAGCGTCACGCCCGGGCCCATGACGCCTTTATGCGGGCCCAGCAGGCGACCCTCAAGAAGCGCTGGGACGAAGTGCCCATTTCACCCCACCGCTTCGTCCATGAAGTGTACCAGGCGGTGCGCCGCAAGCCCTGGTTCCTGACCAACCGGGGCCATCGCTCCTGGCCAGTGGGGATTTGGCAGTTCAAGGGCTGCGGGGATTATCTCGGCCATTCTGGCGGCGGCGGCGTGGGCTATGGGCCCGGCGCCATGATCGGCGGGGCGCTCGCGGCCCGCGACCAGGGCAGGTTCGCCGTCGGCGTGCTCGGCGACGGCGATTTCCAGATGCAGTCGGGCGCCCTGTGGACCGCGGTCCATATGAAGATCCCGCTGCTGTGCATCATCAACAACAACACCTCGTGGTACAATGACGAGCAACACCAAGTGGAGGTCGCCAAGATGCGGAACCGGGCCGTGGAAAACGCCTGGATCGCTACCACCACCCGGGTGCCAGAACTCGATCTGGCCACCGTGGCCAAGGGTTGGGGGGCCTGGAGCGAAGGCCCCATCACCGATGGCGACGCCCTGGCGGCCGCCCTCAAGCGGGGGGTCAAGGAAGTGGACGGCGGCGGCGTGGCGGTGCTCGACGTGCGCAACAAAACGCGCTGAGGGCGGCATGGCGCCGGCCCATGGGCCGGCGCCGCGGCCGATCATCGGGGCGCGGGGGAAGTCTCCGCGCCCAAACTTATGGGCCGGGCGGATCTTGACGATCACCTAAAAGCCATCTCCGGGAGGGCGGCCGGACCGGATCAAAGTTATCGGATGCCGGCGTGGTCGAGCATCGCCTCGGCGGCTGATTTCGCCCGCGCGGCGGCGCCCTTGTCACCGCATACATGGGCCATGACGATGGCACCTTCCATCAACAGCATCAGCCGCTGGGCAAGGGTATCGGGGTCGGCGGCCCCGGCGGCGGTGGCGAGTTCCCGGACATAATCGCAGACTAGGCGCTTGTGTTCGGCCGCGGCGGCATGGATGGGATCCGCTGGATCAGTGTATTCCGCCGAAGCGTTGATGAACATGCAGCCGGTGAAGCCACGCCCGGCAAACCAGTCGCCGAGCACGTCGAACAGGGCCAGAAGGCGATCCCGGGGCGTGTCGGCGCGGCGCTCCACATCGCGCATGAAATCATTGCGGAATTGTTCGTCGCGGCGATGCAGGACGGCGAGGATAAGTTCGTCCTTGGACTTGAAATGGTTGTAAAGCGTCATCTTGGCGACCCCGGAATCCCCAAGGATGCGGTTGATGCCAGTGGCGTGGAAACCATCGCGGGCGAACAGCTCAAGCGCGGTTTCCACTAGTTGGTCGCGTTTGGTCGAAACCATGTTCGGTCCGCCTCATTAAATAATACAAAACTGTCTGTCTATCAATTTAGTCCATCTAGGTCAGTCATGCAAGTGAAACGCGGCCCTGGGCGGCCAAAGAAAGCCTGGGAGTTTCCTTTTATGCCCTATTTTATCCTTCTGACATTGGGATTTTCCCCGGCCAGAACGCGGGGGCTCCGGGCTTTGATTGATTCGCTTGACAATACAGACAGGTCTGTATATTATTTCTTCGTTTTCTGTTCACCATGCCAAGGAGAAGGACAATGTTGACCATGAACCGCCTCACCACCCAGATCACCCGTCTCGGCCTCGCCGCCGTCCTTGCCGCCGGATTGATGCTGCCCGCCGGCGGCGCCAAGACCGCGGCGGGCCAGGTCCGTTCGGCTCCGGCAGTGCTTCATAAAACCGTCAAGGTGGATGGAATCGATATTTTTTATCGCGAGGCCGGACGCCGGGGCGCGCCGGTGATCTTGTTGTTGCATGGCTTCCCCACCTCGTCCCAGATGTTCCGCAATCTGATGCCCGCCCTCGCCGACCGATTTCATCTGGTGGCGCCTGATTACCCCGGTTTCGGCAATAGCGCCATGCCGGCGGTCGACGCTTTCGATTACAGCTTCGACAATTTGGCCCGGGTGATCGATTCCTTCACCCAGAAGCTAGGGCTCGATCGCTATAGCCTCTATGTCATGGACTATGGTGCGCCGGTGGGGTTTCGCCTGGCCGTCAAAAGGCCCGAACGGGTCCAGGCGCTGATTGTCCAGAACGGCAATGCCTACGTCGAGGGACTCGGCAAATTCTGGGACCCATTCCGTGCCTATTGGAAAGACAAGACCGAGGCCAACGCGAAGCCGCTGAAGGGATTCCTGAACCTGCAGGCGACCAAATGGCAATACACTCATGGCACCCGCAACCCCGAGTCCATCAGCCCTGATACCTGGACGGTGGATCAGTACTTCCAGGACCGACCGGGCAATAAGGAAATCCAGTTGCGGCTGTTTTACGACTATGGGTCCAATCCGCCGCTGTATCCCGCATGGCAGGCCTATTTCCGCGAGTACCAGCCGCCCACGCTGGTGGTATGGGGCAAGAACGACACCATCTTTCCGGCGGCCGGGGCTTATCCCTACAAGCGCGACCTCAAGACCATCGACTTTCATCTTCTGGATACCGGGCATTTCGCGTTGGAGGAGGATGGCGCGGAAATCGCCCGCCATATCCGCCGTTTCCTCACGGCCAATGTTGACTGAATCCATTGCCGGGGGGCGCGTCCCAAGGGGCGCGTTCTCCGCGCCCCATGTCGAGCGACAAGGAGATCCACAATGACCGGATACACAAGCGACGTGGCGTTCAGCCCCGCGGTCAAGCGCCTGCAGGAGGAAAATGGATCACGGGGCGGCTACGCCAAGATGGAAAGCCGGGGCGGCTGGAGCGACACCGTCACCGGGGATCTGGCACGATTCATCGCCGCCAGGGATTCGTTTTACCTGGCCACCGCCAACGGCGCCGGCCAACCCTACATCCAGCACCGTGGCGGCCCGCCCGGTTTCCTCAAGGTGGTGGACGGCCACACCTTGGCCTTCGCCGATTTCCGGGGTAATCGGCAGTTTATTACTGCCGGCAACCTGAGTGAGAACGAACAGGCTTACATTTTCCTGATGGATTACGCCAATCGCCGAAGGATCAAGATTTGGGGCCGCGCCAGGGTCGTGGACGATGACCCGGCGCTTCTGGCCGGGCTCGTGGACAAGGATTACGACGCGGTCCCGGAGCGCGCGGTGGTGTTCGAGGTCACGGCTTGGGATGTCAACTGTCCCCAACACATCACGCCGCGTTTCACCGAGGCGGAGGTGGCGGAATTGACGGCGCCCTTGAAGAGCCGGATTGCCGAGCTGGAAGCGCAATTGGCCGCCGCCGGGTGACCGGTCGTGCGCCGCGGGCGCCGCTCCTGATTTGCTTTATACTATCCCCGGTGTGAGAGACCGGCCCGGTGGGCCGGGCCGGGGAGGCGGGTTTTGCGGATCGCGACCTTCAATGTGGAAAGCCTGGACGAGACCCGGGGCGAAGGGCCCGCCCTGGAGGCGCGGATCAAGCTGCTGGCGCCGCAGATCGCCCGCACCGACGCCGATATCCTGTGCCTGCAGGAGGTCAATGCCCAAAAGCCCCGGATCGGCAGGAAAAGGGTTCTGCGCGCGCTCGAAGCGTTGATGGAGGCGACCGGCCTCGGCGGCTACGACCTCGCATTCAGCCGCAACCGCGCCGGCACCGGGCCCCGCGACATCCACAACGTCGTCACCCTGTCGCGCTATCCTATTCAAACCACCGAGCAGCTTTGGCACGACCTTGTGGCGGAGCCGCGCCACCGCTTCGTCACCGGTGAAGCCGCGGGCGACGACGTCGCGCTTACCTGGGACCGCCCGGTGCTGTACACCCGCATCGAAGCGCCCGGGGACCGCCTTCTCCATCTCTTCAACCTGCACCTGCGCGCGCCCCTGGCCTGCCCGGTGCCGGGCGCCAAGGCCGGTCAATTCGCCTGGAACAGCGTCGCCGCCTGGGCCGAAGGGTTCTACATGTCCGAGATCAAGCGCGCGGGCCAGGCGCTGGAACTGCGGCTTGCCATCGACGGCGTGTTCGATGCCGATGCCGACGCCCTGGTCTGCGTTGCCGGCGACTTCAATTGCGAGGAACACCACACCCCGGTGGAGATCATCCGCGGCGCCGAGGAAAACACCGCCAATGGCGCGCTGGCCGGCCGCGTCATGGTTCCGGTGGAGCATTCCTTGGCCGCCGACCGGCGTTTCACGGTGATCCACCAGGGGCGGCGCGAGATGCTGGACCACATAATGGTCTCGCGCGCCCTTCTCGGGCATTTCCAAAGTTCCGATATTCACAACGAGGCGCTCACCGACGAACTCGTCGGCTATGCCGCGGTGACCGCCTCGCCGGTGTCCTACCACGCGCCGGTGGTGGCGGTCTTCGACCTTTAGGCTTGGCCGTGGCCGCGGCCTCCCGAACCCGGGCGGAGTTTTAGAATTCCTTGCCCAAGGCGCGGTCGACCGACAGCGCGCCGCCGCCGCGGACGGCGATGGCGGCGCACAGGATCGCCCAGAGAAGCGGATATTCGTAGCCCCCCTTGGTCCAGAAGAAGCCGTTGGGCAGGTGCACGGTCATCGCCGCCACCAAGAGCAGGATCATGGCCGCCAGGGCGGCGGGCCGGGTCAACAGGCCGATGGCCATGAGGATGCCGCCGAAGAACTCGACTCCCGCCACCAGGGGCGCGGTCAGCCATCCCGGCTCGAAGCCCATCTTGGCGAAGCCGGCGATGGTGGCGTCCAGTCCCCGGCCGCCGAACCAGCCGAACAGTTTCTGGGCGCCGTGGGGGATCAGGAACAGGCCGGCGGCAAAGCGCACCAGGGGCCACGAATATTCTTCAAAGGGATGATACAGCTTGGCGAGCCTGGGGCAGAATGGCCGCGCCGCGGAATTTGTCTCGGACATGGCTCGTCTCCTTCGATGTTGGGTTGGCGGCTTGAAGGCGTCTCAAATGCTCAGGTGCCTTCCCGGCGCCAGGCGCCGATCATGGTGGCCAGGGCCAGGGCCAGGGCCAACAGCACCGGCAGCAACGGGGTTTCATCGACCCCGCGCACCACGTAATCCCCATTGGCCCGGAGCCCCAGCCATCCGCGCCCGGCCAGCGCCCGGCCGGGTCCCGGCCGGCGGATGTCGGGCAGCCCGTCGACGGCCCACAAGATGCCGCCCTTGGTGGCCTTGGCGAGCGGCGCCAGCACCTTGTCCGAGGTCGTCACGTCGGAGAACTCCAAGGGGTTGAGGGTTCCGGCGGCGGCATAGACGGTCCGCTTGCCGCCCGCTTCGGTGATGCGGTAGAGGCCCGGCTCGGTGATCGAGAGCGCGCCGGTGGCACGGCCGTCGCCGCGGTCGGTGAGCTTGAGGGTGCGGGTCTGCCCGCCCGGCGTGCGCAAGGTGACCGGGCTCTCGTCCTTCGCCAGGCTGCGCCGGGTGACGGTCAGGCGGGTGCCCTGGATGACCGCCCTGAGATCGTCTTCCTCCAGGTCCGGTTCCTTCATCAGCCAGTGCGCCGTGCGCCGCAGCAATTCCGCCTGGGGGCCGCCGCCGTCGAACCCCCGGGCCCACAGCCAGATTTGGTCGGTCAGCAGTTGGGCGATCCGCCCCTTGCCGACCCGGTCCAGCGCCAGCACCGGCTTGCCGCCCATGCCCTTCATGACGACGACGCCGCGCCGCGCCTCGGCTTCCACCAGCCGGAACCACCGCCCCCATGTGGGCTTCGAAGCGTTCGGACCCTTGCCCCGGGCGCCCGGCAGGTTGGCGGTCACGGGATGGCGGCGGCCGATGTCGGTGATCTCCGCCCGGAAGCCGCCGGCGAGCACATTGCCGGTCGGCGCCAGGGGGAGGATGTCGCGCAACGGCGTGCGGAACAGGCCGAGCGGCGTGGCCAGGGCCGGTCCGCCCGCCTCCAGGATGGCGCCGCCGTCGCGCACGTATTTGACGATGTTGCGGAGATAGGTCACCGGCAGCACGCCGCGGCGGTGGTAGCGGTCGAAGATGATGAGGTCGAAATCTTCGAGCTTTTCCTCGAACAGTTCGCGGGTGGGGAAGGCGATCAGCGACAGTTCGTTGACCGGGGTGCCGTCTTGTTTGTCGGGCGGGCGCAGGATCGTGAAATGGACCAGGTCGACCGACGGGTCGGCCTTCAGAAGGTTGCGCCAGACCCGTTCGCCGGCATGGGGCAGGCCCGACACCAACAGCACCCGGAGCCGGTCGCGGACGCCGTTGACCACCACCGCCGCCCGATTGTTGGCCAGGGTCAACTCGCCCGCCGCCGGGGCCACGGCGACCTCATAGACATTGGGTCCGGCATGGGCCACCGAAAGCTCCAAGGTATGGCTGAATCCGGTGCCGAGATCGAGCTCCCGCCGGTCGCCGCCGTCCCGGGTGATGGTGACCCGCGCGCGGCCGCCGCCGCCGCCCGAATCGACGATCCTGATGGTGAGCATCGCCTGTTCGCCGACGATGCCGAAGCCGGCCGCCTGTTCCACCACCAGGCGCCGGTCACGCAGGTTGCGGGTGCCCGTCAGCAGCCCGTGCAACGGCCCCTGGAAGGGGAGGCCCGAAGCCTCCTTCGGCGCGTCGTGGATCTGCCCGTCGGTGATCAGCACGGCGCCGGCGAAGCGCTGGGGCGGGATATCCCCCATGACTCGGGCGAGAGCCTCGAACAGACGGGTGCCGCGGTCGCGGGGCATCTTGGTCTCGGCGCCGGCCGCCGCCTGGGTGATCGGCTTCGGCTTGCCGGCGCGCACCACGCGCAGTTCGATGGTCTTGTCTTTGGCGAGGCGCGCGCGAATATGGTCGAGCGCGGCTTCGGTCTGCATGCGGCGCGACCCGATGCCTTGGCTGGGGCTTTCGTCGACCACCACCACGGCGATGTCGGGCAGCGGTTCGCGGCGCTCCTGCTTGATCGACGGGTTGGCCAGGAGGGCGAGCAGGGTGGCGATGGCCAGCGCCCTGAGCCCGGTTCCCCGGGCGCGGCGCCAAGCGGCGTAGAGGACCGCCATCGCCCCGGCGCCGGCCAAGCTGGCGATCAGGGCCCAGGACAAAAGCGGCGCGAAAATGATCTCGGTGCTGGTGTCCATCAGCCCCGGCCCTCGGGGCGATTCCGGTCCCGGCCCTCGGGGCACCATGCGCGGCGGCGGCTCATTGCCCGAGCCTTTCCAGGATCGCCGGCACGTGCACCTGGTCCGACTTATAATTGCCGGTCAGCGCGTACATCACCAGGTTGACTCCGAACCGGTGGGCCATCTCGCGCTGGCGCGAACCGCCGGGCACCACCGGATACAGCGGCTGGCCGGCGCTGTCCACCGCCCAGGCGGCGGCGAAATCGTTGGAGCCGATGATCACCGACGACACCCCGTCATTGGCGTGGCCGGCCTCTTTCTCGACCCACAACTGACCGCCGCTCCAGCGGCCCGGGAACGACTTGAGAAGGTAAAACGCCTTGGTCAGGATGTGCCCCCGGGGCACCGGGATCAGGGCCGGCACCTGCAGGCCCTCGACGATGCGGCGCAGCTTGGCCGCCCCGGGAGCCGAAGGGACCAATCCTTCCGGCATGCCGAGTCCCCCGGAACCCTGGTCGCGGGTGTCGAATAGGATCATGCCGCCGGTTCTCAGGTAGTTGGCCAGCTTGTCCCTGGCGGCCCGGCTCGGCAACGGCTGGGTGGCGGTGATCGGCCAGTAGAGGAACGGGAAGAAGGTCAGCTCGTCGCGCTCCAGGTCGACGGCCAGGGGCGCCTTGGGCTCCACCGATGTCCGTGTGCGCAGGGTCTCGGACAGCCCGGCGAGCCCGGCCCGGGACACCTCGTCGACCCGGGAATCGCCTGTCAGCACGTAGGCCAGACGCGTATCGAAGGTGGCTTCCATGGCCTGGGCGTCGGTCGCCGGGCTGGCCTTGCCTTGGGCCTGGGCGGGTCCGGCGGCGGCCAACGCGATCATCGCGGCGGCGGCCAACGCGATCATCGCGGCGCCGGCGCGGGCGCCGCCGACCGCGGCGCCGCCTTCGCCCGGCGCGCGCAGGAAGGGCCAGAACTCCGGCGCCAATCCCCTGAGGATGAGGCCGATCCACAGGTCGAGGATCAGCAGCCCCAAGGCGAACGCCAGGAGAACCGCCTTGAGATCGGCTTCCTTGGGTGCCGCCATATCGAGCGCCTTGACCCCCGCGGGAAAATCGCCGATGGCGGTCAGTTGCTTCATACCGGCCGCTAGATTGAGGGCCAAACGGGCGGTGTCGTTGCCGTAAAATCCGGGCGGCCGGGTCGGCCCCACGCGCGGCCGCGCCGGGCCCGCGCCGGTTTGGGCGTCGGCGGCCAGCGGCTGGGCGGCGGTCGGCGGGTCGGTGAACCGTCCGAATCCATCGAGGCTGGTGATCGGCGGCAGGGCCCGCCGCGCCGCGCCCGACACGCCCTGGCTGAGGCCCACCACCCGGCGCAGGATTTCCACGTAGAGGCCGGAAAGGGCCAGGTTGGACCATTCGGTATTGGCCGTGGTGTGGACTAGGATCAGGCGTCCCCGGCCCCTGTCGGCGGCGGTCACCAGGGGCGTCCCGTCGGCCAGCCGCGCCCAAGTCCGGTTGGGGAGATCGAGTGTCGGTTGGGCCAGCACCTGACGGAAAACCACCACATCCGTGGGCACCGTTAGCCCGGCGAAGGGGGAATCGGCGGTAAACGGGGCCAGGCGCGCGGGCTTGGTCCACGACATGGCGCCGCCCAGCGCCCGGTTGCCGGCGCGCAGCGCCACCGGCGTGAGGCTGTCGGGCTTCTGGCCCAGGCGCGGCCCGGCGAAGCGCAGGACGGTGCCGCCCCGCGTCATCCAGTCTTCCACCGCTTGGCGGTCGCTGGGGGTGAGGATCGAACCGTCGGCCACCACCAGGACCGCCAGGCGCCGTGCCAGCAAGGTCCGCACCGGACCCTTGCGCAGTTCCGCATAGGGACCCAGCGCCCGGTCGAGATAGAAAATCTCGGAAAGCAGGGGCCGGGTCTGGGCCTTGTCGGTGGCGGCGGTGATGATGCCGACCGGACGGCGCCGCCAACGTTCGTCGAACAGCACCACGGTGCCGGCCGAGGCGATGCCTTCCACTTCAAGGCGGGTCAGCCGGTTGCGCAACTCGGCGGGCAAGGGCAGCACGGTCTCGGCGGTGCGCGCTCCGGCGCTAAAGGCGATCCTCTGGCGCAACAGCACCCGGCCGCGCTCGTCGGTGCCGCGCAGCCAGAAACTCTCCGCCTTGCCGGGCTTGGGCCGGATCAGCCGACCGGTCAGGCGGCCGGCAGCGGTGCCGGGCGGCGGCAGGGCCAGCGCGCCCTTGCCCGGCGCGTCTTCCATCACCGTGACCGGGCCGAGGAAGGTCAGCCCGTTGACGAAGTTCTTGGCATTGCCGTCATCGATGCCGTCGGCGATCCACATGACGTTGGCGGGGTTGTCGAACTTCAGGCCCCTGAGCGCGGCCAGGGCCTTGTCCCGCGTCACCGGCCATGGCTTGGGCTGGAGCGCCTGGACCAGCGCCCGCGCCGCGCCCGCGGTGAGCAGCTTGGATGGCGTCAACGGCCCGCCGGTGGCGGGTGGGGCGGTGGTGACCACGACCACCGGCTTTCCAGCCCGCTGGGCGCGGGCGATCAGCGCGTCCATGGCGGCGACCCGCCGCGGCCAGCCCCGTGCCGCGGCCCAGCCGTCGTCGACCACCAGCACCAAGGGGCCGGCGGCGGCGAACTGGTCGCCGGGATTGAACACCGGCCGGGCGAGGCCGACGATCACCAATGTGGCAATGGCCATGCGCAAAAGGACCAGCCATAGCGGCGTGCGGGCCGGGGTCTGTTCATCCTGGCGCAATCCGAACAACAGGCGGATGGCGGGAAAGCGCAGCAGTTTCGGCGCCGGCGGCGTGACCCGCAGCAGCCACCACAAGAGCGGCAGCCCGGCCAGTGCCGCCAGGGCCCAGGGAGCGGCAAAGGCGAAGGCGCCGACGCTCAGCATGATGCGCCGCTCACCATTGCTCGCGCGGCACCGTCATGGCGCCGTAGAGCGCCAGCAGCGCTTCTTGGGCCGGGCGGTCGGTATGGTGGAGGGTGAAGGACCAGCCATGATGATGGGCCAGGGCGATGATCTGCTGGCGCCGGGCCTGGAGCCGGTTGCGGTAGTCCTGGCGGACGTTTTCGGTCCGGTTGATGAGGGTGGATCCCTCCGCCTCCATGCCCTCGAAGCGAATGCGCCCGGCGAAGGGAAGGGATTCCTCGGCCGGGTCGAGGATCTGCACCAGATGGCCGAGGACGCCCCTTGCGGTGTAGCTGCCGACGGTGGCGGCGAGCTCTTCCATGGGGCCGAGGAAGTCGCTGAACAGGACGATATTGGCGTAGCGCGGCAACGGTTCAATGGGCGGCGTATTGGCGGCATCGGCCGGCGCCTCCGCGGCGCGGGAAAGCACCGCCGCCATGCGCTCCAGCGTCCCGTGCCCGGCGGCGGGGGGCCGCCCCTCGCCGGCCAGCGCCACGTGTTCGCCCGCCTGGATCAACAATGCTGCCAACGCCAGGGTCAGCAGATCGGCGCGCTCGACCTTTTCGGTGAGCCGGCGGTTCGACGCATAGGCCATGGACGGTGAGGCATCGCGCCACAGCCATATCGACTGGGCGGCGATCCATTCCTTTTCGCGGATGAAGACGGCGCTCGATTTGGCGCTCTGGCGCCAGTCGATGGCGTAGGCCGGGTCGCCGGGTTGGTAATGGCGGAACTGCCAGAAGGTATCCCCCGGGCCGCGCCGCCGCCGGCCGTGGGTGCCGTGCATAACGGTGTTGGCGACGCGTTTGGCGGCCACCATGAGGGGCGGCAACTGCGCCGCCGCCGCCTCCGCCGCGCGGAGGATGGCGAGAGGCGCTCTGGGAGAGGACTTGGACGCGGGTAACGCCATGGAGGCTGGTCCTCAGGCCAGGGGCGCGCAGAGTTTATCGATCACCTGGTCCATGGTGATGCCGTCGGCCCGCGCCGCGAAGGTCAGCGCCATGCGGTGACGCAGCACCGGCGGGGCCAGCGCCATGACGTCGTCGACCGACGGCGCGAACCGGCTTTCCAGCATGGCCCGCGCGCGGCAGGCCAGCATCAGCGCCTGGCTGGCCCGTGGGCCCGGACCCCAGGCGACGGTTTGATCGATTTCCGCGTTGCCTTCGCCGGGCCGTCCCGCCCGCACCAGGGCGAGGATGGCGTCGACCACGGAATCGCCCACCGGCATGCGCCGCACCAGGCGCTGGGCCGCCATCAACTCGGCGCCGTCGAGCACCTTGGCGGTCTCGCTCTCGGTGGCGCCGGTGGTCGCCAGCAGCATGGTGCGTTCGGCCGCGTGGTCGGGATAGCCCACGTCGATTTGCAGCAGGAAGCGGTCGAGCTGGGCCTCGGGCAGGGGATAGACGCCTTCCTGTTCCAGCGGGTTCTGGGTGGCGAGAACGTGGAACGGCTTGGGCAACGCGTGGGAGACGCCGGCGACGGCCACCTCGCGCTCCTGCATCGCCTGCAACAGCGCCGATTGGGTCCGCGGGCTGGCGCGGTTGATCTCGTCGGCCATCAACAACTGGCAGAAGACCGGGCCCGGGATGAAGCGGAAGCTGCGCCTGCCGGTATCGGATTCCTCGAGCACTTCGGAGCCGAGAATATCCGCCGGCATCAGGTCCGGGGTGAACTGGATGCGTTTGTCATCGAGGCCGAGCACGGTGCCGAGCGTCTGCACCAAGAGCGTCTTGGCGAGTCCCGGAACGCCGATCAGCAGCGCGTGGCCGCCGGCAAGGATGGTGATCAGGGCTTCATCGATGACCTGCTTCTGGCCGAAGATCACTTGGCCGATGGCGGCGCGGACCTCTTGCAGGCGGTTGCCGAGGGAGTCGATATCGGCGGCAAGACGGCTGGCGTCTTCCTCGCCCAAGGGTTCATCTGGTTTGGCGTCGATCGCGGTCACGGCGTTCCTCTTCATCAAAGCAAACGAACGCCCCATCGCCTTCGAGTGGCTTCTTTTAGACGAACGCACGTCTAGACATAACGGGCACATCATGTGCCTATCGTCATAGTACGACAAAATGTTCCGGTATTCCTACTTGCATGGGAAATAGGCGACAATATGGCCGCGGGACCTGAAATCTGCATCCAAGGCGAATTTCGCATCGACGCCAAGGGAACCTGGTTCCATGAAGGAAAGCCCATCGGCCGCCGGGAATTGGTGAAACTGTTCGCGGCCATCCTGGTCCGTGACGGCGAAGGCGCCTATTGGCTCGAAACCCCGGTGGAAAAGGTGCCGGTCATGGTCGAGGACGCGCCCTTCCTCGCTGTCGAACTCGAAATCCGGGGCCGTGCCGCGGCCCAGGTCCTGCGCCTGAGAACCAATATCGACCGATGGGTGGATCTGGGCGCCGACCACCCGTTGATCGTGCGGGCGGGCCCCCGCCCCTATGTCAGGCTGGCGGGCGGCATGGAGGCCCTGGTCGCCCGGCCGGTCTATTATGAGCTGGCCGAACTTGCCGTCGCCGGGCCCGAGGGCACCGGGCACCCGGGCGTCTGGAGCGGCGGCCGGTTTTTCCCCCTGACGCCGGCGGGGCCGGAGGCGCCCGGGTGAACGGCCCGAGCCCCGATGAGGTGCGGGCGCGGCTCGGCCCCCGGCTGATGGCACCCGACGCGGCCTTCAACGCGCCCGGGTTCTGGGTCGGAAACGGCGCCGGGGAAAAGTTGCTCCGCGTCGCCGAACACGGCGCCGCCTTTCGCCCGGCCGCGGTCTTGATCGCGCTGATCACCCATGAGGGCGAGATCACGGTGCTGCTGACCGAACGCAACGCCGATCTGTCCGATCACGGCGGCCAGATCAGCTTTCCCGGCGGGCGGGTGGAAGACGGCGATAGCGGCGTCGTCGACACGGCGCTGCGCGAGGCCAGGGAGGAGGTGGGCCTCAAGGCCGACGGGCTTAGCGTGCTCGGCGCGCTGGAGCCCTTCGGCACCATCTCCAACTACCGGGTGACGCCCATCGTCGCGCTGGCGCCGCCGTTCGAGAGCGTGCCCCAGGCCGAAGAAGTGGCCAAAGTTTTTGAGGTCCCGTTCTCCTTCATCCTCGATCCCGCCAACCATCGATTCATGGCACGCGGCCGCGACGGCCGGTCCCGGGCGACCTACGCCATCTCCTATGGGGAATGGTACATCTTCGGCTTCACCGCCCGTATACTGATCAAACTGGCGCAGCTTTGGCGCGGCGAGGATGTCCCCGCCCAACACCCCCGACCCTAGGAGCCCAAGGGACCATGTTCCGCCTTATTTTTACCTACCTGTTGCCGCTTCTTCTTCCGGCCTTGGGGTATCTCGCGTGGAATTGGCTGCGGATGCGCCGGTCCCTGGGCCAAGAGCGTGCCGAACCGCCGCCCAGCTTCGCCGACATGCCGTGGTTGATCCTGGCCGGCGCCGGTGTCTCCCTGGTTATGATCACCTTGTTGGGGCTGGTCCTGTTCGAAGACGGCAGTTCGCCGGGTGGAACCTATGTTCCGCCCCATATGGAGGACGGCAAGTTGATTTCCGGGCAGACGCGCTAGCGCATGGTCCGGTCAAATGGTTCAATTCGGCCGGAGCGTGCGCTATGGGAGGAGGGGCCGTGACCGCGATCCGCCGCATGGCGCCGAAATCCTGGATGACCGCCGCCGCGACCCGGGCGGTGATGAAGGCGCTCGCCGCCGGCGGCGGCGCGGCGCGCTTCGTCGGTGGCTGCGTGCGCGATTCGATCCTCGGCCTTCCGGTGGGCGATATCGATATCGCCACCCATGAACCGCCGCAACGGGTCATCGAGCTGCTGACGGCGGCGGGCATCAAGGCGCTCCCCACGGGGATCGAGCACGGTACCATCACGGCGGTGGTGGGGGCCGAGCATTTCGAGATCACCACGCTTCGCCTCGACGTCAAGACCCATGGCCGCAGGGCCGACGTCGTGTTCACCGACGACTGGTCCGAGGACGCCGCCCGCCGCGACCTCACCATCAACGCGCTGTCGATGACCGAGGGCGGCGATATTCACGACCCCTTCGGCGGCCTCGAGGACCTGGCCGCGGGACGGGTGCGCTTTGTCGGCGACGCGGAGACCCGCATCACCGAGGACGTGCTGCGGCTCTTGCGCTTTTTCCGGTTCCATGCCTATTACGGCCAGCCCCCGGCGGATGCCGAGGGGCTCGCCGCGGCGGGCAAGCTCGCCCACCTTCTTCCCACCTTGTCCGGCGAACGGGTCTGGGCAGAGTTCAGGCGGTTGCTTTGCGCCCCGGACCCCGCCGCGATATTCCAGCTGATGGCCGATCACGGGGCGCTGGGCCCGCTCTTGGTGGGCACCTTATGGATCGCGCGTCTGGCCGCCCTGGTCGAGGTCGAGGCGAACGCCGCCGCCGCCGCCGCGGGCGATCCCCTGCGCCGGTTGGCGGCGCTGATCAAATTGGATGAGACCACGGCGCGGGCATTGGCCGAGAGGCTGCGCTTTTCGCGCCGGGAGCGCGCGCGGCTTTTGGCCATGGCCGGGGCGGACGATTCCCTGCCGCCCGACGCGGGCCCGCGGCAATTTCGCGCCGCCATCTACCGGCTGGGGACGGCGACCTTCCGCGATAGGGTGGTTTTGGCCCTCGCCGGGCAACGGGCCGAACGCCCCGGCACCGCCTCGGAGGCGGAATTCACCACCGCCTTGGAGGTCTCGGCGGCGTGGCCCCCCCCGGACCTGCCGATCCGGGGCGAGGACGCGGTGCGGCTCGGCCTTGCCCCCGGGCCCGGCGTCGGCCAGGCGCTGGCAAGGGTGGAGGCCTGGTGGATCGATGAGGATTTCACGCCCGACCGCGCGGTTTGTCTGGCGCGGCTCAAAGCGGTGATCGGCGGCGCCACGGGATAGAGCATTTTCCAGTCAAATTGAACCATTTGACCGGAGCGTGTACCGAGGGCCGCCTGACGTCGATCAGGCCGCGTCGGAGCGGCGCCGGTCCTTCGCCGCGGCACCGGGGTCTTGGGCCGCACCGCCCCGGTCCACGGCGGCGTCCCATCCGTCGGGGGACGCCAAGTTTTTCCGAAACCGTTGGGTTTGCTAGGGTTCGGAACCCTAAAAACTCTCCATCTTCCAATGCTGGTACAGAGAACTGGTACAGCATGGAGGCTGGTCCTGGGCAATTCCTATACACCACACCTGCTCAGGCGAGGCGATGTCTTCTACTTCCGCAGGGCTGTTCCTGCGCGGCTGATAGGTCGCCTGGGCCGCTCGGAAATCCGCTATTCCCTCAAGACTCGGGACCTGGGAACGGCTAGGATTCGCTGTCGGCACCTGAGCAACGCTTTCGATAAGCTCATGGACCGAGTGGGGGCGATGGCACAACTTGATCAAAGCACCATCAAACTGATCCTGCGGGAGTTCTTCACCGGGGAATGGTCGAAACTGCGTTCGACACTTCCCACAGAAGCCGATGGTGAGATGGCGGTCGAAGAGCAGTTGTACGGGGCGAGTGGGGGAGAAGAGGTCGTCCGGGGCTGGTTAGCGGGGAAGTCCTATCCGGGGTACCTGAAGGATCATGCAAATCGGATACTCGCTTCTGCCGGGATTGGCGTTGACGATATTTCTGCTGATGACATGAACGCCGTCTGCGAAGGCATCGCCCGCGCCTGGCTCGACCTGGAGAATATGCGTTGCGCCCTGCTGGAAGGTTACCCCGAAAAAGCAGTGCCTCAGGACGACCTTTTTAGAGACCTGGCCGATCCTTTAATCTTGACGCCCCAGTCCGGGGGTAAGGCTGAAGCACTGGGTGCTGTGGTCGAAAAGTATAAAGCGTTCAAGACTGGAGGTAGTTGGACAGCCAAGACGGCATGGGAGGCCGGCAGGGTGCTTGGGTGGTTCATAGACTACGTAGGAGACACAGTGCCTGTCGCCCATGTCAAAAAACATCAAGTGCGAGATTTTAGGGACTTGCTCGATGCTGTTCCGGCCCATTTTCAGCAGAAGACAGGGAACGGGGACTTTACTCTCAAGGCTATGGTAGCGGCAGGTGCCACTGCGCCCAAGCTGGGACACGCTACTCGCAAAAAATACCTGTCGGTTTTGAAGACGTTTTTTGGCTGGTGTAGTGCCGAGGGCTATATCGACTTGAGCCCCGCTGACGGCATCAATGTTCAAGGCAAGGCAAGTGATCCCCAGGATGCCCGGCACCCCTTCTCGAAGGATCAATTAGAGACGTTGTTCCAATCACCCCAGTACTCCGGACATTTTTCTCCCGACCGGCGTTCAAAGCCCGGGAAATGCATTACAAAGGACGGTAGGTTTTGGAGAGTAAGTCGGCTCCTGAGTATCAGAAAGCAAGTTTCTCGACGTACAAGTTGGGCAACTACGTCGTAAGCGTCAAGCTGGTAGAGCCGACCACCCAGCAGGCTATTCTCATTCAGGCCAAGCCCAAATCGGAGAAGACCAAAAGCTTTATGCGATTCGAGTGGAACCCGTCAAAGCTGGGACCAGATGGGATGGCATTCTTCCGTAAACGGTTCACTGAAATATTTGAGGGGACCTTCACCTACGCCGATCTGCTCCAACAGGGAAAGGTTACGAGGGTGGATGTCGCCGTCGATTTGATGAATGTGTCGATTGACGATGTTCTGATCGTCACGAAGACGCCTGAAAAGAGCCATGTGTACTACGGCATCGATGGCGGGACCGAAACCATGTACCTAGGCGCCAGCAAGTTCAACAAGACGGGGCACAC